>Ga0315539_1000105_pt1 | contig 62378 bp, 44 predicted proteins | sample SalMarSW160150MG_FD_203097 | JGI IMG/M metagenome (GOLD analysis project Ga0315539, IMG submission 203097) | Salt marsh sediment microbial communities from the Plum Island Ecosystem LTER, Massachusetts, United States - Salt Marsh Sediment SW1601-150 ...
GTCCAGTCTATTAGGCCGGTAGTAGAGTTAATTGTCATACCTGAAGGCGCTACGCTGAGTGAGTACGTCGGCGCCGGTATACCCGCCGCATCGACATCGTAAGTATATGCCTGGTTTACCGTCGCTGTGGTTACTTCAGTAGAGGTAATTACGGGCGCTACGCCTGCCACATCTATATCAAAGCCCTGGGTGTCGTTGGGCTCCTGGCCGTTATATGCTGTTACTTCAACGGCGTTCAGGCCTAACTGGGGCTCGTCCGGAGTCCAGTCTATTACGCCGGTAGTAGAGTTAATTGTCATACCTGCAGGCGCGGTTGTCAGTGAATACGTCGGTGCCGGTATACCCGCCGCATCGACATCGTAAGTATATGCCTGGTTTACTGTCGCTGTGGTTACTTCAGTAGATATAATTGCAGGCGCTACACCTGCCACATCTATATCAAAGCCCTGGGTATCGTTGGGCTCCTGGCCGTTATATGCTGTTACTTCAACGGCGTTCAGGCCTAACTGGGTCTCGTCCGGAGTCCAGTCTATTAGGCCGGTAGTAGAGTTAATTGTCATACCTGAAGGCGCTACGCTAAGTGAGTACGTCGGCGCCGGTATACCCGCCGCATCGACATCGTAAGTATATGCCTGGTTTACCGTCGCTGTGGTTACTTCAGTAGAGGTAATTACGGGCGCTACGCCTGCCACATCTATATCAAAGCCCTGGGTGTCGTTGGGCTCCTGGCCGTTATATGCTGTTACTTCAACGGCGTTCAGGCCTAACTGGGTCTCGTCCGGAGTCCAGTCTATTACGCCGGTAGCAGCATTTATTGTCATACCTGTAGGCGCGGTTGTCAGTGAATACGTCGGTGCCGGTATGCCCGCCGCATCGACATCGTAAGTATATGCCTCATTTACCGTCGCTGTGGTTACTTCAGTAGATATAATTGCAGGCGCTATGCCTGCAGTAGTGAAGCTCCAGACATCACCTGTCGTTGTACTACCGGCATCCTTTTCATCGATACGCCAGTAATAAGTTGTATAGTTTGCCATTGTTCCAGGTTCAAAGGTCGTCTCAGTCTGGTTGCCCTGGAAGTCGCCCGGACTGGTTGTTCCGAAATAAACATCGTGCGAGGTTGCACCAGTACCGGCCGTCCAGCTAAGGTCGGCATTAATATCAACGCCGGTCGACAGGTCGGACGGATTCGGATTAGTGGCCTTACCGGGTACTGTTACCGCTGCTGCGGCCTGGATTACAAAGCCTATAATCGCCTGACGGTTAACGGTGGCTGAATAGGTTGCGCTTGGTGTTTCGGCGACTCCAGTTGCAAATTTGTGGCCAGCTACACCGGTGTGCCCATTGCTCCCAACAGATTGGTCTGTTCCTTCTGTAAAACCGTTGTTTAATATATATGAGCCGTTATTGCCGCAAACAGCACCTACAATTACCATATCGCCGTCTTCTGTATAAAGCGAGCCGGTCGTTATCGGATTCGGAGTGCTGCTGGTTGTACTTGCGCTATCAGTAGCTCCGACGATATTTGTTTGGTCTACATTCTGCAGGAATACGCTGGCGTACGAAACACTGCTGGGCGTATCGCCCCAGGTGGTAACAAAAGTGCCTCCACTTGCAGCAGTGATACTCGACTCATCGAGGATAAAGGCCGCGAGGTAATTCCGATAGCTGCTAGTGCCGGCGGTGACATCAATGACCTTGGTCATCGCTTGGCCGCCATAGGTTACAGTCAAAGATGGAGCAACGTTATCCTCCCAGTGCGCGATGAAAACCAAGGCGCGGTCTGAGCCGGCTTCTTCTGTATGAGTTAAGCCCTCAACCCAACCGCCAATGATTTCAACATCAGTGCCAGGTGGTTCCGTAGTGTCGGATTCTTCAGTTGACCAACCTGTTTCATTCTGAGCAGTAGCGCTATCGCGGGCTTTAATCCTGAAAGTATATGAGGTTAGAGGAGTCAAGTCTGTAGCAACATATGTTGGACTCGTCTGCCATAAACTGTCAGCACTGCTGTCGGTCGTGCATTCGAAATAGTATTCGACCGGAGGCGTATCATCTATAGCCATGGTAGCAGTCATAGTAATCGTAGTCGAACCCGTTGCCATCGGCAGTGAATCCCAGGTCATCGGGTCCGGACTCGGCGGTGTAGTATCCGGCGGTTCTGTGGTTGCCGATTGCTCTGAGGACCATGCAGTCTCATTTTGTAAATCAGAACTATCTCGAGCCTTGATCCTGAACGTATACTGGGTGCTTGGATTTAGGCCTGTAGCTTCGTAAGTCGGGCTTGTTTGCCAATTGCTACTGGCGCCAGCGTAGTTAGTACATTCGAAATAATACTCCACAGGCTCACTAACATCGGTAGCTGTCGTCGCCGTCATCGTAATTGTTCTCGAACCCGTTGCCTCAGGCAGTGAAGCCCAGGTCATCGGGTCCGGACTCGGCGGAGTGTTATCCACAATAATTGCCAGGCCGGGATAATCAGGACTATATCGCGTGGCACGGAATGCCGAAACTCCCGAATCATATTCCCAAACCACATCTTTGTCAGTTGTTACTTCAAAAAAATCCCCAGCAGGGCCATTACATATCAGTGTGTTGCCGTTGGGTAAACGACGTGCTCCGGACATACTGGCAGCATAAAAGGCTGTAGGAGGGCTATCAGTATATATCCAGTTGGCATTTGCAGGTCCATAAGCTGAACCGCCGGCCAGATAATAACTGCCATCAGGTTGAACAGGTGTTGTTATCTGGTCAACGGATGAATAGTTGCCGCCGCTGCGACCTGTGCCGTTGTTGAAAATCAAAATATCATCTTCGCCAGGCAGGTTCGGTTCAATCCAGCGACCATCGTGAGGCACGAAGAGTTTTTGGTTGGTGGACGTGCCGCGACCGTAGGTCTGCGGATTGCCCCATCGATAGAGCAGGTCACCGCCTTTACCACTATTGCCTCCGCTATGGGACGCCGCCTCGGCCGTTGTAGTACTGTGGTCGATGACCCATATCTCACTGAAATTGTGAATAGTCAGTAATATCTGGTCGAGTTGTGGATTATAGTTAACAGCATTAGTATGCATCCAGTCGGCAGAAGATCCCATGGCATAGTTTAAATTTATTAGTTCAGGATGGTCAGCCACAACACCATAATTAGCTTTTGCAGGGTCATAATTCTGTATGAGATGGTCCCACGTATGCCACTCCCAGACGATATTCCCGCCTGATGAACCGGTAGGCTCAACCTCAATAATCTTATCAGGCCATAAACCATTACTTGTCAATAATGATGGATTACGACCGGCAGCTATTGCCTCAGATTGGGTTTTATACTCCCACGCAATCATTAGAATATTACCATTGGGCAGCATTTCGATATCGTGATGCAGCATGTAATTATTGGTTGCATGTTCGTATGACCACAGCAAGTTGCTGTCCCAGTCGAAACGTTCTATCCTTCCACCTTTGCCGCCGGTACTACCGAAACGGGTCGAGCCGGGTAAAATGGCTGTGCGCAGCAGGGTTGCATCCTCCAGCAGATATACAGAAGCGGCCGGGTCATAATTACTTTGCCATGTGTGGACAGTATCGCCGTCAATATCTATAAGGTATGTTGTCCCAGTACCCCTCGCCTCGTAAAGTGTGTAGCCGGGACTGGGATCGGCATTCAGCGGTTCGGTTATGGCCGCTATGTCAAGGATTACTAATAATAGTATGCTGAATCTAAGTAAATTCGGTCTTTCAAGACCGGTTAATGTCCGCGAAGCTATCCTTTTCATCCTTGCACCGCCTCTTTCTTGATGCATACAGTTATATATTCATAGTTACGCGACCAGGAGGCCCCCCGTTTGGCTATAGACTCACACTCCATCCGCTCAGCAGGTGCCAGACAAACCCATCCTCACACATTTCATATCTTTACAACGTCCGATATTATCAAGTGTTAAATTGTACAAATTAGGTCGTAATTTGTCAAGGTATTTTTTGTTTAAACCTAACCATCTCTATAATCGTGACTTATCTGCCAGATTGATTAATTTGCATCAAAGCCTAAAGCGACATAACCAACCTGCTTAGTAATACGCCTACGCTCGGAATCGCGAAGTTAATCCTCATCGATCGAAAGATATACGCTTTTGCCAAAAACATTTACGGTAGTCTGCATTTTCTTGTGTGCTCCATCATCGAGCAGCCTGCCGCCAGCATATCCACTTGTCATATAATCAGTTATGTCTGTAAGGGCAGAGCAGGAAACATTGGCAGAGTTTCGTACCAATGATGGTTGTTGACAGGGAATGGCATGCCTTTTATATAATAGAGATTTTGTGGGATTTTTTTTTGGCTTTCGTCTGAGATGCCGGTTTTTTGCACAATATGAACAATTTGCAGGTGCAAATCGTAAAAATAACTTTAATAGCGCGGCACTATTAAAATTCCGGCCGGCGTTCCAAACCAGTGTGAATTTATAAAAACAGCTTTAACGCAAGTGAAATTCAAAAGGAGAGTTTCGTTATGGCTACAGATGTGAAACAAATTGGAAATTTAGTCCAGGAAAAAAGTGAGTTTGTGCGGGCACTGTTTGGGGAAATCGAGAAAGTAATCGTCGGTCAGCGCTATATGCTCGAACGGATGCTTATCGGCCTTCTGGCTAACGGGCATATACTGCTCGAGGGTGTGCCGGGACTGGCCAAGACTATGGCAGTGACAATTATGTCACGCGCGATTGACGCCAAATTCAGGCGGATACAGTTTACGCCCGACCTGCTGCCGGCCGACTTAATCGGCACCCAGATATACCGACAATCGGACGGCGAGTTTATCACCCGTAAAGGACCTATCTTTGCCAACATTATATTAGCCGATGAAATCAACCGTGCACCGGCCAAGGTGCAAAGCGCTTTGCTGGAAGCTATGCAGGAAAGACAGGTTTCAATCGGCGAAGAGACCTTTCCGGTACCCAGTCCTTTCCTGGTACTTGCTACGCAAAATCCAATCGAACAAGAGGGGACTTATCCACTACCAGAGGCCCAGCTCGACCGTTTTATGTTAAAAGTAAAGATTGACTATCCAAACAAAGACGAGGAACGAAAAATCCTTGATAGAATGGCTGTGACAGACAAGCAATTTGATATCAAGGCTGTTATCAAACCCAAAGACATTTCGGAAGTAAGAAGTGTGGTGGACGAGATTTACATCGACGAAAAAATCAAAGACTACATCGTTGACGTGGTTTGCGCTACCAGAGAGCCGAATAAATACGGCATAGAAATGGGGAACTTCATCAGCTATGGGGCGTCACCAAGGGCAACGATATATCTGGCGATAGCCGCAAAAGCACACGCGTTCATTCAGCAAAGAGGTTATGTTACTCCTCAGGACGTTAAAAGCATCGGCCCCGACGTTCTTCGGCACAGAGTGATTGTCAGCTACGAAGCAGAGGCTGAGGACAAAACCAGCGAGGACATCATCAAGATGATTTTTGACAATATCGAAGTGCCGTAACTATCAGATGTGAGAGAGGGGAAAGCCGGAAGGATTCCATGGAACAATCAGATAATAAGTCATCGCACAAAGCTTTGGAATATGATAAGAATGTGAAGGATACTATACCCTATTACGAATTGTTTCATAACGAAACCATCGACCTTGTCAAGACGATAAAGCCGGAGGTAAAGTGTTGGCTGGATACGGGCTGCGGCACGGGTTATCTTGTTGATAAGGCGCTCGCGCACTTCCCAGAGGCCTCATTTATTTTGGCCGACCCGTCGAAAGAGATGCTTATTCAGGCCAGGAAACGCCTGCAGTCGGTTCGGCCCGAGCGTACCCGTTTCATAGATTCTGTCAGCAGCGAGGATTTGCCGGGTATTCTTACAGAACGGCTGGACGTTATCACCGCTATTATGTGTCACCATTATTCAAATCCGCAGCAGAGACGAGATTCCGTCAGGGCCTGCTTCGATTCGCTGGACCCGGGTGGAGTATTTATTACTTTCGAACACATTTATCCAAATTCTGAAAAACACCTTGAAATCAGCCTGCGTCGCTGGGAGAGATTCCAATTGTCGCAAGGCAGAAGTACTGAAACCGTTAAGCACCACTTAGGGCGATTTAACACAAAATATTTTCCTATCGGTATCGGCGAGCATCTTAAGCTGCTGAAGGAATGCGGATTCAGTATAGCCGAGCTTTTTTGGTATTCGCAAATGGATGCGGGTTTTTACGCGATAAAATAAAAATGATACCTAAAGAACTAATCAAGAAAATAAGACAAATACAGATTTACACCTCGCGAACGGTTGATGCGAGCTTCGCTGGTCAGTATGAGAGTGTTTTTAAAGGCCGGGGTATGCAATTCGACGAAGTTCGTGAATACACTCCCGGCGATGATATCCGAACAATCGACTGGAACGTTACGGCCCGGACCGGCAGGCCATATATCAAACGCTTTGTCGAAGAGCGTGAGATGACCGTTATATTCGCCGTCGACTTGAGCGCTTCGGGAGATTTTGGAACGGTAAACAAGGCCAAGAACGAACTTGCGGCGGAGTTCTGCGCGGTACTGGCCTTTGCAGCTGCGAAAAATAATGACAAGGTCGGGCTTTTGATTTTTGCCGACGAGGTAGAGCTGTATATCCCGCCTAAAAAGGGAATCAGCCATATGCTGCGGCTGATTCGGGAACTTTTGTATTTTAAGATGCCGAAAAGAAAAACTGATATTAACCAGGCACTGGATTATCTTGCTAAAGTTTTACGCAAGAAAGCAACGGTATTTTTAGTATCCGACTTCATCGAGACCGACTTCAAAAAGCCCCTCAGTCTGCTCAACAAACGCCACGACGTCATTGCCGTCTCGGTTCGTGACAGGGCGGAGGTAGCGCTGCCGAGCGTGGGACTGATTGAATTTGCCGACGCGGAGACAGGTGAGATTGTCCTAATCGATACATCGAGCAGGCAATTCAGGAGTAAATACAGCAATACCTGTGCACAGCGATTCGACGAGCTTAAAAGTATGCTCAGAACAATCAATGTCGATTGTATCAGCATAAACACCGACAAGCCGTATATTCAGGATTTGGTACGGTTTTTTCATATGCGACATCGACGGTATTAACGTGGATTGATAAAAAATATCTGGATTCCCGCTCCCGCGGGAATGACAGAAGGAAAAAACAGATAGTGATTGCGAGGAATGAATATGGAAGACAAACTTGATTTTTCACTGCCGGAGAAAAAGCAAAAAAATTCTGTTACTCCGAAGATATCCGTCATATTACTTCTGGTGTTGATCGGTCTGACAACAGCTAATCTTCTGATGAAGCCTTCGTACAAAGCTCTTCCCACTGAAAATATCTCTTCATCCTTTTCCACCGAGGAGGTCAAAGACCTGGCGGCGAGGCTTGCCGGGAGGAATCTATATACGAGAGCGGCTAAGGCCTGGCAGGATTATCTAACACTTGCTGACGTGCCGGATACTGAACGGGCCAAGATGCTTTTTCAGATAGGCACACTGCTCGAGAAAGCAGGTATGTATGAGGAAGCAATTGAATACTACTATCGCAGCGAAATCACAGCTAAACTTGATGAATTAGAACCTCAGATTAACACCCATATAAAAGATTGTTTTGAAAAACTCGGTAAGTTCTCGGCTCTGCGATACGAACTGATGGACCGAACGAGTTACGGCAAGAAATCGGAAACGGGCGGCAAAATACTGGCCGAGATTGGTGCGGAAATAATTACCGAGGCCGACCTCGACGCTTACATCGAAAGGACAATCGATACACAACTTTCCGCAATGTCGGCGTTTATGACAACGGAACAACTCAACGAGCAAAAAAAGAGAGTCCTCGAGCAATATAAAAGCCCTTCAGCCAAACAGGAGTTTCTCCAATCCTGGCTTGCACAGGAAATTTTGTATCGGCAGGCGCTGGAAAAGAAATTGTCGCAAGAACGGGAGGTGAAAATTCTGATTGAGGACCTTGTACGCAGCGCTTTGAGCCAGCAGCTAATGAACAGGGAGCTTGCAGATAAAATCAATATCACAGAAACCGACCTTCAAACATATTACCAGGCGAACAAAGATAAGTTCGTGGAACCGGCAGACAAAGAAGACCCCAACTCAACCGAGCGACAGAAAAGCTTCGATGAAGCCAGGCAGCAGGTGATAACAGAATTGCTTAGTCAAAAGCGTCAGGATGTTCAAACGGACCTCATTAAGCAAATGATGGATAAATTCAATGTCATTATCCACACATCGGCATTAACGCCTAAAGACCAAAGTAAGAATGAGTAATAAAACGGAAAAGCACAAAAGTATAACGGCGGTGTTTTATACGCTTATAACCGGTACATTACTATTGGTTTGCACCGGTTGTGAAAAAAGTACCGACGCGGACAGCAAAAAAACAGTATTCGAAATTGACAAAGATTACCAGCGAGGCCCGTTAACGGCTCACGTACGCGTGGACAAGGCAAAATTAACTATTGCCGAGACGATTCTATTGGAGCTCGAAGCGGCGATTGAGCCGGAATATGAGGTCAAGATGCCGAAGGTTGACAAAGTGCTTGAGAATTTCGGCATTGTTGACTGGGATAATCTGGGCGATAAGCTCGATGAGAACAACAACGTGGTCAGCAGGTATCGATATAAGCTCGAGCCTTTTTTGTCCGGCACTTTCCCAATACCTGCTTTTACGTTCGAATTTTACGACGTTAACAGCCCCGAAGATAAAATTCATGAACTTGCAACCGAGCCGATTGATATCGAGGTTACTTCTCTACTGGGTGAACAGCGGGCAGAATTAAAGATAGCCGACATCGAAGGTGTTGTTGAGATGCCCGCTGAACCGTCTTACTCATGGATTTGGGCGTTGTGCATAATAGCTGCTTTCGTCGGGGCCGGCTTCTGGCTGCGTTTGAGAAGCAGGCGCGTCGAAGAATTAGTAAGAATTTTCAGGCCTGCCCATGAAATTGCATACGAGCGTTTGCAGGCTTTAGTAAAGCAGGACCTAGTAAAGGCAGGCAAAATCAAGGAGTTTTACGAACGTATCAGTGATATTCTCAGACATTACATCGAGCATCGCTTTAACCTCAGGGCCCCGGAAAGGACCACGGAAGAGTTTTTGGCTGAACTTCCATACGCTAATGTACTCTCGCAATCCGATCAGCAGCGCCTCGGAGAATTCCTAAGACACTGCGACTTAGTGAAATTTGCGAAACATAGGCCAACTACGGAACAAATCCAGAAAACATTCGATTTGGTTAAGGATTTTATAGAAACAACAAAATCAGAAGAAAAGAAAATCGAGGTAACAAAAGCCAATATCGAAGAGGCCCTCGAAGCAGGAGTTGCATAAATGCAGTTATATTCACCGTGGGTATTATTGCTACTTTTAACTTTACCCGCTTTGGCGTATTTGGTTCTGCGCAAAAAACGTCACGCGGCAGTGAAATTTCCAAGTCTGAGGGACATCCGGCGCTGCCCGGTCTCTTTGCGTTTGCAACTTCGGCCGATACTAACCGCCGCAAGATTTGTCTGCATTGTGCTTTTGATAATAGCGCTTGCCCGGCCGAGGAAAGGAACGGTGCTATCGGAAATTTCCACAGAAGGCGTAGCTATAGAGGTTGTTGCCGACCGTTCGGGCAGCATGCAGGCTGAGATGGACTACTTCGGCGAAGAGCTGAATCGCTTCGAAGTCGTTAAAAAGGTTCTTTCCGATTTTATTGCCGGTGACAAGAAGGGCCTGGCGGGCAGAAGCAACGACCTTGTGGGGCTGGTTACTTTTGCCCGATACGCCGACACGGCCTGCCCTTTGGTACTTAGCCACGGCGTTCTGCTGGAGTTTATGAAGAAAACGGAGATTGTCAGGCTTCGCAGCGAAGACGGCACAGCCATTGGTGATGCCATCGCGCTGGCGGCAGCTCGATTGAAAAAGGCAGAAGAAGAAATCCTTCAGCGAAGAACCCGGCTAATCGAGTCCGGGGAGCAAAGTCCGGATGAGCAGGAAAGCGGTTTCAAGATTAAAAGCAAAATTATTATCCTGCTGACCGACGGCATCAACAACGCCGGGCAATATCATCCAATAGAAGCTGCGGAACTGGCCAAAGAGTGGGGCATAAAAATATACACAATCGGCATAGGCTCCACCCAGGCCTACACGACCATCCAAACACCGCTGGGAACATATAAGATGCCAACGGGGCAAAACCTCGATGAAAGACTGCTCAAGGCAATCGCGGAAAAAACGGGTGGATTCTACGGCCGAGCAGACAATGCCAAGACACTACGCAAGATTATCGAAAAAATCGATGAGCTGGAAAAAACCGAAGTCAAATCGATTCAATACACCCAGTACGCAGAATTATTCGGTCCCTGGACGACGGCGGCACTTGTAATATTGATTTCGGAAATATTAGCAAGTTGTACGATATTTCGTAAGGTTCCGTGAAAATGAATTTAGGTAATGACAGAGCGTTGTGGTTATTATTTGCCGTGCCGGTTGTGCTTGTACCAATTTATATCTGGTACTTCTGGCGAAAGGCCAAGGCACTAAAGATACTGGCCAGCAGCGATATGCTGAAAAAAATTAACGTCTCCGTCAGCCTGAAAAAACAGATATTCAAGGCATTTTTATTAAACGCCGCCTTTATAAGCATTGCAATAGCGTTAACACAGCCAAGATGGAATCCGCAGGCCCAAAGAATAAAACGACAGGGCCGAGATATCTGTATATTACTGGATACATCGCGCTCAATGCTGGCCGAAGACATCAGGCCAAGCAGACTTGAACGCTCAAAGATAGCAATATGGGACCTTATGGAAATCCTGCAGGGCGACCGCATAGCGATTGTAACTTTCGCAGGCAACAGCACGGTAAAATGCCCACTCACCCAGGATTACGCATTTGTCAGGATGGTATTAGCCGATATATCAACCGAAAGCACCAGCAGAGGCGGTACAATGATAGGTGACGCCATACGCAAGGCAACTGAAGACGTGTTTGACAAGCAGAGCCGTGAGTACAAAGACATAATCCTGATTACCGACGGCGAGGACCATGACAGCTTCCCCGCCCAGGCCGCTGAAAAGGCAGCTAAAGAAGGCATAAGGATTATTGCAATCGGACTTGGAGATGAAGACCAGGGCTCACGAATCCCAATCACAGGTCCGGACGGCGAAAAGACCTTTATGAAATATAAGGGACAAGAGGTCTGGTCCAGGCTTGATGCCGATACTCTGCGTAAAGTTGTTTACGCAACAAACGGCGGAAAGTATTTATCGGTGGAGCCGGGGACAACGCTGGACCTGGGGCAGATTTATGAGGGACTTATTGCCTCAGCTCAAAAACGTGAGCTTGAGTCTGTAACTATGATGAGATATGACGAGAAATTTCAAATTTTCCTCGCTTTAGGATTACTGCTGATTGTGTGGGAGTATCTGACAAGTGAAAGCAAAAGGGCTTAAAATAATACCGATTTTATCGGTATCACTGGTTTTTGCAATTACGCCAGCCGTGTCAGCCGACTCGGTTCAGGACCTGGTCAATCAAGGAAACAGGCTGTACGATAAGGGAAATTTTAACGAAGCAATTAAAGAATATGACCAGGCCCTTATTGACCAGCCGCAGGCACTGGAGCCGAAATTTAACCAGGCCAATTGCTATTTTCAGCTTGATGACCTTGCCAAGGCCATAGACCTTTATAATGAGGTCGCGGCTGAGAGTAAAGATATGGGATTGGTCGCCAAAGCTAAATATAATCTTGGCAACTGCTATTTTCAGCAAGGATCCAAACAAAAAGACTCCAATCTTCAAAAGGCCCTCGAAGACCTTCAAACAAGTATCGTGTACTGGCGAAGCACATTGGAAATTGACCCGGAAAACGAGAAGGCGGCGAAAAATATCGAGGTTGCCAGGCTGATTATCAAAGACATAATCGACCAAATCAATAAGCAAAAGCAGCAACAAGAGCAACAGGCAGCCAAACAAAAACAACTTCAGGAACAGCTCAAAGAAATTCTGGAACGGCAAAAAGCACTGGCCGGTCAAACGCAAGAGACAAAAAACCAGGAAGATAACGAACTAATTAACAAGCATCAGGCCGGCGAAAACTATACGAAACAAGCAGGGCAGCAATCGCAACTTAAGTCAGAAACCGAGCAGGCATCACAGCAACTTCAGCAGCAAGACCCAAATAGTCCTATGCCAATGCAATTTCAGCAGGCTGCCGACGAACTAAATAAAGCAGTGGACAAACAGGCGGATGCCGAAATGCAGTTAAATGCTGCAGACGGAAACTCGGCCGAGCAATCTCAGGACAAAGCTGTTAAACATCTTGAGAACGCGTTGGAAGCGCTGTCCGGCGACAATCAGCAGAACCAGCAGCAACAGCAAGAACAGCAACAAGAACAACAATCGCAGCAGGATTATCAGGACCCGAATGAAGCACAACAACAGCAAGAAGCGATTCCTCCGGATACCACCGCCGAGGATATACTAAACAAAGAACAGCGTGAGAAAAAACAGAGACAGATTCTGCAAAGATCCGGTTACCAGAAAGTCGATAAAGACTGGTAAGATGAGTGGATTACCAAAATATGTTTTTGTTGTTTTAATCTTTACCAGCCTCTGGGCAGGGCAAGCCACGGCTCGGGTGCGGGTTTTTGCTCAGGTTGAATCTTCAGAAGATATCTACGTCGGTCAAAGCTTCAACTACCACATAATTATAGACGGCGAGAACAAAGCAGGCCAGGTTGATATGACACCTTTGTCAAAATACAATCCACAAAGCATCGGTAACAGAGACCTCTCACAAACTTCCATAAGCATTGTAAACGGCCAAACAACCCGGACAGTCACCAAACAATACGTAATGAGTTATTCACTAACCGCCAATAGTGCCGGCCGAATAAACCTGCCGCCGGTAACGATTAGTCTTGATGGAGAAAATCACCGGACTGATTCAGTAGAAGTTAATATTCTAAAACCGGGCACAACCGACCAACTGGAACTGGAAGTTCTGCTTTCAGAGCAACAATGTTACTTCGGCCAGCCGGTCATAATGACAGTCAAGTTCTACATATACTCAAATATTCGTGACTATCAATTCAACCTGCCTGCTCTTCAAAGCGACGCTTTTTACGTTGAAGAACCTGACGACCCTGATGCCGCCCAGGGAAAAGAATACCGGGTTACCAGAGGCGACAGAAATGCAATTTTGTTTACCTTCAGCAAGGTCCTGATTCCCAGGTATGCCGGCAAAATAAACTTAGAGCCTGCTACAATCTCCGCTGAAATAGCTGTAAGCCAAGACCGGTCCAGAGACCGCTTTAGAGACGATTTTTTCGATGGTTTCTTCGGCTCCAGAACGCAATACAAGCGATTTATGGTTACTTCACAGCCTTTAAACCTTAACGTGCTGCCTTTACCTGAAGAGGGTAAACCCCAGGGATTTTATGGCTTGGTCGGGCAGTATACCATCTCGGCATCCGCCACACCAACAAAGGTCAATGTGGGCGACCCGATAACACTCACAATAAAGATTGGCGGCGGCAGGTACTTAAAACCGGTTCAATGGCCCGCCCTTGAGGAGATACCTGAGCTGGCGGAGAACTTTAAAATCCCCTCTGAAAAAGCTTCGCCAACAATGGAAAACGGCTACAAAGTATTTACACAAACAATACGCGCAAACAACGACAAAGTTGCCGAGATACCACCGATCCGGCTTGCTCATTTTGATGCTGAAAAAGGCGCATATTCCGTGGCTAAAACCGCACCAATAAAACTTGAGGTCTGGCCAACAAAAATTCTGACCGGTGCAGACCTGGAAGGCAGAGAATTCACACCGATTAACAAAGAAGTTGAGGCTATAAAGAAGGGCCTTTCCGCCAATTACGAAGACCTTGATGCCTTAACCAACCAAACTTTTTCACCATTGTTCACCGCTGTCAGTTCCAGTTATGCGGTGATTTGGGCGGGGCCTTTCGCTTTACTCATATTCAGCGTTTTGATTAAATTCTTCATCCATACAAGCCCTGAAAAAATCGCAGCCAAACGCAGACGGACTGCTGCCGGTAAAGCCATAGGTCAGTTAAAAAGAATTACTTCTTCCACCGCCGGGCAGCGATATGAACCGCTTGCCTTGATAATGAAACAGTATATAGGCGAGCGTTTCGACAAATCGGCAGGCTCACTTACTTCCAACGACTGTTTTGAGGCGATTGTTGCTGCGACAGAAGACATACACACAGCCGAGAGATACAAAGAAATAGTAGCCGATTGTGAGGCGGCCCGTTACGCGTCCGTGGGAACAAACATTGAGCCGGCAAAAATTAAGGAAGTAATGAAACTAATTCAAACTATCGAAAAGAAATACGGGAAATGACATTTAACAAAGTTACAATACTGTTGGCAGGATTGTTTTTCCTGTCGGTGATTAGCCCGGCGGAAGCGGAGCTATCAAAAGAACAAAAAATATCCCTCTTCAGCCAGGCTAACGAAAATTTCAGGCAGGCTAATTCAACGCAAGACCACAAGCAGGCTGAAAGACTTTACGAAAGAGCAATACTTACCTTCGAAAAAATCATAGATGAAGGCGGGGTCAGAAATTCCAGGCTATACTATAATTTGGCCAACGCTTATTTTCTCAAAGGCCGGCTTGGTAAGGCAATTCTAAATTACCGCCGGGCAGGCAAGCTCCAGGATTCCGACGAAAATATCAAGAAAAACCTGGCGTTTGCTCGAAGCAAAAGAATAGACAAAATCGAGACAAAAACCGAGAGACGTGTTGTACAAACCTTATTTTTCTGGCATTATGACTTTGCCCTTAAAACCAGGTTTCTGCTTATGTGCATTTTCTTCGGTGCTGTTTGTATATGTATCACGGCCGTAATATGGTTTGGACGAAGCAGCACATATACGATACCTGCGATAATTTGCGGTATTTTGATGCTTTGTTTCTTAACTTCAGTTATCTTTGAATACAAAACCCAGGCAAGCAAAGTATCCGGTGTCATAACATCCAAAGAGGTCTTCGCCTATCAGGGTGACGGAGAGAATTACCCGCCCAGCTTTAAAGAACCACTCCATGAGGGGACAGAATTTGATTTACTCGAAAAGCGGCCGGGATGGCTCTATATAAGATTGTCTGACGGGAGTGACGGCTGGATAACCGAAGGCAGCGCCGAGCTGATTTAACACGACATACTTCCGAGCTATGATGTGAAAGTCAAGGCGAGGACTCGGACGGCCCTGTAGCAAAGTCGAGCAGTGCCTGGGCTTTGAATTCCCGGGCGTCCCGAAGTAAATCCTCCCTGGCCGGTGCCTCATAGGACTTCAGTTCAAAGGTCCATTCGTACGAGTCGGTCGTCCTTGCCGGCCAGCAGAATGAGGCGATAAAATCAAATGGAAATCCGTCGTACCACGGCGCCTTCAGTTTGCGATGCGTATTCAGCATCTCGAAGCCCGGCTTGGTTATTCGCACGCTGTAATCCCCGTACCAATTAAATGATACGGTAACCGGTGATAAGCCTATCTCCTCGTCGTTCAGCGTCACCAGTGCCCCGACTGGGACCGTGTTTATCGTCAAATCCCGCTGCACACCCCCACAGCCGGAGAGTAAAACGGCCATCAAGACCGAGACAAACGTTCTGAATGTCGTACCTGCCGAGTTATGCATAAGCCAGCCCTCTTAATATCATTCGCCGATAAACTAACATTATCAGCCCGGCTAATCAATAGTTAATATGGAAATTCAAAATCGTTGACATTTCGTCGCTCGGCCGGTAAGTTATCCCGATGGAATCGGGACCGGTTTTTAAGGCGTGGCAGAATGAAAATCTCTCTGGACTGGCTGAGTGAATATGTCGAAATCGACCGACCGGTGGAGGAAATCGCCGAGATATTGAGCAATGTGGGTCTGCCCTGTGAGGGAATCGAACGCATCGGCGACGATACCGTAATAGACCTCGAGGTAACGAGCAATCGCGGAGACTGCCTGGGCCATATCGGCATTGCCCGCGAGCTGGCCGCGGCGACCGGCAAGGAACTGAAAATACCCGACATTGCTCTCGACGAATCTAAAAAACGCGTTGCCGATCTGGTCAGCGTCGAGATTGCTGAGCCGGAGCTTTGCGGCCGATACACCGCCCGCCTTATTGAATCGGTCAAGGTGGGCCCATCACCAAACTGGCTCGTCAGACGGCTTGAGGTTGTGGGCCTGCGGGCCGTCAACAATGTAGTTGACGCCACTAATTACGCAATGATGGAGACCGGCCAGCCACCACATGCCTTCGACTTCGAAAAGATTGCTCAGGGCAAAATAATAGTTAGAAGGGCCCAGGCAGGTGAGCGTATAACAAGTATCGACGGCTCAAAACATGACCTTAAGCCGGATATGCTGATAATTGCCGACGCCGAAAGGCCCGTTGCGCTCGCCGGCGTTATGGGCGGTCTGGATACCGAGGTATCTGATAAGACCACAACAATTCTTTTAGAAGACGCATATTTCAATCCTGTCTCCGTACGCAATACGTCGCGCAAACTTGCTTTGCCATCCGAGTCTTCTTTTCGATTCGAACGCAATGTTGATATTGAGATGATAGACTGGGCCTCGCAGCGGACCGCTCAACTGATAACGCAGTTTGCCGGCGGCAAAGTCGCCATTGGTCTGGTTGACGTCTATCCGGGCAAATCTGAGCCGAAGGTTGTAAGCCTAAGACTACCGAGACTGCAAAAGTTGCTGGGAATCGAGGTCCCATACGCCGAGGTAATCAGGATTCTCTCGGCACTATCCTTCCAGCCCCGGGACGAAGATGACAAGGTGATTTGCACGGTGCCGTCCTGGCGCAGCGATATCTACCGAGAGGTCGACTTGATTGAAGAGGTCTCGCGTGTGTATGGCTACGATAAAATCCCGTTCGAGAAGAAAATGAATATCGAGGTGGCCGCCATCGACCGTCGAGGTGATTTGGCCACCAGAATAGGTTTGTTTCTCAATGCCTGCGGCTTCTATGAAACCGTTAATGTATCCTTCATTGACCAGGCCGTAGCGGAGCTCTTCGCCGGGCCTGCGCAGACCGGACATTTAAAAGTAACAGATGAATCCAGGAAGAGCGCCAACTTATTACGGCAAAGCCTGATAGGCTCTTTGCTTGGCGTCCTGAAGTCCAACTATAATGCCAGGAACATCCCCTGCCGGGTATTCGAGCTTGCCGATACGTATATCCCCCACGGCCAGGAGGGTGGAGGACTGCCGAAAGAAACAACTACACTGGGTCTCATTTCTGATGGTGATTTTCGTGAGTTGCGAGGCGTCATTGAGGGCCTGCTGAAGTCTGTTAATAAACAGCTCTGCCCGGTATTCAAACCTGCCGATTTATCCTGGGCCCGCGCCGGCGCAGAGATACTTATCAAGGAAAGGCCCATCGGTTATATTGGAGTGGCCTCACAATCGCTTATCGACAAATTCGGCCTTAAGGACGTAACACCCTGCGCTGGTGAACTGGATTTCACTGCGTTGATGGAGTTGTATGAGAAGGTTGAAAAAGTCAGACCCATCCCGCGGTTTCCTGCTATCGTTCGTGACCTTTCAATTATCATAGATGAAAAGTTCCGCTGGTGCGATATTGCCGCGGCCATTGATAAAAAAGCACCGTCAGAGCTTGAAGAGACTGAATATATTGGAACATATCGCGGCAAACCCATCCCGGCCGGCAAAAAGAGCGTTACGCTCTCCCTGCGTTTCAGGGACGAGGATGGGACACTGACGCACGAGACGGTTGACCGCTTCGAGGCCGATATTGTAAAAGCCCTCACAAAGTCCATCGGTGCCCAACTGCGAACCGTCTGACTTAGTGTTTTGAAATTCAGACATCCGTTTTTTAGTTATCCTTTAACTGCTCCTCTCGTCAGGCCGCTTATTATGCGCCTTTGAAATATCAGTGTCAGGATAACTACCGGCAGTGTCGTAACAACAGACGCCGCCATTATATTTCCCCAGGGGGTCTGGCCGTGCAGGCCCTGGAAAAGGGCTATGCCTACCGGGACTGTGCGAGCCTTGTAATCTGTTGTCAGCATAAGGGCGAACATAAACTCATTGAATGCGAAAATGAAGGACAGAAGAAAAACCGACAGAACGCCCGGGGCTGCAACGGGCAGGATAACCTTGATTAAGCTTTGCCAATATGTACAGCCGTCCACCAGGGCAGCTTTGTCCAATTCTCGTGGAATCTGGGAGAAATAACTTACAAGTATCCATAAAGACAACGGCAGAATCCAGGCCGTGTACGGAAAGAGCAGGCCCTGATAGGTATTTATCCAGCCCAGCTTAGTCATAAATTTGAAAAGGTATCCGACCAATCCAATCTGCGGGAACATAGAGACGGCAAGCGCAAAAAACAGTAGATACATCTTGCCCGGAAATTTCAGTCGCGTTATGGCATACGCCGCCGAGGACGCAACGGCCACGCAAAAGAATGCGCTTAATAACGAAACTACAATACTGTTACGAAGATAATCGAGAAAGTGAAGCGACCGGTCGGTTAAAACGGCCCTGAAATTGTCTAATGTGAATTTAAACGTTACCTGCTGCGAGAGGAAATCCGCTCGTGTACTCAGGCTTACCGCCAACATATAAACAAACGGGAAAAGACAAAAAGTCAGACAAAAAACCATTCCGATACACACAATAATTTTTTTTATCTTATCTTCTCTCATATCTGTCCCGTCTCGAACCTGCCGAGTTTTACATAGATTACCGACAACGAAAAAGCGACTACGAATAAAACCACAGAGGCCGCTGAGCCATAGCCGAAGTCACCGCTTAGAAAGTATTTATATGCGTAATGCGAAATGGTTGTTGTCTGTCCTCCCGGGCCGCCGCCGGTCAAAACGTATATCATATCGAAGACACGCAGGCCGTCTATGGTCCTGAATAACAGCGTGACAATAATTACAGGCTTTATCAAAGGAAGATTAATCTTAAAGAAAATCTGCAATAAGTTTGCCCCGTCCGCTTTTGCCTGACTTATGAGCTCTTTCGGGACCGCCTGCAGGCCGGCAAGCACGATAATCGCGACAAACGGCGTCGTTTTCCAAACGTCTGCGACCACAACGGCGCCGAAGGCCCCGAGGCTGGTGCCCAGCCAGTTTACCGGCCAGCCTGTTACGCCGAGTTCGGTAAAGATGAAATTAGCTAAGCCATAGCTGTAATTGTAAATAAGCTCCCAGGTGCGGGCGGAAATGGCGGCCGGTATCGCCCAGGGAATCAGAACACATGCACGAAGCAGGCCGCGAAGGGGAACGTCGGCATTCATAAGCAGCGCAAAAACAGTGCCCAAAACAATTTCAAGGGGGACTGAGACAAGAATAAACAATAGAGTAAATCTCAAGGCTTGCCTAAAACCGGAATCAACAAAGAGCTGCTGAAAATTCTTCAGAAAAATAAAGCGTTTATCCAGAAAAGAGACGTCCTGAAACAGGCTGTTAATAAATGTGCCTATAACCGGCACAAGAATAAAAAGAAAAATAAGAGCTAACAGAGGTAAAATAAAAATGCAGGCAGTCTTTATGTCCTTATTGGTACCATCCCTGTTTTTTTCTAACCTATTCCCGGCCATATTTTGTGACGATTTTTTGGGCTTCCTTCTCTGCTTCAGATAATGCCTCCTTCACACCTAAATTGCCGCTAAGTACGCTGCTGACATAGCGCTGAATCACCTCAGAAAGCAGGGTATAATATGGAAGATTGGGACGAGGGCGGAGGTTCTCGAATACACTTTTTAGAGAAACGAAATGGGGGAGCTTTTCTATCACTTCAGCATCGGTATAAACATCACTTCTGCCGGGATTCCAGCCAAGTGTAAGAGCGAGTTTCTTTTGTGTGTCGTACGAAAGGATAAATTCCATAAACTCAAAGCTTTTCTGTTTTTCATCCGAGTACTTTGATATTCCTATGTGCCAGCCGCCCAAAGTAGAGGTACTTTCGCCGTCGGCAAAACGTGGTAAAGGGGCTACCCCCACGTTTCCTTTAACCGGTGAATCCTCGGCCTGGTGCAGTGCCCAGGCATAAGGCCAGTTTCGCTCAAACAGGGCATTGCCCTGCTGAAAAGCAAGCCTAACTTCTTCTTCTTTCATCTCGGTATAGGTATTGGGAGGCGAGATTTCAAACCGGTGAATAAGGTCATACATAAACTGCGTAGCCTGGGTATTTGCCTCTGTGTTAATTATAATATCCGGGCCTTCCAGGACGATGCCGCCTCCTTTTGACCCCGTAAATTCCAGCCAGTTACACACAAGCCCCTCATATTGTGCGCCCTGCCAGAGGAAGCCGTAAAAGTCAGGATTGGTTTTTCTGGTCTCTTTCTGCACCATTACGGCCTGCTTAACAAAGTCAAGCCACAATTCCGGCGGTTCTTTAATATTGAATCCTTCAAACAAATCTTTTCGATAATATAAAACTCCGCCATCTACATAAACCGGCAGGGCAACAAGCCGGCCATTATACTTATCCGCAAGGTTGAGCACCTTCTGGAAAAAGACTTCCGAATCAAGCTGACTTGACTGCATATAGCCGGCAAGGGGTTCGAGCCAGCCGGAGGCTGCGAACTGGGCAAGCCATGCTACATCCATAAGAAAAACATCCGGGTTGGCCTTTTTCGACCTTAAAGATGTAACAAGCCCACGTCTTCTCAGGTCGGTATCAGTCGGTTGCCTTAGTAAATCTACCTTTATGCCGCTTTGATGCTCGAATTGGGCTATTAACTCCTGCCAGAAATCCAGCTCCGCAGGCGCACCGCCAACGGCAAAAGTGATGTCCTTGACGGGCTTTTTTTCACAACCACAAAAGGCTGTTAAACAAACAACAAGGAGCAAAATAAAAAGGTCGGTAACAATGTGTTTTTTTCTTATTGGATATGCCATATCATTACTCATTGTAAAATTATTAATAAAATTTTTATTGTTCAGGCAGCTGCTTCAATGATGCTCGCAGCTTCGGCAGACTCTCCGGATAATTCTTTTGTATAAACTCGACAAGCTTCTCTCTGACATAACAGCGAAGACTCCAGGCCGTCGATGCGTCCGCAGCGCTCATAAGGGCTCTTAACTCAATCGCACGTTCAGAGGTGTTTGTTACCTGGAGCACGCACACTTTGCCATCCCACAATTCAGTGCCCTTCAATATCTTCTGAAGCTCGGTCCTGATGGCTTCGACAGGCACCGTATAGTCAACATAAACATATACGGTTCCCAGCAAATCGGCTGTTACACGGGTCCAGTTCTGGAAAGGCTTCTCGATAAAGTATGTGATTGGAACCATTAAACGTCTCAAGTCCCAAATCTTCACAACTACATAGGTCAAAGTAATCTCTTCAATCCGACCCCATTCATTTTCCACGATAACCACATCGTCAATACGAATCGGCTGAGTAAAAGCTATTTGAAGGCCGGCCATAAACGTTCCGATGGTTCGCTGAGCGGCTATACCGAAGATTATGCCGATAATCCCGGCCGATGCCAAAATAGTTGTCCCAAGCTGCCTGACCTTCTCGAAGGTCATTAACATCGTTCCCAGTGCCAGGATACATACCAAGACAACTACTATTCGCTTCAAGACATTTAACTGGGTTCGAATTTTTCTCGCCCTGAGGTTATCTTTCTCGTCGATACTGAAACGATTAATGATGTATCCATCCAGAACGTACGTTGTCTTTATCAGCAATAATGAAACCAGGCCTATGAAAAACAAACTAAGCACCTGCTTGACGGCGGCAAGATACTCCTCGGACATCCCAAAAGGCAAAGCCGAACGTAAAACTAAAAGTACTACAAGCCATTGCAGGGACCGATAGCAATGCCTGATACATAACTCATCAGTAATGCTTTTGGTGCGAGCTGCAAGGGCCAGCAAAATCCTGTAAACTAACAAGTGCCCTGCGGCACCCGCCAGCACAAGTATTCCAAAAAACCAAAATATCCAGCCATTTATTTGCAGTCCATTCATTGTTACACATTCCCTATATATATGTTACTTTCCAAGCATCGAGTTTAACATATACAGATAATCAGACAGCAAACGGGTTATTAAGAACTTTTCCCTGACAGTATTTTTGGCATGATGGCCCATAATTTCGTTTTCTTTCGGATTTTTCAACAGGTGTATAATCCTGTCAGCGAAGCCTTTTGTATCCTTGGGCTCAAGTAAAAAACCGTTCTTTCCATCCTCGATTTGTATAGGTATGCCGCCTACATTGGATGCAACAACCGGCTTTTCTTTCCATAGTGCCTCAGTCACAGCAAGACAGAAACCTTCTCTTGTGGACTTTTGAATTATTACATTGGAGAACCTCTGGACTGCATTTACTAACGTTTCGTTATTACCGACGACAAACACAATATCGCCGCTCTTTGTAAGGTTTTTGGCCCTTTTACTGATTTTTTCATACATCCTGAGCCCTTCCGGGTCGTCGCTGGCGACGTTGTAGCAAAAAACCAGTCGGCAATCGACTTTTTCTTTAACCAGCTTGAAGACATCTATCACCCCCTCCGGGTCCTTCCAGGGGTCAAGCCTGGAGACCTGAGTAATTACCGGCTTGTCCGTCGGAATAGCCACACTTGTAATATGCTCCATTATTGTTTTCTCGGAAATGTCCCTGTTTTTCGGGCTGAGGGGATTAATAGCAGGAAACATAAGTCTCTGGTCAATCGGCAGGTCCCGCTTGAAGTATTTCTCGCTGGAAAAAACCACCTGGTCATATTTGAGTACAAAGCCTTTCAAAAAATCCCACAAATCCTTATGAGGGTCGGTCAAATCTATGTGACAACGCCATATCCAGGGCTGACTTTTTCGATATGACCTTATCAAAGACAAAGGCTGCGGGTCATGCACTATAACACAGTCGTGGTAGAGATGGGTAAACCTTGAAAAATTATCATTGACCTGAAGGTAAACACGCTTTTTTCTTTCGGAAAAGTTCAGCTTTGCCCCCTGCAAGGCGTTATGAAAACTCTTTGTTACCTCAAAAAATTCCTGGCTTCCGTGAAGGATCCTCCAGCCTGTATCTATTCCCACGTCATTCATCAGCATAACGAGCGAATAAAGAATCTCAGCAACGCCTCCGCCCTGATAAGTCGCATTCAGGTGTACGATGTGTTTGCCGTAAAGACCTCTGGCCCTGGTATAAATTTCAGCCAATTTTTCATCAGGCACGATGTGGCGGAAATCTTCAAGTCTTAACATATCATCTCCTCGATAACTTTGGTTCCTTTGTCAATCCCTCAAGCAACAATTTAAGGTCATCTACAGAATCCAAATTGAATCTGGCTTTTGAAATACCATGTCCTACCTTGATTGAATAGGCATTATCGGGCAGAACTGAAAACATATCTTCGTCTGTATAATCATCTCCCGCCGCCAAAATAAAGTCCCATTTGCTTTTTGACAACCACTTCTCTGCAGCATGGCCTTTGCTTATGCCTATATTTTTAACCTCGAGTATTTTACTGCCTTCAAATACCCCGATGTCCAGGTTTTCGGTCAGGTTCAAAACAGCGTCTCTCAATTCCTGGAGTCTAAGAGAAGCAAACTCAGCATCAGCCCTTCGGTAATGCCAAACCAGAGAGAAACCTTTTTCTTCAACGAAAGAGCCGGGCGTTCTGTCGGCATATAACTCAAGAATAGGCCTAATTTTATCCTTCCAATCAGTTAACAACGGCTCTATAGCCTGCCAGTCTTTTCCCTTCTCTTTAATCCAGGCTCCATGTTCGGCAATTAGCGAGGCATTAAGGTTTCCCAGCCAGTAACTCAGTATTTCTTTGTCTCTGCCGCTGATTATTACTATTTCATTTCCTTGTTCTGCTGCAAGTGTTTTTAATAAAGACTGAAGTTTTTTATCAGGGCCGGCTTTTTCGGGCCGACTCACAAATCCCACGAGCGTTCCATCGTAATCCAGCAGAAACAATCTCTTACGAGACGTTTTATATACCTCTATCAAAGCGTCCCGGTCCGACTGGATTAGCCTGCTTACAGCCAGGTTCTGCTGGGTTTTCTTGACCTGCATTAGGGCCTGCATGAAATCGTCCGCCCACCTTGTAGCGGTATACCGGCTTAGTCGGCTTTGCATCAAACTGTTCCGTTCAATCTGCTCATCAACCGGCATCTCAATGGCCTCTTTGATGGCTTTAATGATAGCGGCCTTGTTGTGCGAGTTGATTATAATCGCCTCACCAAGCTCACTTGCGGCGCCCGCCATCTCGCTAAGAATCAAAACTCCCTTGCGGTCCCGCCTTGCGGCTATGAACTCCTTGGCTATCAGGTTCATTCCATCACGCAGTGGCGTCACGAGTGCTACGTCCGCGATGCTGTAAAGAGCAGCAAGTCTCTCGAATGAAACGGCCCGATAGAGATACCAGACAGGCACCCAGCCGATGGTACCATGTTCACCATTGATTCTGCCTACAAGACCCTCAAGCTTTTTTCTTAACTCCATATAATCGCCTACGCCCGTCCGGGACGGGACCGCCAGCAGTATAAGCGTAACTTTTTCCTTGTATTGAGGATTCTCATTTAGAAACAAATCAAAAGCCTCAAGACGCTGAATGATACCCTTGGTATAATCGAGCCTATCTATCGAAACGATTATCTTGCGCTGGCCGACCTGCTTACGAATCATATTGATACGCTTTTTAACCGCAGGCCTGGTAGCCCCGGTTGAGTATTTCTCGTAGTCGATGCCCATCGGGAATGCATCAGCTCTTACAATCCTGTTACCTACCCTCAAAGCACCCATAGAATGCTCGATGCCGATTATACGGGCGATACTGCTTAGAAAATGCCTTACGTAATCGTAAGTATGAAAACCTATCAGATCGGCCCCGAGAAGACCATCGAGCAACTCTGTTCGCCACGGAAGCAAACGAAAAAGCTCAAAAGAGGGAAAAGGTATGTGCAGGAAAAAACCGATTTTGGCATCGGGAAGCCTGTTTCGTATCAGTTCCGGAAGAATCATAAGCTGATAATCATGAATCCAGATATAATCATCCGGGTCCGCAAGTTCAAGAACCGACTCACAGAATATGCTGTTCACCATCTGGTAGTAACGCCAGAATCTCTCTTCATAGACGGTATATAGAGGGAAATAGTGAAACAGGGGCCAAATGGTCTTGTTGCAAAAACCCTCATAGTAATTCCTCTGATGCTTTTTCGAAAAGAAAACCGGCTGGCAATTCTCATCAGCCAGTCGGTTAGTAATGTCGGCCTTTTCATCGACCGTTAATTCTTCGCTGTTTATGCCGGGCCAGCCTGCCCAGACAACTTGATAAGTTCCCCGAAGCGAAGTCAGCCCCGTTGATAGTCCCCCCACACTGGCCGAGAAGCGAATACCTCGTGCGTCCTTTGTAACTCTCGTTGGTAATCTGTTTGAAACTATTATCAGTCTGTGCATAGTCTATTTGCTTCTTTGCATCCCGCATAGCGCCGCGAGACCGAAAGGACTTTCCCGACCCCGCCTGTCCAAACAAGCACATATTTATGTCAAGCCGCTTGCAAAAACACAACTTAACAGACCAGTATATAAAATCTGCTGCTATTGGCAAGCTCTATCAGCTTTAATTCACGGCCAACTCCGATACGGACAAAATTTTGCCTCGAGAAAAACAGCCGGTTCTGCCGAAAATCTCTATGTGGCTGCTATGTATAGGCTTACAGGTGAAGACCGTTTGTGCGATATTTTGCTTGATTCTTATTGTCTTATTTGGTATAAGGGTATTTGCGGGCTGACCCCTGCGGTGTACGTAAGGTGAGCGGCCGTAAAAAAGAACCGATATCCCATACTCAGGGAAATCAGACCTTGGCCGTGCCAAAAACGCCTTTTAATTTAGGACTTTTGGACCCAAGCAACGATTACCCACCTGGAAGTACTGGGTTCTTTTGAGGGCTTCCTTACGGCATCAGCGGAGGCTGCCTTGCATTTAAAAAGGCCTGTTTTTTATCAGGCCTTTTTTTATGTCTTCCACGTTAAGGTCCTATAAGAAATAAAACCGAACTCGGTCAGCGAATTTCTGCGAGACGGCTGCATATATTCTCATCCCACTTTCCAGTCAAGCAGTTGCGTAGATTTGTCGATTAAATAATGATATAAACCCGGGCCGTCTTATTGTTTTGCATGTTACTGATGCCGGATATCCTGGTACAGAGGGACATAAAATATGCAAAAAGTTCGTACGTTCACCATTTTGCCTTCGCTGCCTGAGTCACTGAAAGAGCTTAAGACTATTGCCTACAATCTTTATTGGTCCTGGGACCCTGAGGTTGTCGAGTTGTTCAGGCGCATTGACCATACCTTGTGGCGGTCTTGCGGCCATAATCCCGTTGCCCTGCTCGGAGCTGTCTCGCAGGCCCGGCTCGAGGACCTGGCTGAGAACGAAGGCTTTCTGTGCCAACTACATTGGGCCGTCGAAAGACTGCAGAACTACTTTCAGAGACCAACATGGTTCGATAAAGTCTATGCAAAGAATACTGACAGTCTAATCGCCTATTTCAGTGCGGAGTTCGGCATTCACGAATCTTTACCCATTTATGCCGGAGGACTGGGGCTGCTGGCCGGGGACCATCTGAAAACCGCTTCCGACCTCGGTGTGCCGTTAATCGGCGTGGGACTACTCTATCAAAAGGGATACTTCCGCCAGTACCTTAATACCGACGGCTGGCAACAGGAACAATACCTTGAGAACGATTTTTATAAGATGCCCGTCGAGCTCGTTCGCAAACATAGCGGCCGTCCGTTGATAATCAGAGTCCGATATCCACAGCGATCGGTCGCCGCCCAAATCTGGAAGGTCTTGGTCGGAAGAACACGACTATTTCTGCTCGACACAAACACACCGTTAAACTCACCGGCGGACCGTACAATCACGGCCAGCCTTTACGGCGGCGACAGAGAGAACAGAATCCGTCAGGAAATAATGCTGGGCATCGGCGGCTTCAAGGCACTTATGGCTATGAATATCGAGCCTGCCGTCTGTCATATGAATGAAGGACACGCCGCCTTTCTCACTCTTGAGCGGATACATAGTCTGCGAACCAGAACGAATATAAGCTTTGATGAGGCCGTCGAAGCAACAAGGCCGAGTAATGTCTTTACGCTTCACACCTCTGTTAAGGCCGGCAACGATGAATTCCAGGTGGAGTTGATGGATAAATATTTCGCCAGTTATTTTCCGAATCTTGGTATAAACTGGAATCAATTTCTGGGTCTCGGCCGGGTCAATCACGATGACGAAACCGAGACGTTTAAGATGCCTGTCCTCGCCCTGCGTCTCAGCGCCAATTGTAACGGCGTAAGCGAGCTGCACGGCCAGGTTTCACGCCAGATTTGGACACCAATCTGGCCCGACCTGCCACAAGAGGAAGTACCCATCCGTTCAATCACGAACGGAATACACTCCAAAACCTGGCTCTCATCGGAAATGAATGCGCTCTACCAGAGATATCTGGGTTCTAATTGGGCCGATGAGGTTGTTGATAAGTCGCTCTGGCAGAATATTGAACAGATTCCCGACGAGGAACTCTGGAGGACCCATCAGCGCTGCAAAGAGCGCCTGATTGCGTTCTGCAGGGCACGCCTTAAGATGCAGCTGCAGCGACGTGGAAGCTACCATACCGAACTCGGGTGGGCCGAAGAGGTCCTCAATCCAGAGGCGCTGACCATCGGGTTTGCACGAAGGTTCGCGACATACAAGCGAGGCTACCTGTTGCTGAAAGACCCGCAGCGTCTGATAAAACTACTTACGCAAAAAGACCGGCCGGTCCAGTTGATTTTTTCCGGTAAAGCCCATCCTAACGACACCGAAGGGAAGGAGATAATACGCCAAATCGTTCATTTCGCCTCACAATCCAACCTGCGCCGCCGGCTGGTATTTATTGAAGATTATGATGTTGACGTCGCGCGGTCTATGGCTCAGGGCGTCGATGTCTGGCTGAACACGCCCCGCAGGCCAATGGAGGCCAGCGGCACAAGTGGTATGAAGGCGGCACTCAACGGCGTAATAAATATGAGCACTCTCGACGGTTGGTGGTGCGAGGCCTATACGCCGGAGGCAGGCTGGGTCATAGGTGCCGGGGAGGCTTATAAAGATGTCGGATACCAGGACCTTGTGGAGTCCCAGACCCTCTATAATCTGCTGGAAAATGAGGTTATTCCCCTATTCTTCACACGGTCGGCCAGCGGATTGCCACGTGCCTGGATAAGTAGAATGAAAGGCTCCGTAAAATGGATCGCCCCCCGCTTTAACACTAATCGTATGCTCGCCGAGTATATGCGCAGGTTTTACAACTCCGCCGCGGCAAGGTGGAAATCTCTTAGCGACTCAAATATGGCTCATGCCAAAGACCTGGCTACCTGGAAGACTAACGTAAAACAGGCCTGGTCTGAGTTGACTGTCAGGACCGTCAGCGTGGAAGTTGATGATGGTAAGCAGATTGTCACTCTCAGCACCCAGCAGCCGAGTCTTGAGGTTGGAGCCAAATTGAGAATTACCGCCGCCGCTAAACTCGGTAAACTCTCTCCGGACGACATCGATGTTGAGGTCTATCACGGCCCGGTCGATTCCTGGGGAAACATTACAAACGGTTCGCCCATAAAAATGGATTACCAGAAAAGCACCGGCGAGGACAACGAACACATATTTACCGTCACACTTCCCTGCCGATTCTCCGGCCAGCACGGTTTTGCCTTGAGGCTTTTGCCGAGGCGCGCGGACCTTTCCGATTCCTGTGAGCCAGGCCTTATCCACTGGGAAGCGCCCCCAAAAATCCCCTCAAAGACCAGCCAGCCATAATAACCTTTCCCGGTCTGGCCTGTTGTTTAATCCGGTTTCTCTAACAAGACAAAATCTGCCTTTAGCACCTGTGCTTTAATTGCCTGCTAATAAAAGTCGTGTGATGCAGAAAGCTTCTACTATCGCTTGGTTTAGTTTGGAGCTCCTGTCAATGATGAGCCGCAGTTATTGCTTTTCCCTCTCTTCAATGAAGCCGAAAGCCTCTTGTGCCGAGTCGGCCTGTTCAAGTTTCTCCCTAAACGACTCATCCAGCATCAGTCTGCTGATTCTTGCAAGGGCCTGAATGTGTGGTCCTGTTCGGTTCGCCGGCGAAACCAGCAAAACTACTATGGTTACTCCCCTGCCGTCACTACTTCCGAAATCAACCGGCTCGCGTGTAACCCCCAGTGCCATTACTAATTCATTAACCCCCTTGCACTTGCCGTGCGGTATCGCTACTCCCAAACCTATGCCCGTACTTCGAGTCCTCTCCCGCACCAACACCGCATCCAAACAAACAGCCTGGTCTATCAGCAAATCCTGCTCGTTCAGCAGGTCAATCAGCTCGCTTATTACGGCTTGTTTGTCCTTTCCTTGTAGAGGTACCTTAACACAACTCGGCCTTATAATCTGGGTTAGCAACATCGCTTCTACCGAACAAAAACCACTCTTCTCATGGATATATAAACTCGCTAAGCTACTCGCCGCTGAACTGTATTTCAATAGTTTTCTTCAAATTTTTTTCGTCGGTTGCATTTCACGAATGCAAATAATTTTGGGGCTATTAGTTGCAATTCTCCCTTGGTGATACCTGCTACCAGACATTCATTTCATTAATGATAACCTTTCCACATTTTCTGCTAATCCCCGGGCCGGCAGCATTTTTGAGGTGTCCATCAATGCCTTCGCATCTTCGGGACTGCTTTGTGTCAGCATTGTTGTGGCAAGTCAGTTTTCCAAGTATGCTTACCTCTCGAGACGTTAAGAGGCCGTTCTGCTCTTGCGGCGCCGCCTTCTGCCGTCCTGATGGACGGGGCTATTATACCTGTCAACTTCATCTTCTTTTGCATTTACCGACACGCGCAGCGCCTCTCTGGCATTAGGAGCGAAAAGGTCCGCACCGATCTCGTCCCAAAGCCCCTCTGCACGGTTAAAAACACCCCCGGAGACCATAATTCGCATCTGAGGTACTGCGTTGACCTCCTTTATTCTGTCTATCATCTTGCGGATAGCCGGTGCTCTTTGGGCTATGGTCCCATAGATTAACAACATATCCGGCCGATGCTCGTGTACAAACGAGAGCATATCATCATCATTTACTCCTCCACCTAAGAACCTGACCTGCCAGCCGTCGCTTTCAAACATATCAGCCATCATTTGCGCCCCAAGCTCACCGTGTTCCGTTGCAGCACTGCAAACAACGACTTTCTTGCTTCTTGCAGGCCGGCGAGGCAGCTTATTCTGTAGCTGGTCGACAATTGCCCGATTGATTCTCATGGCCATATGTTCCTGAGCGGAATTTATCTTCTCAGCGTTTAACAGTCTCTCGATTTCCACCATAATCGGCCAGATGACTTCTGTATACACGGCTGCTGCTGGTATACTCATTTGTAGGGTCTCTTCGATGACGGTCCGACAGCCGAGTCGGTCCCCCTCAAGTAGCCCTCTAAGATACCTCTCCAGAATCTGCTCGCTTACCACTTTTCTATCTCCAATATACAGTTTATAAGTTGCCGTTTCTATCTAACCGTTAACCATAATACAATATCCTACATAATCCAGATAAGCCATATGTGAATATGGGCAAACTGGGCTATATCGGTAATATTATGTATCGGAGGTGTTCGCAAAAAAACTTTAGATAAAATAGGCAATTTCCATATACCGACACAAACTTGCCTATATTTCCACGCGGCATCTAAGTCCTATATTCTAAGTTACATACAGCAACGTAAGAAAACTACTCTGCAAAAACCGATTTTTTGCAACAACCCGCATCGTTTCAGTCCGAAATATATATTACTTGCCCACAGCGATTGACGGATTGCATTGGCAGCGAGTAACCCAGGCTAATTAGCATTGTGCCAAAATGCTGAATTACGAGATGTATTCGAAGCCACATAGCACTCTTGACAGTATGGCGGAAAGCAAGTAAAAACGTAATATCTCTAACTGGTGTAAAGGGGTCCTGACATTGTTCCAGGTTTTTAGTAAAAAGACTATTCAGGGAGTGGAACACTCGGGCCAGTTTGCCAGGTTCTTTGCACAGTCCGTATCGGCTTCGGCCAGCAGTTGCCTGCAGGCCAGCTCATATTCCATGGTGTGGGCGCAGATGAACGTCATCGGCGTGCACAGCGTACCTGTAATTATGATTACCGGCGCTTTTGTCGGAATGACTCTGGCAATTCAGGCATACGACCAGCTCGCAGGTATGGGACTGGAAGAGCATCTTGGTGTTTTAATCAACATATCGGTAGTCAAAGAGCTTGGCCCGGTCCTGGCGGCGGTGATGCTGGCAGGACGGGTTGGCGGCGCTCTGACCGCGGAGCTGGGAACGATGAACGTTACCGAGCAGATAGACGCCGTACGTAGTATGGGCACCGACCCAATGCGTTATCTGGTTGCGCCGCGTTTCCTGGCATGTGTATTTCTGACACCGTTCCTTATTATCTATGCCGACCTGCTGGGCATTCTGGGCGGATTCTTTGTTAGCGTTGTGCAATTAAGTATTAACAGCCGGGCCTACTGGCAGTTTAGTGCCGCCGGTGTCGAACTGTGGGACCTGTCAATAGGCGTAATCAAGGGATTCTTCTTTGGCGGCGCTATCGCAGCCGTCAGTTGCTATAAAGGCTTCACATGCAAGGAAGGAGCGCACGGAGTAGGCCAGGCCTGCACGGAGGCGTTTGTCGGAAGCTTTATCCTGATACTCGCGCTTGATTTTGCCCTGGCCGTTATCTTCAAGGCTATTTACGGCACAATTTGGCCTATCAGAATCTTACTGCTGTAGGGTGCTTATGACAGAACAAGGCGAACAGACTAATAATGTTATGATTCGCCTCGACGGGTTGATTAAGAAGTTCGGAAACAACACCGTCCTGGACGGTATCTCGCTGGCTATTGAGAGGGGCAAGACAACCGTTATCATCGGCCCCAGCGGCTGCGGAAAGACCGTGTTAATAAAACATCTGATAGTACTGCTCAGACCTACTGCCGGACGCGTATTCCTGAAAGACAAAAGAATCGACGATCTGCCCGAACGCCGGCTTGATAAGGTACGCACACATTACGGATTTTTGTTTCAGGGGGGCGCTTTATTTGACAGTTTGACCGTTTTTGAGAACATAATATTTCCCATTAAGCAGCATACTCGGCAGGTAGGGTGGAACGAGCTTGAAGAGCTGGTCAAAGCCAAGCTGGCATTGGTCGGGATGGACGGTTTCCAGAGCTATTATCCGGCGAGACTGTCGGGCGGGCAAAAGAAACGTGTGGCCCTTGCCAGAGCAATCGCGCTGAATCCGGAGGTAATTTTGTATGATGAGCCGACGACCGGCCTTGACCCGATTCGCGCCGACATAATCAATGAGCTTATCCTGAAGCTGCAAAAAGAACTTGGCGTGACAACCGTGGTTGTTACTCACGATATGACCAGCGCCTATAAGATTGGTGACCGCATAATAATGCTTCATAATGGTAAAATAATCGCCGACGGTGATGCCGAACATATCCATCATCACCCTAATTCAGTAGTTCAGCAGTTCATCAACGGGCAGCTTAGTGAAAACGACCTGGCCGCTCTGCGTCTGGGCGGCACGAAGTTTCAAACTCAGTTTCTGCCTCGCGATTTTGAGTAATCAGCGATGCCGTGCGAAAAAAAACCTGAGCAGGTTGCCGCCGAGCTGGCCCGAATCAGCCGAGCCGATGTTTTTGGTGATATTTTCCACCGCGCAGCTTACAGTACCGACGCGAGCATTTATCAAATCATCCCTTTGTGCCTCGTCGCGCCCAGAGACAGTCAGGATGTTGCTGCCGTTATTCAATATGCCGGTGAGAATAATATACCGCTTGTCGCCCGAGGCGCGGGCAGCGGCGTGGCAGGTGAGGCCCTGTGCAGCGGCATAGTGCTTGATATGAAACGCTATATGAACCGTGTCCTCGATGTGGCTGACGACGGCTCAACGATTACCGGTCAGTCGGGCGTAGTCCTCGATGAACTGAACGGTATGCTGGCCAGGTTCGGCAAGAAAATCGGCCCCGACCCCTCCAGCGGCAACCGTGCTACTCTCGGCGGCTGCGTTGCCAATAACGCAACCGGCGCACATTCACTCAAGTTCGGCTATATGGCCGACTATGTGGTTGGCATCGAGGCCGTTCTGGCTGATGGCAGTATCGTGGAATTTAAAAATGGTTTTGACCCAGCCGGTAGCAGCAACAGTAAAGTTACTTTTCTTGCTGAAAGGTGCTTGACTGTTCTGAAAGAAGATGCTGCTACGATTGCCGCCGCACAGCCTGTGACAAGCCGTAGCCACAGCGGCTACAATATTGCAAACACAACCAGTGACGGCAGGATAGATATGGCCCGTCTGCTTGCCGGTTCGGAAGGGACCTTGGCCGTTTTCACCAAAATCACGTTAAGAACGGTTGATATTCCGCCATCGCGGGCCCTGCTGCAAATTGAGTTTGATTCACTTGATAAGATGGCTCGTGCCGTGCCGCTCATTGCCGATTCCGGCGCATCGGCCTGTGAGCTGATGGACAGGAGTCTGATGGAGATGGCTGCCGAGGCCTTTGCGCGGTATCGCGATGTTCTTCCGACTTCCGCGGCCGCGGTGCTTTTGGTGGAGTACACCGGCAGCAGCGAACAACAGGTGAAACAAAAAATACAGGCCGCTTTGACTACGGTTAGCAAGCTTGCCTCGCGCTCAACGGCTGTTTTTGACCTTGCGAAGCAGGACCTTATGTGGCAGTCGCGTAAAGATGCTGTGCCTTTGCTTTACCGGGAAAAAAGCCGAAAGCGTCCGATACCATTCGTCGAGGACACCTCCGTCGAAAACGCCCGGCTCGCAGAGTATATCATCGGCCTGAATGATATTGCCCAACGGTATGATGTCTCGATGGCATATTACGGCCATGCCGGCGATGGTGGGCTGCACATTAGGCCTTATCTGGACCTGGCGACCGCTGAGGACGTTAGAAAAATGCAATCAATCGCCACCGAAGTATTCTCCCTTGCCTGGTCGCTGGGTGGTTCGATAAGCGGCGAGCATGCCGACGGGCTTGTACGGGCGGCATTTATAAAAGGACAGTACGGCGAAGATTACTATGAAGTCCTGCGCAAAATAAAAAATATCTTTGACCCTGATGGGCTTCTGAATCCGGGCAAGATTATCAATGACGACGCCGACGTTATGGTCAGCAATTTAAAAGCGCAGCAATGCGCTGCCGCCGAGAAGCTGGAAACGAATTTGCTGTTCAGGCCGGACGAGTTTCTCCTTGAAGTTGAGCAGTGCAGCGGCTGCGGCCTTTGCCTGAGCAAACAGGAAGATTTGCGAATGTGTCCCGTCTATCGCGCCCTTGGCGATGAGCTGGCCGGCTCGCGGGCCAAGGCAAATCTTCTTCGCTTCTGGATGACCGGGCAATTGAGTGAAGAAGATTTTGAGTCGGACAGCTTAAAGGAAATTCTAGATTTGTGTATCAACTGCAAGGCCTGCTCTGTGCAGTGTCCTTCCGGAGTGGATATCTCAAAACTTGTGATTGAGGCCCGCACGGAATATGCGAGGCGCAGGGGTCTTAGCCGGGCCGCCATTGCCTTGAGCCGTAATCGGCTGCTTAGTATGCTGGGAAGTATCTTCTGGCCGGTATCAAATTTCGTTATGGCGCTACCGCCGTTTAAGTGGTTTCTTGAGAAGACGGTCGGGCTTGACCGTGAAAGGGCCTTGCCGCGGTTTGAATTCGGCCAGTTTCTCACCAAAGGCCGAAGGTATTTGCGCTCTGCCGGGCCGGTTAAAAACCCGGTCGATAAGGTTGTGTATTTTGTCGATACATTCGCTAATTTTAACGACCACGCATTGGGATTTGCGGTACTTAAAGTTTTACGGCACAATGATATTGAGGTGATTTTGCCGTCGCAACGGCCGGCCCCTCTACCGGCAATGGCCTACGGCGACGCGAAAACCGCTCGCAAGGATTTGGAGTACAACATAGCCCACCTTGCCGGGCCTGTGCGAGATGGTTATAAGATTGTCTGCTCCGAGCCGAGCGCGGCGCTTTGTCTGAAGCAGGAAATGAGGCATTATGTGTCGGGCAAGGATGCCGAGCTTGTTTCGGAGAATACTTTTGAGCTGACAAGCTATTTGCTTGGCCTGCGGGAGCAGGATAAATTGAAACCTGCGATAAAACAAATAACCGAGGAATATGCCTATCACCTGCCGTGCCATTTGTGTGCGATTAGCGACGAAATTGCCAGCGTGAAACTGCTGCAGGAGCATTGCGGCGCGAAGGTGGTCGAGCTTAATGCCGGCTGCTGCGGCCTGGCAGGAACATTCGGTATGCAAAAGAAAAACTACGAGCTTTCGTCACAAATATCTGCGAACTTGAAAGAGGTACTGGAAAAATCCCCCGTTGAAAACGTCTTGACCGAATGCGCCGCCTGTAAAATGCAGATTGAACACATAAGCAATAAAACCGTTCAGCATCCGATTAAGATTCTGGCGGAAGCTTATTCGTAACATATTCTCATACGAGGATGAGGTTTAATAATCCGCCGACGATGAGACTGGAGATGAGCATAATACCGGCCGACTTGAGCATATCGGCAAAGCCCAATTCCCTGACGAGCGTAGTAAATGTAGCGATGCAGGGGAAATACATCGCAAGAACAACCGAGGCAATAACAAGCTGCTTGGAAGTCAGGCCCAGTGGGATAAGCATTCCGACGGCCACGTCCTTGCGTAAAAAGCCGATAATCAACGCACCTACAGCTTCCTGCGGCAGCCCCAGAACTTTAGTAACGACCGGAGCAGCGATTTTGCCCGCAAACTGAATTACTCCGAGTGTATATAGTATGTTTACAAGAAGCACTCCCAACAGCACAAACGGAACCGCCTCTTTAACAAACCACTTGGTTCTCATATATACTTTTTTTAAAAGGCCCCTTAGATACGGGATTCTGTAAGGCGGTATTTCCGTAAATATCTCCGGCGATGTACCTTTCACTACACGATTCAACAATAATCCGAGTATCAACCAGACAATAAACAACGTTCCGTAAACAATTCCAAGATTCAACATTCCATGCCTTGCTACCAGTCCGACAATCATAGCTTGCAACGCCGCACAAGGAACTCCGATTGCAATTATGGTTGCGGCAATAAACCTTTCTTTGCGGGTCTCAAGAATTCTTGTCGAGAGCACACCCGGAACATTGCATCCAAGCCCAAGCAACATAGGCACTATCGCCAAACCATGCAAGCCGAGTCTATGCATTAATGTATCTACCATTATGGCAAGGCGGGGAATATATCCCAAATCCTCCAAAAAAGACAATACCAGATAGAATGCAAAAACGTAGGGCAGAACCGCGCCAAGAGGTACAAAAAGTCCTGTTGTCAGCAGGCCAAAAGACTGTCCATAATCTATTTTCCCGTCTACAAGCTGGCCTATTACAAGGTTATGGATAACTCCCCCGGAGCCCAAAAAGGATGAAAGTTTAAGCATTAACGGTGACCAAAGATTTTCAAAAACAGGCTCGCATACCCGGCCTATCAATCCTTCACCAACAAATCGTATCAGTTTTAAGGCCAAAAAAAGCGATATGACAGCTATGGGAAGGCCGGTAATGGGTTTGATTGATGCCTCTCCAAGTCTTTCCAATAAGGTGTGATGGCGATGAGTTATGGTTTGTACTTGTTCCACAATACCGCCGATTTCGCGCCATTTGTCTGTCTTGTCATAACGAAACGGGGAAGGCCTTGCTTCTTTAATTCGTTCGACTAAGTGGTTAATCCCCTGGCCTGTGACGGCACAAATAGGAACACAGGGAACCTTTAAGATGCCCTCTAATTTCTCCACATCAATTGATATACCCTTATGCTTTGTTTCATCCCAGAAATTAAGTGCCACGATGACAGAGACCCGCTCTTTCAGCAACTGCAGAGTAAGATTAAGGCTGCGTTCCAGATTTGTGGCTTCTACAACATTAATGACCACATCCGGGTCTTTCCTGCCCTTAAGCATCTCCACCGCTATTTGCTCGGCTTTATTAGTCGGTTCGAGAGTGTATGTTCCGGGTACGTCAATAAGTTCCACATTTCGTCTTGCGATTTTCATACTGCCTTTTGTAAACTCGACCGTTGTACCGGCATAATTGGATATGATGACATCGGCACCCGTGAGCCGATTGAAAACGGCGCTTTTGCCGACATTGGGATTTCCCATCAAAAGTATTTTCACTACTGGTTCTTCCGGGTGATTTGCACCATTACCTTGGATGCCATCCCGAATCCAAGGGCCAGCTGGGTATTACCGTGCTGCAAAAGCACAGGCCCTCTCATCCACTGCTCGCTTATCTTTTTGATTTCTTTGCCCTCCTTAATCCCAAGTGCTTCAAGTCTGCGCACTAAGCTATGACCGCCGTTTATCCCCACTATTTTACCCTTCTGGCCCGCCTGCATCCGAGCCAGGGATATTTGATTACCCACAAACTCTGACGGTTTTTCGTTGTTATTCGACACGGTCATTCTTCAATCCCTATACGTTACTTATATTCCTTTTTTCAGCGAGGCGGTTACTTGAAAAAGACAAAAACTGAGTATGATTCTCAATCTCAGTTATCCCATATATTACACGCTTTCAGGACTATTGTCAACACTCTTTTTGATAACTATTCTCAATTTCAAACCTTGACTTCCACTACGTAACAAGTTACGATAATATCATCTCGCCGTCCACTTAGAGCAATATTTTACAGATTATAAGATTGCCTCGGAGGACAAATGAAATCGGCCAAGGCCATCCTGGAGCAGTATGTGAAAGATATGGGTATGCTCCACAGCAAACAAAGGGAACAAATTCTTGATATGTTCCTCAAAATGGAGAGACATCCGACAATCAGCGACCTCTATGAACGAATACGAAAGAAAAATCCAAAGATTGGACTTGCGACCGTATACCGTGCGATGAAAGTAATATGCCAGGCGGGTCTGGCAAGAGAGACCGATTTTGGAGACGGCCTAAAACATTATGAGCATGAATACGGTCACGAACATCATGACCATTTAGTTTGTGTTAAGTGCGGCAGAATTATCGAAGTGGTAAGCCCGGAGATTGAAAAAATCCAGAGTCAGCTAGCAAAAAGACATACCTTTATCCCACTAAGACACAGGATGCAGATATTTGGTACCTGCAAGTCATGCCAGCGTAAGAAAAAACAAGCGTGATACAACAAACAGAGGATGTTACACAGAATTGCGAGAAAGACGGTAGAATCCCAGCTCAGTCATACTTTCCATCTGCGGCTGATTATGCTAGTTCCTTAATCCCTTGGTATCTGGGGTCACTTCTGCTTTACACTACCGAATCCTGCTTTTCACGGTTGTAACTTTGTTCCTTCGTTTTGGACTTTGGCAGGGCAAAGCAAAAGGTACTGCCCTGTTCCGGTGTACTTTCTACCCAAATTCTTCCATCTTGCATTTCAATCAGTTGCTTGGAAATTGACAAACCCAAACCTGTTCCATGCGTCTCGGCCGCTGTTTTCTCGATCCGAGTAAAACGCTGGAATATCTTGCCAATATCATCCTTGTCTATGCCTACACCGTTATCCTCGACATCAACCTCCACTTCATTGCCAAGGTCTTTCACATATACACTGATACGAGCCTTTCTGGCGGGGACATACTTCATCGCGTTACCGATTAGATTCGTAAGCACCTGTATTATCTTATCACGGTCGGCATTAACAATAAGTTCAGCCTCCGGGTTAACACCTTGTAATTCAACACCCTTGTCTTCCGCGAACCGACGAAAAGATTCGACAACCTCACATACCAGTGTTGAGAGGTTTAAATCCAGACGATTTATTTCCATCCTTCCAGCCTCGATTTTGGAGATATCGAGAAAATTATCAATAATTCTTCCCAATCTGTCGACATTCTCATCCATCATATCAAGGTTATCCCGCAATTTCCGGCTCATCTGGCCAAAAACACCCGCAAGAGCGTTTGAAATAACATTCTTAAAGATACTTAAGGGCGTCCTCAATTCGTGTGATACCATTGAAATAAATTCATTCTTAAGTTCATCATCCTCTTTTAGTTTTTCATTTGCTCTTCTTAGTTTTTCCTCCACTTCTTTACGTTTTATAGCATACCGGATAATTCGAACCAGCACGTGTTCCAAATAGTCGCCCTTGATAACATAGTCGTCTGCTCCTTCTTTTATAGCTTCAAGTCCAAGCTCCTCGTCAGCCAGACCCGTCAGTACAATAACAGGTGATTGCAGATTTGCTGTACGGACCTCTTTGACGGAAGCCAGGCCCTGGCTGTCCGGCAAGCCCAGGTCAAGTAAAATAACATCATAGCTTTTCTCGCCAAGAAGTCTAATAGCCTCAGACAACGTCTCTGCAGTTTCAACCTTGAATTGTATTCGCTGGGTGAACCTAACTTTAGCTAAGGCTTGTATTGTTAACCGCTGGTCTAATTTCTCGTCATCTACTAACAATACCGTGTATTTCATACTTTCCATTCTCTAACTCCAAAAGAAACGGAGATAGTATTTTTTCAGACTGTCGTTGTTTCAGGCTCCGGCACATATTGAGAACTCAATGGGAGAAATACCGTGACCAAAGTGCCCTGACCCGGCTTGCTCCAGACTTCTATTCTCCCACCGTGCATCTCAATCAACTCCTTTGCTATGGAAAGGCCTAATCCCGTACCATGCCCACCGGCACCAATCATTTTTCCCATTTGCACAAAGTGGTCAAAAATCTTGTCGATTTCACTGCTCTCGATGCCGGGACCATTATCCCGGATCCGTATACAAGCCTCGTTGTATATTGTTTCGGTCGATATCTCGATGTAACCATTTTGCGCACTAAACTTAATCGCATTGTTGATAAGCTCGGTCAACACCTGCGATATCCTCTCACGATCTGCGTCGATAAAAAGTTTATCAACAGGGGAATTGAGTTTTAGCTCTATATTTTTCTCTGCCGTAAGGGTGGATAAACTGTTTAGTGCTCCTGCAATTACCGGTTGGAGGTCAAATCCGGTAAGGTTCAGTTTCAAATCGCCGGTTTCAATTTCCGATATATCGACAAAGCTACCGATAATTCCCGCAAGCCTTTCAGCAGCTTCGTCGGCTACTTTCAGATTTTCACGCAAGTTTGGCCCAACCGGCCCCATACCGCCAGCCAAGGCATTTGAGATGATGTTTTTGAAAATGGTTAGCGGTGTCCTTAATTCATGAGAAATATTCGTGATGAACTCGTTTTTTAGCCGACTGTACTCTTGAAGTTCGGCCTCCGCTTTTTTATGTTCAATTATATTATCTACCGCGGCCGGTATGACATTGAGATAATTACCTGCGGGATCTTTTACCAAGTAGTCGCGTGTGCCGGCCTTCATAGCTTTTACAGCAATTTGCTCATCCCCGGACCCTGTAACCATAATGACCGGAGTATCCTTGGTTGAGTCAAGCAAATCAAAAGCTATTCCGTCACCAAGAAAATAATCCAATATTATGATATCAAACTTTCGGCGGCTCAGGATGTCCCGGGCATCTGCGATTCCCTCAACTACCGTACAATCATACGGGAGTTCCTCTTCGTCCACAAACCGCTTAAAAGCCATCTGGTCGACTCTGTCGTCCTCGACCAGCAGGATTTTATGTTTTTTGTTTTCAATTGCTTTCGTATCCATTTGCCAACTCACTCAGGGTCCAATACAGGTCAACTGTCCTTATTGTTTCCACAAACTTATCGTAACTGGCCGGTTTGACCATATAACCAGCGGCGCTGAATCCAAAAGACTTGATTCTATCTTCCTCATTCTCCGATGTAGTTAAAACCACGACGGGGATCGTCCTCAAGTCACTATCGGTTTTCAAAATTTCCAAGAGTTCGAGTCCGCCCATCTTGGGCATATCCAAATCCAACAGGATTACGCAAGGCTTCTTGTGACCATTGTTTCTTAGGTACTCCAGTGCCTCCTCGCCGTTGCCTTTGCGAACGAGTTCGTTCGTAATCTTGAGGTCTTTGAGCGCACGCTTAACCGTCATCGCGTCTACGTTATCGTCCTCAACAAGCAATATTGACTTCGAGCTTCGCATCTTGAGCCCCCTTTCTTTGTTTTAGTAATGTAAATAAGAACACACTTCCAAGTCCCACTTTCGAGTCCACCCATATTCTGCCGCCATATAATTCTACGATTTTCTTTACCAAAGTGAGGCCGACACCGGTGCTCTCAAATTCATCTCGCGGCGACAGCGTTTGGAACAATTGAAATACTTTCTCAAAGTATTTCTCTTCAATACCAGGACCATTATCAGCAATACTGAACTTCCAGAAACCATTTTCCTCAACACAGCCTATCTCTATCTTCCCCTGTGGTTTATCCATATATTTAACGGCATTGCTGAGTAGATTCTGGAAGACCTGTGTAATTCGCGTCTTTTCAAACTCAATCACAGGCAATTCACCTTCGACCGTAACAGTAATGTCTTCCGGCACAGCAATCGTATCAACAATTTCACTGACCAGTTCATTTAGATTCACCTGAATTTTTTCTTCGTGTATACGTCCAACTCGGGAGTACTGTAATATTCCATCAATCAAGTTATGCATTCTCTCCACTCGGTGTGAAAGCAAAGTCATCTGTTTTCTACCTTTCTCGTCAAACTTGTCCGCATAATCAGTCAATATCCAGGTGGTCAGGGCATTAATCCCGCGGAGAGGAGCTTTCAAATCATGTGAGACTACGTATGCGAAGTCCTTTAACTCGTTATTAACCTTTTCCAGTTCCTTTAGCAGCTGGGCCTGACGTTGCTCTGCTTCCTTACGCTCTGTGATATCTATAAAGCTCTCAACAAGATATGAATGACCCTGCCAGAATATAGGAGAAACTGTCTTAAGAATTGGAATTTCTTTGCCATCTCCTCTAATAAGTACTTGTTCTGACTGGTTAACCGTCCGGTCTAAATCACTTATCGGACAATTTCCCTTCTCAGCGGGACATATAAACTTATGGCATACTTTACCGGTAATCTCTTCCTTTGGCAGGCCGATTAAATCCACGGCAAGAGGATTCACATCAAATATTTCATGTGTTTCAGCATCGATAATCACTACCCCGGTTAAGATGGAATTCAATACAATGGTCAAACGTTGTTCGCTTTCTCTTAACGCCGCTTCTGCCTTCTTGCGCTCGGTGATGTCGAAATAATATTCAATCATCTCGCAAACGTTGCCGGAGCGATCAAAAATGGGGTAGCCATGAATTTCAACGTTTCTCGGGTACCCGTCTTTATCACGGTGGATGTGCTCTACAGTTACAGGTTTTTTAGTTTTCTTTACTTCTGCAAGTGGACAGACATGGTCTCCCGTACACGGTTGGTTTCCATTATGTTCGAGGGCATAGCACTTTAAATTTTTTCCCAGGTCCCCGGCACGGGCCGCAGTATTGGCCATTTTAATTGTGTAATCATTAGCATCAATAACATAGAAAGGATGTGTTAAGGATTCCAAAACATTATTAAGGAAATCGTTTTGCTGACGGAGTTCGCTTCTGCTGACCCGTAGCGTTTCCTCCACCTTCTTACGCTCGGCGATTTCCCGGTTGAGATTATCGATCGACGTGGTTGTCTGCCGCAGGTTATCGGTCATCTCATTAAATGAAGAAGCAAGATCCCCTATCTCATCCTGACTTTCAATTTTTAACATTTCGGTAAAATCTTTTTTATACGCTATTTCCCGCATCATAGAAGCTATTCTTTCTATCGGATTTATTATTCCGCGCACGACCACCAGAATAGTAATCGGCACTATTACTATAATGCCTACGAGGTATACGAGGCTCAACAGTTTAATTATCTGCGCCGTACTGGCCTTGGCCATCTTCTTGGAGTAAAGGGAAACAATGGCAGCTATACACCTTGAATTGTAATAAATGGGCAGAATGCCCTGAAAGTAGCTGCCCTCAGCTATGTCAACGTCATTAAATGTTACTTGCTGTTTGTTTATAGTCCACCCATCCTCCACATCCACGAATCCACCAAGGTCAAATGTCTTGTAGTCGGCGTAAGTACCGCAGAGCAAAGCATCCATAGCGAAGATGTTTACATTAGTTCCGCTTAATTCAGAGACGTTATTTACAAACGCAGTGCAAAACTTCCGGACCGCTACGACCACGCCAACCTGTGTTTGTTCCATCTTTTCGGTTGTGGTGTTATATTCCTCTCCCATAACGGGGGTATATACAACCATGCACAACGAGTTACCGATGATTTCAAAATGAATCAATTCTTCTTTTGGTATATCTCCGCCGAAGTTGTATTCAATACCTGCCGGCAGGCTGTTCTGTTTAGTCCATGACTGACGTATTAATTCTTCATCTGGTTTTAAGAATGCGGTTTCGATGGTTTCTCGATTATGAATACATCCCAAAGTACTTCCGCTTTCCTCAATAACAACAAAAGCCATCAAATCGCCGCCTGAATTATAAATACCGGCTTTCCAAATATTAGCGGTGGTGCCCGTATTGTATATCACACCTGCAATTTTCATATACGTCGGCCTCAGCGTGTCATATTTAAAATATGAGCGGCTCTCCGTCACATACTTTATCTTCCTTCCCATATTATCTATTGAGGCCATCTGGCGGGAATCAAACAGAAGTTTTTCCTGCCTTTCCGATATGGTATGGCGGATGATGTTAAATGTATTCTGAATTAAAGTATTAGCTGCTTTCCGGTTCTGCTTACTAAGGATAACTGATACAATGACAGTAACAACAAGCATAACGACAATGAATATCACCGGTACGCCTATTATTATTTTGTTTTTCAGCGACTTTTTCATTCGAAAGTCCCTGCTTTAACAGGGTCTCTTATCTCACTAAAACCCTACCTTGGAGACGCTAATATGCGATACTCCTAACGTTTGTCCCATGGTGGCACAATCTTGACTTTGAACTTTGAATACTCAAAGGGATAAATAACTTGCTGCTTTCCATTCCACCACTGGAATTGTGCTAAAGGAAAAAGTGCAATTCCTCTCTCGTCATAATCCACTTTGCCCATTACCGTATCAAATTCGTTGTATAACACGGCCTGCCGAACCTTCGCTGAATCCAGGGTCCCCGCCTTCTCAATGGCCTGCCAGAGAACCTGGCAAAGGGCATAATACATACCGACGCTGACGGAATACTTTCCATGCTCTTTGTAGTAACACTCTCCGAGCTTCTTAGCTCCAGGGAAGGGGTAATCCATAGACCAGAACCCATCACAAAAGATATATTCAGCATCTTTTCCCAATGCCTCATAAAACTTCGTTGCCCAGGTGCCTTTCATCCCACAAAAGTGCTTCACATTTAAATTGTTTTCCTTCATTTGGCGTACCAGTGTTATAGTCTCTTCGGTGTTAGCCATAAGAAGAATCGCATCCACGCCCAATGTCTTGGCCTTGGCAATCTGTACCGAGAAATCCTTGGCACCTATGGGTATAGGTGCCCACAGTACGATTTGATATCCATATTTTTTGGCAAGCTTTACCCAATTCGAGCCAATTTGTTTGCCGTCAAAGGTCTCCTCCAGGAAAAGAGCCGTCCTTTTAGGACGTAAAACTTCGGGCAGTGTATTCCAAATTTCGAAGGGAATAACACCGCCCTGAGCCATATCAAAGAAATACATAGTGCCCCATTTGAAGTTATGCTCGAGAAAGTCAGGAACCCAGATCACCGAGCCATGGTAGTATTTATGGTATCTCTCTGCTGTAATTAAGCCTGGAATGACACCATAAGCTCCTGTATGGCCACTCAAAAGAAAGTCAACCTTTGCCTGCTTAATCAGTTGCTCAACGACTTCAGCAGCCTTTTTAGGATTCGTTTCATCATCCTTCACGACCAGACGTACCGGAAGCTTCCTGCCGTACTGCTTTACGTAGATTCCGCCGTCTTTGTTAATGTCTTCTACTGCTTTTTCATAGGCCCACTTTTGCTCCACCCCTATCATGGCCAATGCCCCACTAAGTGGAAGATGTGTACCAACGATGATTTCGGTTCTCTCGTTTTTCGCTGGTATCTTCTGGTCTGCCCAGATTACAGAGCAAACAAGGCAAAGGCACATGAGCCAAAAGAACCTACTTAGTGTTCTTTTAACCATAATTACTTCCTCTGATAGAAGGTCCCTATCTCATTAAAATCTTACTTTGGAGACGTTAATATGCGAATCCCTTCACGTTTGTTCCATGGTGGCGCAATTTTGACTTTGGACTTTGAATACTCAAAGGGGTAAATAACTTGTTGCTTTCCCTTCCACCACTGTAAGTCTGCGAGAGGAAAAAGTGCAATCCCTCTCTCGTCATAATCCACTTTGCCATTTACTGTATCAAACTGGTTATCCAATACGACCTGGCGAACCTTCGCTGAATCCAATGTCCCCGCCTTCTCAATAGCCTGCCACAGGGTCTGGCAAAGGGCATAATACATACCGGCGCTTACGGAATGCTTTCCGAATTCTTTGTAGTAACGCGCTCCCAATTCCTTAGCGCCCTTGAATGGGTAATCCCCTGACCAGAATCCATCACAAAAAACGTACTGGGCATCTTTTCCCAGGGCCTCATAGAACTCTGTTGCCCAGGTGCCTTTCATTCCATGAAAGAACTTCACACTGAAATTTAATTTCTTCATTTGACGCACCAGTGTTACAGCTTCTTCCGTGTTAGCCAAAAGGATAATCGTATCCACACCCATTGACTTGGCTTTGATAATTTGCTCCGAAAAATCCTTGGTTCCTATGCCCATAGCGCCCATAGATTCCAGCAGCGCGATTTTATATCCATATTTTTCAGCAAGTGCTGTCCACATCTCGCCTATCTGCTTGCCATCAGTGGTATCTTCCACAAATATGGCCGGCCTTTTAGGACGCTGCTCTTCAGGCAGGGAATTCATAACCTCAAAGGATATAGCACCGCCCTGGGCCATATCAAAGAAATACATAGTGCTCCATTGGAAGTTATGCTTAAGGAAATCAGGAACCCAGATAACCGAGCCGTGGTAGTACTTTTGATATTTCTCTGCAGTAATCATCCCGGGAAGCACGGCATAGGCCCCCGTAAAGCCACTCAAAAGAGCGTCAACTTTTTTTTGTGTAATCAACTGCTCAACAACCGCAGCCGCCTTTACAGGATCTGTTTCATCATCCATCACGACCAGACGCACCGGAAGCTTCTTACCATACTGTCTTACATAGATGCCGCCGGCTTTGTTAATGTCCTTTACAGCCTGCTCATAGGCCCACTTCTGTTCAATCGCTACCATAGCTCCAGCCCCGCTAAGTGGAAGATGTGTACCAATGAGGATCTCCTTTTTTTTACGTTCATCCCACGGCGGTGCAACCTTGACTTTCAATTTTGAATACTCAAAGGGGTAAACAACCTGCTGCCTTCTATTCCACCACTGGAGTTGCGCAAGAGGGAAAAGTGCGACTCCTCTCTCATCATAATCCACTTTGCCATTCACTGTGTCAAACTGGTTATCCAACACGGCCTGGCGAACCTTCGCCGAATCCAATGTTCCTACCTTCTCAATGGCCTGCCAGAGGACCTGGCAAAGGGCATAATACATTCCGACGCTAACTGAATGCTTTCCAATTTCTTTATAGTAACATTCTCCCAGTTTCTTAGCTTCAGCGAATGGGTAATCCTCGGACCAGAATCCATCACAAAAGATATATTCAGCATCTTTTCCTAAGGCCTCATAGAACTCCGTTGCCCAGGTGCCTTTCATTCCATGAAAGAATTTTACACTGAAGTTCATTTTCTTCATTTGGCGCACTAATGTCACGGTCTCTGGTACGTTAGCCATAAGTATAATCGCATCCACGCCCATTGACTTGGCTTTGAGAATCTGTGAGGAGAAGTCATTACCACCCATAGGCATCTTTACCCGCAGCGCAATTTCATATCCATATTTTTCTGCAGTTGCTTCCAAGCCATCACCCATTTGCCTGCCATCAGTGCTGTCCTCCATAAACAAAGCTGGCTTCCTGGGTCGTTGCTCTTCAGGTAAAGAACCCCAGACTTCAAAGGGCATGATAGCGGCGCTTTCTATGGTTATGAAATACATGGTACACCATTTGAGGTTATGCTCCAGGAAGTCAGGAACCCAAATAACCGAACCATGATAGTATTTCTTATATTTCTCTGCTGTAATCATCCCTGGAATCACGCCCATGACCCCCACCTGGCCGCTCAAAAGAAGGTCAACCTTCGTTTGCGTAATCAGTTGTTCAACAGCATCAGCCGCCTTTATAGGGTCCGATTCATCATCTATCACGACAAGATGCACCGGAAGTTTCTTGCCGTATTGTTTTACATAAATACCACCTGCTTTATTTATATCATCTACAGCTTTGTCATAAGCCCACTTTTGTTCTGCTCCTACCAGAGATCCAACGCCGCTAAGGGGAAGATGTGCACCGATGAGAATCTCGGTTTTCTCAGTTTCTGCCTTTGCCGGTCGGCCGGTCCATATCATCGGCCCAAGAAGGCAAAGGCACAGAAACCAGAAGAACCTTCTTTTCATTTTCTTTATCACGATTCGTCTCCCATAAGACATACCTTCACAAGGCTTTTCCATTATATATTTGCTTCCGAATGCCCCTTCATAAGAAGCAAGAGGACTGGGGAAGCAAAATTGCTCCCACCATTTACATTCGAATCGATCCATCTATTATTCCAGTCCGCAACCGGCTACTTACTTTAACACTGGTCTCCGGCAGCGCACTGCCTGTTCATACAATTTTTTTTTAGAATTTGTAGGTCATGGTTACACCACACCAGAGTTCTTCATTATCTATATTGACCGAATCATCCATTGAAAGTTGGTAGTTGACCGATGGTGTAAAAGTCCAGTTTCCTTTTGTGAGGTTTGTGCTTATGCCGAAGGTTGCATGGGACCAATCATGTTCTATGGCAACGCCGCCATAGCCATCGTTGTAGGTTACGTCTCCATACGCTCTGAAGGCCTGGTTTTTACCCTCGGCCCAAAAGTCTGATATCTCAAAATCATATCCAAGACTAAAGACGTGAATCAAACCTTCACACTCCCTGACGTTGGAGCTGGCCTTAGTGGACCATATATAGCCAAGGTAGTAACTCGGTGTAAGATGGCCATAACCTACAGAAAGAAGATTCGGCCAAAAGAGTGTTGTACCTATTTCCTGGGAATCACTCTTGCGCCCCGGAACCTTCTGCTTGCCGTAATACCAATAGTTTAAAGTATAGTGAGTAGCCAGGGGCTTATCTTTCAGAAAGGCTCCCGTGTAGAAAACCGCATAGTTCCGCTCAACCGAGGTCTCAAAGCCACTCGATAATGGATAGCCATCGAGAACTTTGCCGCTAAAGCCTGAGTCGCCGAAAATCATAGTTATTGCAGGGACAAAGACTCCGTGATCATCTAACATGTCTATACCATGGAACAGATGTCTGCTGTTAAACGTCACGCTGAACTCAACATCTACCTTCCCTTCCATCCCGCGAGTAATATCCAGCGCGCTAAAACCATACTCCAGGTACTTAATTATGGGCATGGCGTCCTGTTCGGCCGGCTGCGAGGCCTTTTCCATTTCCCGGCCTTCGCAAATACCAACCAGCATTAACAAAAGTACAAATACCAGACTTACAAGTTGTTTTTGCGTTAACATAATTTTTACTCCTAACTTAGAACTATGGACTTGTTATTTTCAAACCCCTGACCGCTATTTTGACCGTTGCTGTCTCTATACTGTTGTCCTTAACCAACAGCATTGACTTCGAGTTCCGAACTTCAAGCGTCGAAAACACATCGAAGAATTAGCACAACCCCCCACCTGACGGTCTTTCATCTAATAGAAAACCAGCCATTGCACTAAAATCGAGTATTCCTGTTGTTTCAATTTTCCCACTATCTTTCCACATAGCGCGGCATAGATAAGTTTTTCGGTGATGTTTTGGCCCCTCTTAAACAGAATAATGACCCACCTCACATTTTGGACAAAATTCGAAAGTTTAGAGAATTTAATCCATCGGCAATCCAGTTATTATCGGCCGGTATATGCTGCAGTTTATGAGCCATCCGGCGGTACTGTTATTGCTGTCCGATGACAATTAAAAATTCTGTTTGAGGCCAAAGGACGTGAATAGTGTTCAAAAAGACGTGCTCAACTAAAGAGGAAAACAATACCTAATTAAATTTATGCTCTTACCAATCCTGAACGGGAGGTTTTACACAGTGCCAATTCCACTCAACATCGTCAATAAATCGGTTAAATGGGTCTATGCTGCCTATTATCTTCTCCCATTCTGTGTAATTCATAATACAATCAAAAAATAATTTGCTATTATTTCTGCATGGACATCTCAACAGGTTCTCAGCTAATTCGATAACGTTATCGGGCTTTTCAGGCGCGTTTTTCAGTTCGTGCATAAACCATTTATGGTACGGGTATAACACTTTATTGTAAGCAAGAATCAGCCTTCCACCAAATAAAACTAATTCTGCCGCACTGCGGATTAGTAAGTATCTGTCATTCCTTTTTTCCGCTTCATTAATGTACCAATGAAAAGTAACAACCAAACTATAGAAACTTCTCATTTTTTCAATCTGTTCTTGCTCCTGGTAAACTGGAATTTGTCTTAATACTTCCTCGAGCCCTGCTATACGAGAATATGCTATGAACGCCCCCGAAAATGAAACTCTTAACGGCTCACTACCCCGTTTGGCGGCCTCCAGTAGAAAATCCAAATTAACAATTTTGCCGTCTACATATTTGCACGGCGATACACAAATATCCTGACTGTCCGTGAAGTAGCGATAGTTTTTTTCTGCCTTTCTTTTTTCAAATTCCTCATCGGTGGCTACGAGGTAGATATCTATGTCGGCATCCTCGCTTTCTCTTTTCTTTGCTATCGAACCCCCTATAATAATTGCAGAAAATCTCTCGTCGTTTTCGAAAGTCTTGATAAGGTTTTCAATAGTCCTTTTATGATGTTTACGCATCTTCCTTTGTCCTGTAAGGTAATACAAACCGATATGATACTTCATACTATGTAGTTAAAAAAGTGAAGAACCTGGATTTATTTCACAGGCTGCCCGCGTTATGTCGAATCCGCATAGCAGTGCTTCGCATTGTGCGTGTTCTCATCCTACCTCATTTGATAGTTGAGCAGTGGAACAGTTGACCGCAGCCTCGTATTTTCACCTGCTCCATTGTTAAAATACTCAACTGCTCTGTTGGCAAAAGGCCAACGGAGAGGGCGGGATTCGAACCCGCGGTACCAGCTTATACCGGTACGACGGTTTAGCAAACCGTTGCCTTAAGCCACTCGGCCACCTCTCCAGCTATATACTTGCCCAATGTACACGGTTTAAACGGCTTTTGCAAGAATATAAAGACACAATTCGGGATTCCTGCCGGAACATCATGCCAACTAAGACCAGTTTCATCATTGACTTTTGGTTCTGTTACGCTCATTATACCATACGTGAACTGAGAAGTTTCAGCTACTAAACCAAGCCTACAGGCAGTTTATACAGGGAGATATTGTCTTATGCCGCTTTCGGATGAGCAATTTGAGTTAATTACACGTATGGCAAGGACGATTCGCTATGATATCGTCAGTATGATTGGGGCCGGCAAGCCCGGCCACCTCGGAGGGTCCTGTTCGATTGCGGAGATTGTGGCAACACTGTATTTCTACAAGATGAGGCATAAGCCGGATAACCCCCAATGGCCTGATAGAGATAGATTCCTGCTCAGTAAAGGACATGCCGCACTGGCACAATATGCGGCCCTGGCTGAGTGCGGCTATTTACCGAGAGAACATTTAAAAACACTAAAGCAATTAGGTACTATCCTGCAGGGGCATCCTGATATGCTCAGGACGCCCGGCATCGAGGCCAATACCGGCTCATTAGGTCAGGGACTGAGTATTGCCTGCGGGATAGCACTGGGCGGCAGGCTGGATAAAAAGGACTATCGCGTTTACTGCATTCTGGGCGACGGCGAAATTGCTGAAGGACAGGTTTGGCAGGCCACAATGGCCGCAGCTTATTATAAGCTTGATAACCTGGTGGCAATTCTGGACAAGAATAAAATTCAGGCAACCGGGCCGATAGTCGAGCGGTTTGATACCAATCCGCTGCCCAAGAAATGGAAGGCGTTCGGCTGGTCCGTTTCGGAAATCGACGGCCACGATGTTCGGCAAATTGCCCAGGCCCTGGACAAAGCCGAGAATGTAAAAGATAAACCCGTTATGATTATCGCTCATACTATCAAAGGCAAAGGGATACCTTTCGCCGAAAACAAAGCCGACTTTCACCACGGCGTAATGACACGCCAGCAATATGAACAGGCAATGCAGGCCCTGAGCGATTAAGGAGCAGCCTGGATGCGATTGCAGAACTGCAGAAAAGTTTACGGCCAAACACTCGTAGAGTTAGGCAAAGAAAATAAACGAATCGTGGTGCTGGAAGCCGACTTAGGCAAATCGACGATGAGCTGTCTTTTCCAGGATGCCTATCCTGAGCGATATTTTGAGATGGGAATTGCCGAGCAGAATATGGTATCGACCGCCGCCGGGCTGGCCTTGACGGGAAAGATCCCCTTCGTAAACTCATTCGCCGTTTTTTCAACGGGCAGGCCTTATGACCAGATTCGCCAGAGTGTGTGCATCGGCAAACTGAATGTCAAAATAATCGGGTCCAGTTGCGGCCTTTCAGATTTTGGCGACGGCGCAACACATCAGGGTATTGAAGATATCGCACTGATGCGGGGCCTGCCGAATATGACGGTCCTTGCGCCGGTGGACGGCATCGAAACAAAGAAAATGGTAAAGGCCGCGGTCGAGTATGAAGGGCCTGTGTATATCCGAATCAACCGTAATGAGCTACCGGACCTGTTTGATGAAAATGAGCAATTCGAAATCGGCAAGCCGTATATCATTAGACAGGGAAATGATATTGCCGTATTTGCAAATGGTATTATGGTCTCGAAGGCGCTCAAGGCGGCCGAAGTGCTTGCAGAGGAAGGGATATCACTGCAAGTGATTAATATGAGCACGCTAAAACCAATTGACGATGAAGCGGTTAAAAAACTGGTACAAGACAGTAAAAGCGTTATTACAGCCGAGGAGCACACGATAATGGGTGGGCTGGCAAGCGCGATTACACACATACTACGCCGGTCAGCTATACCGATAGAGTGCATTGCTATTCAGGACCAATTCGGCCAGTCTGCTCTCGATTATGAAGAGCTTCTCGAGCATTACGGCCTTACCGCTGAAGAGATTATTCGTACGGCACGAGAGTTGCTGCGTTAATGAAAGGCATAATTTGATGCAAACGATGAAAGCCGTGGTTAAATACTCGGCCGATGCAGGGGCAACCGAATTGAGAGATGTTCCGGTCCCAGAAATCGGGCCTGACGATGTATTGGTCGAGGTTGCCTTTATCGGCGTGTGCGGCACAGACCCGCATATGCACCATAACCGAATATCTTTCAAGATGAACGTGCCAATAATTCTCGGGCACGAATTTTCCGGAACCATTATCAAGGTTGGCGAAGAAGTGAAAGGATTCGAAATCGCTCAGCGCGTAACCGCCGAGACCCATGCGGATTATTGTGGCAAATGTGCCCTTTGCCGGACCAATAATTATCACATTTGCTCGCAACGCAAGGGTTACGGTTTTCATGTGGATGGCGCCTTTGCGAAATACGTAAAAGTACCTACAAGAATCATTCATAAACTTCCTAAGCAGGTTTCTCTAAGACAAGCCTGCCTGACCGAGCCGCTTTGCGTGGCCTATAAGGCGGTGATTGATAATTCCGCTGTTCGGCCGGGTGACACGGTCGTTGTCATCGGGCCCGGCCCAATCGGACTGCTGTCCATCAGGATGGCCAAGCTTGCGGGTGCAAGCCGGATAGTCGCCATCGGAACCGACGGCGACGATAAGCGTCTGCAGATGGCAAAACAGTTCGGCGCTACCATTACCATTAACAGTAGCAACCAGGAACCTTTGCCGCAGATTTTAGCCCTTGGCGATGGTTATGGCGCGGACCTTATAATCGACACGGCCGGTCCGGCCGAGACGCTCGCACTTTCTATGCAGGCCGTTCGGCCCGGCGGACAGATAACCAAAATCGGATGGGGACCCAAGCCGGTGAACCTGAGCCTGGACCCCCTGATTTCGAAATCGGTAACACTTAAGGGGCATTTCAGCCATACGTGGGACGTGTGGGAAAAGTGCTTAACACTTATGGCCGGCGGACAGGTGGACCTGGAGACATTAATAACACACGAGCTATCCATCGAAGAATGGGAAAAGGCCTTTGAACTTGTGCAGAGTAAACAGGCGGTCAAAGTGGTTTTGAAACCTATTGATTGAGACTTTGCGACATTAAAAGCGAGGTAAAAAATGAAGAAGAAAATCGGATTTATAGGCCTTGGCGTTATGGGTAAGCCAATGGCGAAGAATTTGTTAAAGGCAGGCTATTCATTAATAGTCTATGACATCCGGCCTGAGCCGGTTAAAGAGCTTATTGCAGCCGGTGCACAACAGGCAACCTCAAGCAGAGACGTTGCGGAAAAAAGCGAAGTGATAATTACTATGCTGCCGAACAGCCCTGAAGTTAAAGAGGTTGTGCTGGGAAAAGACGGCGTGCTGGAAGGAGCAAGGCCGGGGACTATCCTGATTGATATGAGCTCTATCGCGCCTTTGGTCTCGAAAGAAGTCTCGGCAAAGGCCAAAGAAAAAAGTCTGCAGATGCTGGACGCGCCGGTAAGCGGCGGAGAGCCGAAAGCTATTGAAGGCACGCTGTCTATTATGGTCGGAGGTCCTGCCGAGGTATTCGAGCAGGTCGAAGAAATCCTGAAGGTAATGGGCTCCTCGGCCGTTCTGGTCGGGGATATCGGCAGCGGCAACACGACCAAGCTGGCAAACCAAATTATCGTGGCCTTGAATATCGCAGCGATGTCGGAAGCAATGGTGCTGGCCACAAAGGCGGGGGTGCAGCCGAGCAAAGTCTATCAGGCAATTCGGGGCGGACTGGCAGGCAGTACCGTTCTTGACGCAAAGGTTCCGCTGGCCCTGAAAAGAAATTTCAAGCCGGGTTTCCGCATCGAGCTGCACATAAAAGATTTAGCCAATGCGCTCGATACCGCCCACGAGTTGGGTGTGCCTGTACCGTTAGCCAGCCAGGTAATGGAAATTATGCAGGCCCTTAGAGTTGACGGTAAGGCAAAGGACGACCACGGCGGCATCATTCAGTTCTACGAGAAACTGGCAAAAGTACAGGTGACCGATTGAGTCCGGAATCGGCGGCAGAACCACGGGCTAAATAATATATTGCACCAAACGTTTTTATATTTACCGTGCTTTATATGCTTTGAGGAAACTATCTGAGTATATCTGCTTATTCATAAGCATCTCTGCCGTTGCCACCACGTTCATCATATCCTTGTCGAGCACCTCCATAATGGCGGCATCGCAGCCGTGCGATAAGGCCATAGCGAGAAAGATCCGATTAATCAGGCTTCTTTCGTTCGTACCCTGAGAAATATTGGAAAGCCCCATTACTATATGCGGCGCCGGATCGGCCAGATATTTTATCTGGTCCATTGCCATTAGCACATTCAGCGGCTGTTTTTGTGCATTAGGCACATTTACCGGCAGGATAATCGGGTCGATAAACAATCGTTCGGCGGTGAACCCCTTTTCCATAGCCTTCGAGACAATCTCTGCCGCAAGCGCTACACGAGTATCCACATCCTGAGGCACACCGTTTTTGTCCATAGTCAGCGCTATAAGTTTTCCATCAGGCCCTGCCTGCTCTGCCATTTCGATATATTTATCGAGTACTTCCTCATCACTTTTCTTGTTAAGCGGACTTGAATTAAGAAGAATGCCCCGGCTTGTATCAGCGACTTTCAGACCCGCTGCGATAACGTCCGGCTTTTGCGAATCCAGACAAAGCGGTGTGGGGCAACCAGCCTGAATGGTCTCAACGAGCCACTGCATCGTCCCGGCCTGGTCGGCGGCGGCCGTGCCCACATTCACATCCAGATACGATGCGCCTGCCACCGTCTGTTTGGCTGCAAGGTCCTGAATTACCTCTTTCTTTTTTTCCGCGATTGCTTTTTTGACATCGCTAAACATCCCGTTAATTCGTTCGCCAATGATTATCATCCTAATTCCTTTCTCTGACTTTTTACTCGCATCCTGACAGGCCGGTTGCGAGAAAAACTATCACTGCCATATCTGGTTTATAAAGCCCTTTACGGTCTCGACCGCCTTTGGGTGCCTCATCCGAACAATATCCGCACCGGCCTGCAGAAGACACATTGCCGTTACGGTTTCCCAGGCCGGGCCCCGCTCCTTCACATCGCCCCAGCCGGGCGCATCTTCGAGTTTTGCCTCCTTTACACGCCAGGACTCATACCCAGCATCGCAGATGACCGGCATTGCCATCATTTTGTCGCCGCCTAAAGCAGCGAGTCTTTGCCGTTCCTGGATGGAATACGAATACTCTATTCCGTAACCCAGAGCGCCAGTCGCCTGGAATGTAACAATCTTCTCGAGAGGAAAGCCCATATCCAAGACGAGGATATTAACCTGCTTGGCAATGTTGATATCAAGCGGCGCCTCCGTAATAAGATGGTGGCTGTCCGCGAGCGCTATAGCCGTCAGGGACTTGTAGTTGTCCTCGGTAACGGTGCCAACCAGGCAGTTCTCGCCCTTGGCCGCCTCACTTACTTTTGGCATAATCTGATTATCCTTCTCATCATTGCCGCAACCCCACAAAATAAGCGGAACACCCACCGCCTGCAGAACCTGTTTTGTTACCCCAACGGCATGATCGGCATCTTTATCACCTTTGTCCGGATGAATAGCCTCAAATTTCAGACATAAAATTTCTGCGCCAAATTGCTCAACGCACTTTTTCGCCCACGCGGCAGGGTCATTCAGAACATCTTTATACGGCTCGAGCAGAACCGCCGGCCAATCATCCCCCGATGAATAGGAGTCCAGAACGTCCATAGCAATAACAGGCTTTTCGCCGGCATCTTCCCTGGACCCGCCGTAAACAACGTTTCGAGCCCCGCCCACGGTAACCGTTGAGGTTCGTGTGCCGCCGGCCTGGCTCGTCGCACCGAGTGTAACTTTGTTCACACAGCCGCTGAAACTATCTGTAACTTCAGGTACCGCCATTTGAAATCCTCCGGAAACTTTATTTTTCTTTAATTTCCATTTGCTGATTCAATATACGGCGAACCGCGGTAAACGCAGCGCTTTTTTCGTCAAGGTCAAATATCGTCCCGCCATCGAGGCAAGCCTGGGTAACAGCTTCATCATAAGGTATGCACCCTAAGGTGCTTACGCCCTCCAGCTCGCGACCATTGCCGTTTTCCTTGTTCCATATAACACCGATTTTACCTACTTTTATGGGTAAAGATTCGGTCAGCTCGAAAATCCTTTTTATCGTAACTATGCCGATTGGCGTTGTTTCCGCAACAATAAAAAGCAAATCAACATCGTTGGTTGTCCGGCGTGAAAGGTGCTCCATCCCCGCTTCGTTATCAATCACTACAAAATCATAAGTGTCGCTCGCTTTGTCCATAAACTTTCTAAGCATATTATTGGCCGCACAATAACAGCCCGGCCCCTCAGGCCGACCCATAGTAAGCAGGTCAAAACCTTTCTCCTCGATAATCGCCTGTTGAAGGCCGTACTCGAACGAGCGCATACGGTCCACGCCTTCTCCACGCTCCGAGGGTTTTTTAATCGTATCTTCCCGCAATTGTGCGACCGTACTTGCCAGCTCAGTCCCTACCATCATTATACCAAGGCATGAATTCGGGTCTGCATCCACCCCCAAGACTCCCCGGCCGGACTTGCCCAATAACGCCCTTATTACCATAGCCGCTATGGTCGTTTTGCCGGTGCCCCCCTTACCGCTTATCGCAATTGTGAAAGCCATTGTTATTTGTTATTAATCCTTTATTTTAATTTCTACACTTTATCCGCCACCGTCACCGACGGGAACAATAACAAATCAGTATGCGGCAGGAACTTCGCCTGAATAAATTCCTCCATATATTCGGGATGACTCATTAAATCAAAGTACGTCATCTTGCCGGCTATCTCCTCGGCGGTCTCGAGGGCCTTTCGGCTAAGCAAAACGGTTTTCGCACCGGCGATGGAGGTATTACCAACAAAATGAATCCTCTCAACCGGCACATCCGGCAGCATCCCGACCGTAACCGCCCTTTCAACATTAAGAAAATTCCCGAAACCACCGGCCAAATAAACTCCATCGATGTCGCCCGGCTTAATTTGGGTGGAATTCATAAGTGTCCTGATGGCTGCGAATACTCCCGCCTTTGACCGAATCAAATTATCTATATCGGCCTGGGTTATCACAATCTCACGCTGGCCGGCCTGGGGCGCGACCAACTGGAACTGCCAGCCCTCGTCTCCTTCGCTTAGTCTCTCGTCTTTGCCGATTTTGAATCGGCCTGTCCGGTCGATAATACCGTTTACAAAGAGCTCCGCGAGCGTATCCAGAAGCCCTGAGCCACAAATACCGGCTGGCGGGCCGCCGCCTACGGTAGTAAACTCAACAGTGCCATCCGTAAGGATATTCAATTTCTCAATGGCGCCCGCCGCCGCACGCATTCCGTGTTTCACGCCGCTTCCTTCAAACGCAGGACCGGCCGAGCTTGAGGCGCAAACCAGCCAGTCACGATTTCCCAGAACTACTTCCCCGTTGGTGCCGATGTCAACGAAAAGTGAGATTTCATTTTTCGTATAGATACGAGTCGTCAGAACACCTGCTACTATATCGCTGCCCACATAGGCCGCCACGCTCGGCAGGCAGTACAAAAGACCTCGTTTATTTATCTGGATTCCCGCCTCGGCCGCACGAATGGGCGGAACGAAACCTGCCGACGCAACGTACGGCTCTCTGCGGATGCGGGTCGGGTCAAGGTTCAGTAAAAAATGGACCATCGCGGTATTGCCCGAACATATAACCGCGGTAATATCCTGCAAATCAACTTTCTGCCTTGCCGCCATTGTAACAATAAGGTTATTTACATCCTGAACAATCCGGTCCTGAAGCTGGTCAAAGGCATTATTCTGCTCGGCATAAATGATTCGACGAATGTAATCCTCTCCGAAGTTTATCTGGCTGTTATATGTGGCCTCGGTGTCTATCGTCTCAGCAGTGTTCAAGTCAAGAAGATGCGCTACAACTGTCGTGGTACCAAGGTCAACGGCCACTGCAAAATTCGTTTTGCACCCCCTGTCCGGATCAACTTCTATCACTTCGGTCGTGCCGCCACGACGCCCAACAGTTACCGCAACTTTGTAGCCGGCCTCCTGAAGCAAACTCGGAAGCTTTTGCAGGATGCGAAATCCGGTTTGCATAATAGGAGCATCAACTACACGGCGGATTGCGACATACAAACGTTCGTGGTCCGCCGTGTGGTCCCGCACAGTTGGGGCAGACATCTCAACGCAAAGTTTCTGTACCAACGGGTCGAATTCAAACAGCCCTGCTTCAGCCTCACCTTTGAGCTGGCTGAATCGCCGGGCGTCCGAATCCATCAGGATTTGACTCGTTTCCAGCGTGTGCGATTTCGGCACCGTAACTGTCAGGTCCGAAAGTACTCTGGTCTGACAGGCCAGTACTATATTCTCCCGCGTCTCTTCGGGAGTCAATAAAGCCGTGGGCCTGCTTTTGAACTGCCCGGCATCTATCACAACCTTGCACTTGCCACAATATCCATCGCCCCCGCAGATACTCGTTAGATAAACTCCCGCTTTGTGTGCCGCTTCCAGCAGAATCGCCCCCGCCGGGACTTCCACGCGCAGGCCGCTCGGCTCAAACTGAACCAGGCACTTTCTTTCCTTCTCTTGTCCCATTATTTCCAGACTTCCTGCAGATACTTGGGCAGCATTGACGACTCCCTCGGCCCAACCATAATATCCCACCCCGTAGCCTCTTCAAGCTTACCGCTCATCACCGCAACATAGCCCGGAATTATCAGCTTCTTGTGTTTAACCAGCCCTGTCACATTCTGTTTTTCCATGGCCTGGGCAACGGTCTTCTCGTTGAGCTTGTCGCCTGAATAAGCCGTAAGCACGCTGGTTCCCTCCGTATCAACCACCAGGATATACGACGGCACGCGTGCAGCCTCCACATCGGACTCGACCGTATAATATGTCAATGAGAAGTTTGTCGTAAACATAAGGGGTGAGTTCTCATTAACTTCGCCTATCGGGTATATCTTCGGCTCAACCTGCACCGGTTTCTGCGGGTCGGTAAAGATGTTCATCACCGTAGTAAGTACCGCCAGGACGGCTGCCTGCGAGGTCGTATCAAGAACAACAACACCGGAATATTTGCAAACAAGTGCTGATGCGATGGCCGCCTGCTGATTCACGTCGCCATCAGGTACAAAAGATAAGGTCGGGTATCCCAGAGGCCGGAAAACCTTCTTCAAAGCCAGGACCCGCAGTCTTGAGAGGTTGTAAAGCTGTTCACTCAACTCAAGCCCCCCAAGTGAGAGGACAATATCTTCAACGCCCTGGGCCTTAATTTTCTCGGTTAAATCGGCTAGCGCCTCGATTGACCCGGCCCGTGCAACAACCGGACAGTTCGTATCTTTGGCAATTTTCACCACCTCTTCAACCGATTCCTCGGTTGCAAATGCAATCAGTGGGACCCTGTCGGCAACCTTTGGAGCCGCGGCGGCGACCGCCTTCGGGGATTCGGAGACCAGAATTATTGCAAATGAGGTTGAAGATTTTATCGTCTCTGCAACGGCTAAAAAGGTCTCGGCCGAGCCACTATCATTCACAATCGCTATGGCACCAACGCCTATCTTCGCGCCAACCCGCTCAAACTGCAGCTTGTTTATCGACTCGATTCGTTTCTTTAGCTCATCGCCGCTGAGCTTATCAGATACGCTTACCGAAACGACGGTCGGGCTGTAGAATTTCTCCTCGTGCCTAAACATAACCGTTTCCTGCCCGAGTTGTACCTCGTTTTCGTCCTTGCCGAATTTAACCAATTGCATAGGCGGAGCCGCGGCCGCAGCCAACAGCTTCTTGGCCTCCTCTGAAGCGTGCGGGCAATCATCCAGCTTCGCCCGCTTCTGGGCAAGCTGCATAGCAAAAGCCAGGCAGGTAGGCATCCCGCACTCTTTGCAGTTCGTTTTGGGCAGCAGTTTGAAAATTTCTAATCCCGTAAGTGCCATAATCCGTCCTTTCTCATATTCCGTCGTCTGCTACTACTCTGTCGCAGCTTAATTAATGGGTACCATTCCTGCGGAAGCAGGAATCCAGTTTATCGAAAGTCTGGATTCCGCATCAAGTGCGGAATGACAGGTCCTCAAATCACATGCGACACACCACTACTTGCAAGAAGAACATATGTTAGAACATAGGCTGCAGACTTGCCGCCGGGTGTCCGGCCTTGGTAATAAATTCCAGCACCTCTTCTTCGGTACTTGCATTCGACTCGTCCGCAATCTTGTCGATAAATCCCTCACCACCCAGGTTCAGCTCTTCCGCCCGCTTGGTAAAAGCGTCCTTAATTTCTTCTTTCAGCATTTTCGGCATCCATACTATTCGCCGGATTCCGCCTTCTGCGGCTATAAACTTCTTTGAATTAATGTAGTGCTTTGAGTGTCCGATGAAGCCGGGCGTTTGCTGTCCACCGCCCACCGTCCCTGCAAGCGTGGAAAACTTCATGCCGCAAGGGGTCATTTCCGGAAACTCCCGGTTGACAATCATTATTCCACCGGTGGAAGGCAGCACGGCAGAGATACACTCGAAGCAGCCGCAGGACGTCATAGGGTCTGTAATCATACTGTACTGGCTCATTCGCTCAACGTTACCACCGCTGGTTTTGAGAACAAATTCGTTTACCTTGTCCCACTGGCCGATATCCTGCGCGATACAATTACCCTTCGAGATTGGTTGATTTGGGCCGGTTGGGGTTATCTCATACGCGGCCCGGCAGTCCAACCAGCTATAGGCTCCGCACAGGCCGGGCCTTTCCGGCGAAACCACACAGACGTGGTTCGGAGCGAAACTTTGACAAAGTGTGCAGGAGTAAAATGTGTCCACGTCTTCATCGGCCATACCTGCAATACGTTTATCACGCTCGGCGAACACCTTGCGGGCCATCTCACGAAGCTCCTCTACTTTTTTCTCATCACTGTAAATCTTAACCTGCACCTTATCCAAAATGTTGGAATACTGTTCGTGAAACATCGCGTGCAGGATTTTACCGATATGCTCAAGTCTGAATCCCGCCTTAAAGGCTTCCTTACTGATTCGCATCCAGATAATGTCCCGCTGGCCCATGTGCCAGAGCCCTTGTGCCTCATTCATAAATGTATGCACCTGGCGTTCCAGCACCGGCTCAAAATCAGCCTGCATTTTTCTTCCTGCAACTTCAACCACAATTGCCAGGGGCATCTGGCCGCCCTCTTTAACAGAATCCACATCCGGGCCAATCAGTTCTATCTTGCCGTCCTCAACCTCGCCAATATCCAGCATCCGAAGCCATTCAAACGCCGGTGTCCTTTGGCCGCCAAACTCGCAGTACATATCGTCTTTTCTGATACGTTCACCCTCAAAAGCGGGGCTGTACGATACCGGAATCGGCACCTCTGAGATTTTTATCTTAAGACCGCGTACTTCAATCGCCTTCTCGATTATCTGCTCGTGGGGGACATTTGATACGACGTGCTCGTACGTGCACACCCCCGTTGGAAGAATCTGCGGAATGTCCGAATCGGCTATCACGGGAAAGCCGTAGTTAATCGCACCGGCCGCCGTGGCGTACCATTCATCGGTAACCTGACCTAAAGCCACAACGAATGCAAAAATCCTGTTCTTATTGTAAAGAAGGTTCTGCTTGAAATCGCCGGCTTGCACGCCCCCGAAGCTAAGGGCAGCGCGACTGGCAAATCCGGCGGCGTATATTGCCGCGGTGATTTCGCGGCCGAAAGGAACAAGCCGCGTCTCCCAGCCCAATTCAATACCGCCCTCAACTAACTGTTCTGCAAAAGTCGTGCCGTTGTTATGGCCCGCCATAAACACGTAAAGACTTCGCTCCTGGCACTTGCGCGCGATTGAAACCGCGGTCTCCACATCCGGCGCAGCGCCGACAATAGCGGCAAAGCCGGGCGCCGAGCCATCCACAAATTGAATGCCGCGTTCACGCAGAACTACGTCGTCTGCCGCTCCGAGCCAGATGTCGTCCACCGGATTAGGCCCGATTAGATATTTGCACGCTTCGATAATCTCTTCTGCA
>Ga0315539_1000107_pt1 | contig 60763 bp, 54 predicted proteins | sample SalMarSW160150MG_FD_203097 | JGI IMG/M metagenome (GOLD analysis project Ga0315539, IMG submission 203097) | Salt marsh sediment microbial communities from the Plum Island Ecosystem LTER, Massachusetts, United States - Salt Marsh Sediment SW1601-150 ...
GATTGTAGTGTCGCGCAAAACCTAAATGATAGGAGGTTGAAATGCGACAAAGAATCCTGATATTCGGGTCGGTCTTCTCCCTGACATCGTTCCTCTTTCTCTGTCCGCCCAGTCTTGCCACCAAAAGCAGGCTTTCTGGTATGGGAGACCTATCCATTGTGATCGAGGATGAATCCAATATGATCAATCTCTGGGATTTTGGTGGCAATCCAGCGGGGCTTCTGAATGACGAGAGTAGTTCAGTAGTGAGAGGAGATTTCCTTTTGAGTACGGAAGAACCGAAGCGTTTTTCTGCAATTCGATATCTATACCCTTATGGCTTGTTTCAGGTGCAGAAGGCAGACATCTCAAACAATAGAATCTCTGGAGCTATCCGTAAGAAGGACGACTTTGCGTTTGGTTTTGAAGCAGGCTATTGCAAGAGGACTATTAGAGGTCAGATCTATGAATTCGAAATTGAAACATCTGATTTCTCTATGTCCTTAAGTAAAAGCTTGGCTACAAAAACCTCTGTGGGTCTTAGTTTGGAATACTCCGAATATGAGCATGGTTATGAGAAGAACAATGCTGACGATTTTAGCGTCAAGGTAGGCCTGGCCACTGAGTTACCTGATCTGATCCAGTTGGGTGGCACTTTGGCATATGGCAAATTTAACCCCAGCGCGAATTTCCATGATATTACCGATGTGCGCTCGTTGGAATTCTCGCTGCAAAGTTTCTTGCTGATACACAATAGAGTGAAAATGGGCCTTGAAACAGTTTTGGCCTATAGAAAGGCGGGACGGGGGTGGGGTCTTTATGACCACTACGTTCGCACGGAACATAATGAGTACTACTCAACTTCTTTGAGGTTGAGAGGCATTTATGAGTTCTCGTCGAGCTTCAGTGCTGGTCTGTATTACAACGACAACGGCCATTTTGTGAGCTTCTTCCACCCATTCTACGATTTCTTTCGTTTTCCAGAGTACGACTTCATGATCAGACACTCGGGCCTCGGAGGAATGTATAAATTTAAGCAAAAGGCAGTCGTTGGCGTAGAGTACCACTTCATCGATACTGCTCAGGAAAGAGGGATGCTTGACCACCACCGCCTCACAAAAAAATCCGTCAATCTCGGCCTGGAGGTGCTGCCAAGAGAATGGATTGCTCTCAGAGGAGGATACATCAGAAAAGAAATACGAGAGAATCCGGTCGATGAGGAAAGCAGACACGGCTGGCGCAATATTCTATCATTTGGAGTCGGTCACGAATCTTCCAGCTTGAAGTTGTTGCTGGACTTTGTGTATCGTTATACGTGGGGAACCATCGAGATCTGGGACTACTATCCGCCTTTTGCACCCGGAGAGTCCCAGCGTAATATCGTCGCGATATCTGTGAAAAAGCTCTGGTAGTGGACTGAAAAGGACTAAGCGAAAATGAAACTAACGATTGATACCTGAAGAAAAACCCTCCAAGGCTGCTTCGTGGTACCTTCAACCCAATCGCGGATGTTGCTGAGCAGAGATGGGCTGCAATAAAGGCAAGTCATCATAGGGTTGAAAAACTGAAAAGCTTAACTGAAAGAATCGAGGATAAAAATGCGGAAAGAAAACTTTATATTTTTGTTCATCTTCTCTATCATTTTTCCTCTCTTTTTCAGTCCGTATACTTATGCTACGCGCAGCAGGCTCTCCGGCATGGGAGAGCTATCCATTGTGATCGAGGATGAATCCAATATGATCAACCTGTGGGACTTTGCTGGCAATCCAGCCGGTTTCTTGGCAGATGAAAAGGGATCGGTGATAAAAGGTGATTTCCTTTGGGATAGATACAGGATAACAAACCTGCGCTATTACGATTATCATTATCATACCTACTCTAGATATAACGCTGATGGAAATGTATTCAACAGCCGAATTTCTTCGAGTTTTCGCAGACAGGGTGACTTTGCGTTAGCTGCAGAAGGCAACCACTTCTTTCGCCAAAGCGATTTCCAAAATCAAAAAAGCGAGTTAACATATCCGGAAATCTTTATGGTTTTTTCCAAGAGTCTGAATGCTCTGACCGCTGTCGGGGCAGATTTGGGGTACGTGGAATACACCTTACAATCGAGCTACAAACCGAGCCGGTCCGTGACACGTTTTAAGACCAAGTACTTTCGGGCAGAAATCGGAGCCGGAAGAAGGCTTTCATCAGAGGTAACTCTGGCAGCAACTCTGGGATGTGAGTCCGTCGACTCGGACGAGAAATTCTATCTTTCAGATTTTCACACCTTTTGGGTTTCAGTGCACAGTATAGTCGAGATTGAGCAAAGACTCAAACTTGGATTCAAGACTATCTTCAATCTCAGAAGAGCCGATTTTCGGTATAGTCTTCCCGGAAATGAGAAATACTACTTCGCTTGTTTGAGCCTCAGGGCAATCTATGATCTGACATCCAAACTTCGGATGGGTCTCCTTTTCTTTCATAACGAACTGTTCTCAGGCTTTTACTATCCTCTTGAGCAGTTTTTTCGACCTGCTCGGCCAGAGGCTTTTGCCGTCGGACATTGGGGGATAGGCTGCTCATATAAGTTTACTCATAACACGTTGGTTGGACTCGAATACCATTTCAGAAATTCGTCTGAGCCTGACCCCGGCTATCCTGATCCAGCTCTGATGCATGAGGCTTTGAACCTCGGTGTGGAGGCAAAGCCTTCCGAAGCCTTGTCTGTCAGGGGAGGCTATATCAGAACAGCGACGAACCAGAACCCTGTGCGAGGCTACCCTGGCCTGAGTTATACCTGGGAGAACGCCTTAACTCTGGGATTCGGATACGAACCGCATGAATGGAATTTGAGTTTTGACCTTTCCTATCGTTATTCCTTCAAGAAATTCAAACAGTGGTATAGTGATTGGGATGTGGAATCAGGGAAGCACACTCTCTCAATATCTTTCAAGAAGGTGTTATAAGATTGCGTGCGTTGCTGTCCAGCCGAGATTCTTGGATTTTGCAGGCAATTTTGTTTTCGTCCGATCTCTTCCTACTCTGATTGTCTCTCTGGGATTTCAAAACACCGAAGCCATACGAAAAATCTAGCGGGGCTAGGCCACTCCACGAGGACAGAAACGAAGAAATCGGTAGCCGCAAGCTTGAGCCTCCGGAAGTTCAACCACTATTTTCTTGACAAACCCCAAGTTGTTTTTATATTTTCGATTGTGAAGATTACCACAAATTATGCGCAGTTGGCATGAATTCAGTGCGAAGAATGAGAAAAGAAAAAACGTTTGACAGAAGTCCTAACAAAGAAGAGGAAACTAGAACTTCAGTCTAAGCACGCAAAAGCAGAGCTTCAAAAACAAGGCTCTGCTTTTTTCATTTAGAGAAAAGGAAAAACTGATGCCTGAAAAGATGCTTGCAGTGATGAAGAAGGAGAGGGCGCCCGGCGCAGAGTTGGTGGAGGTGGATATTCCGAAGATCAAACCGGACGAAGTCTTGGTTAAGGTCAAAGCCACCTCGATTTGCGGAACCGATGCTCACATATATAATTGGGACGAGTGGGCGCAAAGCCGTATCATGCCACCCATGATCTTCGGGCATGAATGCGCCGGTGAGGTGGTAGAGGTGGGGAATCTGGTCAAAAGAATTAAGGCCGGAGACTCAATCTCCGCCGAGACGCATATACCTTGTGGGCATTGTTTTCAATGCCTAACCGGGCAGCAGCACATCTGTCAGAATCTGATAATATTGGGAGTCGATACTGACGGCTGCTTTGCTGAATACGTGGCGATCCCGGAGGTTTGCGCCTGGAAAAACGACGAGAATCTGCCTGCGGATGTAGCCTCAGTCCAGGAGCCCTTCGGCAATGCCACCTATACGGTTATGGAAAGCGGAGTCTCCGCCAAAATCATCGCCATAATGGGTGATGGTCCGATTGCCTGCTTTGCTGTGGGAATTGCGAAAGCAGTGGGCGCGGCAAAGATCTTTGCTGTGGGGGAATTCCCCTACCGGGTCAACCTTTTGAAAAAGATGGGCGCGGACATCAATCTGAGCATTCTCACCCACGATCCGGTGAAGGAGATCATGGATGCCACCTCTGGCGAGGGAGTGGACGTGCTTTTAGAGATGACCGGAGCGCAAAAGGCAATCGATGACGGCTTCAAGATTTTGAAAAAAGGCGGCACTTTCACCGCTTTCGGCATCCCCTCCTCCAAAATAGAGTTTGATCTCTCCAACAACGTTGTTTTCAAGGGCGCAAAGATCATCGGCATAAACGGGAGATTGATGTTTAAGACCTGGTTCGAATTGAGCAATCTTTTGAAATACAAGAAGGTGGACATTTCTCCGGTGATAACTCATAGGATGCCTCTTAAGGATTTTCACAAGGGTATGGAGGCGGTGATCTCCAAACGAAAAGAGGTGGGAAAGGTAGTTTTCTTTCCCGAAGCGAAATGAACAAAATCTGATGCAAAGGCGTATCCGAATCTGCAGACCGAACAGTTAACTCTAAAACGATTTGGTCCGGAGAGGCTCACCGTAAACGTGTTGCTGATCTTTTTCGTACACCTCAGAAATATTTACACCCAACTCATTCTACAGTCGGAAGGTTTACTCAAGAGTAAGATGCACCGAAGTGCAATCCTGTAAGTTGGCGAATCGGATCCGTAGACATCAAATAAATGATGCAGCACAAAGGAAAAACAAAATGAGCAAGCTAATCGCAGTTGTGGATGATGAACCCGATATAGTCGAGCTTATAGCGCATAATTTGAAGAAAGAGAAATTCAGAGTAAAAGAGTTTTATGATGGCGCCAGCCTTCTGTCTTATCTTGACACCACTCTTCCTGACCTGATAATTCTGGACCTGATGTTACCGGAAATAGACGGGTTGGAGGTTTGCCGGTTACTTAAAAGAGATGAGAGAACTGCTTCTATTCCCATTATTATGCTTACTGCCAAAGGAGAGGAGACCGATAAGGTGGTGGGGTTGGAATTGGGAGCTGATGACTACATGGTGAAACCCTTCAGCCCAAGAGAGCTCCTGGCCAGAGTGAAAGCGGTATTAAGAAGAGTCGAAACAAGAGCAGAAAAACCAAAGCTAATCAGGATAGACGATTTGGTGATAGATTCAGATAAGTTTGAGGTGACGATCAAAGGTAGAAGAATCGAGTTGACCACCACTGAATTCAGAATCCTCTCCCACCTTGCTGAAAGACGGGGATGGGTCTTCACCAGGGATCAACTCCTGGATAGATTATGGGGTGAGGATAAGATAGTCCTGGGAAGAACCATTGACGTTCACATCACACAACTGCGGAAGAAATTGGGCAAGCTGGGAGGGTCGATTAAAGCAGTAAGGGGAATTGGCTATAAATTTGGGGAATAAAAAATGAGACCACCCAGGATTATATGGAAACATTTTTTTTCTTACTTTTTAATCATTGCTCTGACTTTTTCCTTGCTCGTCTTTTTCTCCTCACGAACCATAAAAAGACACCATATTGCCACCTTGGAATCCTCTCTTGAACATCATGCTGAATTGGTCCAGAGGATGGTCATGGATTTGGTGATTTCCGGGGATGCCGAGGGGATCGATGATTTGGCTAAGGAGGTGGGCAATAAGATAGGTGTTAGAATCACGGTGATAAGGAAAGATGGGTTGGTTCTGGGAGATTCTGAAGAGGACCCAGCCAAGATGGGAGACCATGCTTCAAGAATTGAGATAAGACAGGCTTTACACGGTGAAATCGGGAAAAAGATACGATATAGTACGACATTGGAAAAGGAGATGCTGTATGTGGCCATCCCCATAATAGACAAAGGTGAAATAATAGGCGTCGTCAGGACAAGTTCCTACCTCAAGAAAATAGAAGAGAACGTGTGGGCGATTAATCAAAAAATAATCTACTCGGCTGTCGCCCTGGTGGTCCTCGCCCTATTGTTTTCCTTTCTATCTTCGAGGGTTTTTACAAAACCCATCAAAGAGATGGCACTCGCTGCCGGGAAAATAAAAGATGGCGATTTGGGAGCAAGAATATTTACAGAGAGAAAAGATGAATTAGGTGAGCTATCGGATACGCTCAATGAGATGGCTCGCGAACTACAGAAGTCATTTCTCAACCTGGAATCGGAAAGAGAGGAACTTCAAGGAATCATTTCAGCAATGGACGAGTGCTTGGTTGTTCTTGAGAGAAATGGGAAGGTGGTTCTATCGAACAAGAGTTTCGTCGATACACTTGGCATTTCTCCCGATACGCCCATCACTGGAAAACGCTATTGGGAGGTCCTGCAAAGCACGGACTTCAATGAACTGGTCAAATCAGCGTTTGAAACTGATACACCTCAAAGCGGGGAAATTCGTATTGGCGAAAAGATCTACTGGGGTCATGGAATTCTGGTTTCCAGAGACCGCGACAAAAGGATGATAGTGGTGTTACATGATATCACCGAGATTAAGCGGTTAGAAAGAGTGAAGGCCGACTTGGTGGCCAATGTTTCCCATGAATTAAGAACACCTTTGACCTCCATAAAGGGTTTCGTCGAAGCACTACAGGATGGAGCAATAAGCGATCCAGAAAAGGGCGCCCGATTCCTTTCTATAATCTCCCGACACTCCGATCGAATGAACAAAATCATTTCCGACCTTTTGCAGCTCTCCCGGATCGAATCCAGAGATTTCGAATTAAAAATTGAGCCTTTCTCGATCAAAGAGCTGGTTGAGGAGGTGGTTTATACTCTTCAGCGGTCCGCAGACGAAAAGTCACAAAGCCTGGAGGTCACTCTTTGCTCGGAAGACCAAGAAGTGCTGGGAGATAAATATCGAATCAGTCAGGCTCTTACTGATCTTGTAGATAATGCCATCAAATATGGTCCGGAAAAAGCCACTATAAAGATACAGAGTCAGGATAAAGGCGAGTTTGTAGAGATAACAGTAATCGACAATGGCATCGGAATTTCCCGAAATGACATGCCCCGAATATTTGAAAGATTCTATACCGTAGATAAGGGGCGCTCCAGAGAATTGGGAGGAACCGGGTTGGGACTCTCCATCGTAAAACATATCATCGAAGCCCACGGAGGGGAAGTAAATGTAGAAAGCGAATTGGGCAAGGGAAGCAGGTTCAGCTTTACCTTGAAAAAGGCATAGAGCATCAAATTTGCAGTCGCAACGAGGTCTGTTAGCCTCTTCTCGCTCCTTCTCAGTACAATATGTCGTCGATTCTTGAAGGCGGAAGCTTTTCCGCCTTTTTTATTGGAGTTAGGTTCTTTCCGCACCCAAGAGAAGTGCGAACCAGGGCCCCACATTTAACCCAAATTTAACAGAAACCTAATATTCTCCAAACACAGCTTTCGTTGTTATTGGCAAAACAAGAGAAAGGAGGTTGAAATGAGAAACGGTTCCTATAGACAAAGATTTTCGTAAGGGATTGTAATCAGATTGCTTAGGAACCAAAGTTAGAGGTTCCCGGCGTTCGGAGGTTAGGTGAAATCTCAAAATCCTATGAGGAGAAAAGATGAAGAGTAAGCTAATTCTTATACTGCTGGTGGGTGTGATAGGATTTCATGCAACTCGTATCTGGTCAGCGGATACCAAGGTAGGGGGGAGAGTTTATGTTTTTCATACAACAGACTTGACTGACAACGGTCGCGGGAAGGGGTATAATAAATTTGATCTGAGCAGAGCTTATGTTACACTGAAGAGTAATCTGAGCAAAGAAGTCTCGGTGCGAATAACCGCGGACGTCGCCAAAATGCACGGCGACGCAAGAGAGATCTATCTCAAATATGCCTACCTGGATTGGAATATAGAAAAGGTTATTCCTCATTCCACCATAAGGTTTGGTTTACAGCAGACCGGATGGATAGATTACATGAACAAAGTCTGGGGGCGAAGATACGTGGCTAAGACCCTGATGGATGAGTGCAAGGCTCTCCCTTCAGCAGACTATGGTATATCCTACGTCGTCAAATTTCCCAAAGGTTACGGGCACGGCTCCGTTCAGTTGCTTCAAGGTCCCGGCTACAAAGGCAGTGAGGAAAACCGGTACAAGGATATTTCGGCCTTTGTCTTCTTCAGACCCTTGATGGAGGTTCCTGATCTGGCTGCCAGCCTGGTTGGTGGATACTATTACAAGGGATTCTCTGATGAGCCGGACATAACCTCAGACAACAAGAAGGACAGGGTGGCGGGCCTGGCAAGCCTTGCCTATGGTGGAATTGTCAAGCTCTCCGGCGAATATTTCATTTCGTGGGATCGTCCTGACCCTGGGGATACTGAAGACTTGAAGAAGGATGGTATCTCTCTTTATGGTGATGTCAAGTTCCCGATGGCTAAGAGCCCATTCCTAAGGAAAATGGCTCTGGTGGGAAGATATGACCTCTACGACAAGGACACTGACACCGCTGATAACGAGAAGGAATATCTGATTGCCGGAGTGGAGTGGGAAATTGTCGAGGGCTTCAACCTCATGCCCAACTTCCAGAGAGAGAAAACGAAAACCGAGGATGCCCAGGATATGTTCGTGTTAAACGCTCTGTTCAAGTTCTAAAAGTTAACACAAACTTAACATAAACTTAATACAGATTTAACACAAATGAGACATAAGAAGGATGTCAAAAGTATGATCCGAAGGATTCATACCAAAGGAGGTAAAGAATCATGAAAAAGGTGACTTTCCTAATGATTGGATTGGCTTTCTTAGGTAGTTTGGTCTTTGCAGCCAAGTCCATTACGCTCAAAGGCTCGGATACGCTTCTGATCCTGGGTCAGAGGTGGGCGGAAGTGTATATGAAGAAACACCCAGGAACCGTGATCCAGGTAACCGGTGGCGGAAGTGGTGTCGGTATTTCCGCTTTGATAAACGGCACCACCGATATCGCTCAAGCCTCTCGTGCGATGAAAGACAAAGAGAAAGATAAGATGTTGGAGAGACGAGGGGTTGGTCCCTACGAGATTCCGGTGGCGTTGGATGGAATAACTCTATATGTCAACGAAAAGAACCCGGTGGAAAAGCTGAACTTTGCTCAACTGAAAGGCATTTTTCAGGCTAAGATCAAGAACTGGAATGAAGTTGGCGGTAAAGACGCAAAGATGGTCCTCTACGGAAGGGAGAACAGCTCCGGCACTCACGTCTTCTTCAAAGAGCATGTTTTAAACAAGGAGGACTACGCGGTCAGAGTGCAACCTCTACCGGGCACGGCAGCCATAGTCAATGCTGTGGCCAAAGACGAGAACGGGATTGGATACGGCGGCGCAGCTTACGCCAAAGGTGTGAAAGAATTACAGGTGGCCTGTGACGAAAAGTCCGGTTATTACCCGCCAACCATGGAGAATATCGTCTCGGGCAAGTATCCCATCAGCCGGTATCTATTCTGGTATACGGCTGGCTCTCCCAAAGGTGATATCAAGGAGTTGGTGAATTGGATATTGAGCCCCGAAGGACAGAAGATGGTGGAGGAGGTCGGATACTTCCCATTACCTGCCAAGAAAGAGACCGAGAAAGAAAGCAAGAAAGAGGTTACGCCAGAAAAGAAGTAGATTTTGTCTCAGCTAAGGGGTTAGCCAACTGAATGAAGGAATTGGCTAACCCCTTTTCTTGAGGTACAAGCTGAATGGTGAAGCAAAGCGATACCGCATTTGTTAAAGAAGAAAAAACCCAAAGAATCGAGTTTGGTCATAGGCGCAGAGGGCGCATAAGAGAATGGCTGATAGAGAGATTTATTCTTCTAAATGCCACCATGGCGATTGGTGCCATAATTCTTATTTTCATCTTCGTGGGCAGGGAAGCTCTGCCGGTTCTGACCAGCGCTGAGGTCCACGAGGAGGCCAGCCTCTCTGAGTTTTTCCTCCCTCACAGGTATACTGCGGATAGCTCACCTGATTTCATCTGGCAGCCGGTTTCGGAAAGGCCGAAATACAGCATCATTCCTTTGGTGGTGGGCACTCTCAAAGCGACCTTTATCGCCTTGCTTTTCGCCGCTCCTTTGGCTATTGCGGCAGCTATCTTCACTTCGGAGTTTGCTCCCAATTGGGTAAAAGAGATCATCAAGCCCATAATAGAACTTCTGGCGGGCATACCCTCGGTGGTATTGGGCTTTTTTGCTCTGATTGTTCTGGCAAGCATCATTCACAGCATTTTTCATTTCACCTTTCGATTGAATGCCGTAAATGCTGGAATGGCACTGGGTCTGGCGGTCATACCCATAATCTACACGGTGTCGGAGGACGCCTTGAACGCAGTTCCCAAACGGTACAGAGAGGCTTCCCTGGCTTTGGGGGCAACGTCCTGGCAGACCGCCTGGACAGTGGCTTTGCCAGCCGCCTTGCCGGGAATCTTCGCCGGGATGGTGTTAGGATTTGGTCGGGCGGTAGGAGAAACCATGATAGTCTTGATGGCATCCGGAAATGCCGCCATAATCTCCTGGAATTTCGGAGAGTCGATCAGGACGCTTTCTGCCACCATTGCTGCAGAGCTAGGTGAGGTCGTCTTCGGAAGCGCTCACTATCATGCGCTCTTTTTCATCGGGGCGCTCCTTTTCGTTGTCACTTTCATAATGAATCTCTCGGGAGCCATGTTTGTGGAAAAACTGAAAGCCAAGCTCACCGGAGAGAAAAGATAAGGGATTTCCTTGAATGCCCAAAAACACGGTAAAAATCCAGGGATTCGCCTTCAAGGGACTAACCATTCTGGCCAGCCTGATAATCGTTGCTATGTTAGCACTGATCGTTGGAAATGTCGTGGTAAACGGACATGGTCGGATCTCTCGCGAATTTCTCACCAAGGCTCCAGAGCAAGGGATGACTGCTGGAGGAATTTTTCCGGCCATCTTCGGAACGGTGGCACTGGTGATACTGATGACCATAGCTGTGGTACCTTTGGGCGTTTTGACCGCAGTGCACCTGCACGAGTACGCTAAACCGGATTCAAAGACGGCTCGGCTCATCAGAGTGGCGGTGAGTAACCTGGCAGGAGTCCCTTCCATTGTGTTCGGTCTGTTCGGACTGGGGTTCTTCGTCAGTTTCATCGGCGGGGGAATCGACAAAATCTTCTTAGGAGGTGAAGTTGCCTGGGGTCAGCCGGCCATTATCTGGGCTTCCTTAACCTTAGCGGTTCTTACCCTGCCGGTGGTGATCGTATCAACGGAAGAGGCTTTGCGGGCAGTTCCCGATGAATATCGGGAAGCCAGTTACGCTCTGGGGGGAACCAAGTGGCAGACCATTCGTAGGATAGTCTTACCTCATTCGGTACCCGGAATTCTGACAGGAAGCATCTTAGCCATCAGCCGGGGAGCCGGAGAGGTGGCTCCCATCATGTTCACCGGAGCCGCCTACTTTCTGCCTTACCTGCCTCACAAATTGAACGATCAATTCATGGAATTGGGTTATCATATATTCGTCATGTCCACTCAATCCCCCGACGTGGAGGCAACCAAGCCCATACTTTACGGCACGGTTCTGGTGCTTTTGATGTTGACTTTTGCTTTGAATCTATTGGCCGTTCTGATCCGCAGCAAGATCAGAAGTGCTCAAAGGAGGGGTCGTTAAACTTTGTAAGATATTGAGCGTAAATATGAAGCTGGCAGAAAACCAAGAGGAGCTGGAATTGTCCGAACCGGACTTAAAAAACGGCAATACCGAAACAATCACCGAGAAGAAACCTAATACTCTATCCGTTGAGGAAAGGAGCTCGAGTTCAGACAAGATAAAGATGTCAACCGAGAATTTGAGCTTCTATTACGGGACTACTCTGGCCTTGAAAGACGTGAGCTTACCTATTCGAGAACACCATATTACCGCCCTTATCGGCCCCTCAGGATGCGGGAAATCCACTTTCCTCAGGACTCTGAACAGAATGAACGACATCATTCCCAACACAAGAATCGAAGGCAAGGTTCTTCTGGATGGGATGGACATCTATAGGAGCAACATCGACTTATCCACACTTCGCCGAAGGGTAGGAATGGTCTTCCAGAAATCAAATCCCTTTCCCAAATCTATTCTGGAAAACGTTGCTTATGGTTTAAGGATCGGAGGGCTCCGGGACAAAAGCACCCTGGACGGGGTGGTAGAAAAGGCTTTGAAGGACGCCGCATTATGGGATGAGGTGAAAGACAAGCTTCACACATCGGCTTTAGACCTTTCCGGAGGGCAACAGCAGAGGGTCTGCATCGCCAGGGCTTTAGCCATACAGCCGGAGGTGGTATTGATGGACGAACCTGCTTCCGCTTTGGACCCCATCTCCACCGCGAAAATCGAGGAGCTGATCCAGGATTTAAAAAAGAAATACACCATCGTAATCGTCACTCACAACATGCAGCAGGCAGCCCGATGTTCCGATTACACTGGATTCTTCTTTTTGGGCGAGCTGGTGGAGTTCGACCGGACTTCGGATATCTTCACCAATCCCACCGACAAAAAGACCGAAGATTACGTCACCGGACGTTTCGGATAAGAGTTCGAAGGGAGAAAAAAATGGTTGTTCACAGGCATTTTGATGAGGAGTTGAGTACACTTAAGCAAAAGCTCATTACCATGGCCGGCCTGGCTGAATCCATGATCCACAAAGCGATCGAATCTCTGACCAAAAGGGACGAATCCCTCTTCAAGGAAGTGTACGCCGAAGAAAAAAAGGTGAATCTCTTGGAGATAGAAATCGACGATTTATGCTTGAAACTTTTGGCGTTGAAACAGCCAATGGCCACTGATCTGAGATTCATCACCTCCGCCATGAAGATCAACAGCGAGTTGGAAAGGATCGGCGACATGGCGGTGAACATTGCCGAGTGTGCTTCGGTGTTGATTAAGCGTCCCCCGCTGAAACCCTATATAGACATCCCTCGCATGGCGGATTTGGCGCAGAGGCTGGTCAGGGATAGTCTGGATTCCTTCATAAGACAAGACGTGGATTTGGCTCGGTCGGTCTTGACTCGCGACGACGAGATAGACGAACTGAAGGCCCAAATCCTAAGAGAGCTGGTTACTTTTATGATAAGTGACACCTCCACCATACCCCGGGCTTTGCAGATAGTTTTGGTTTCCCGACATCTGGAAAGGATAGGCGATCACGCCACCAACATCGCAGAGGACGTCATTTATCTGGTGCAGGGCAAGGACATCCGCCACCACATCGAGGAAACCGGAGAGCGCCGGAAATAGCCGGTGCCTGGTCGCAAAAATCCCTCCTGAACCTGCCTTCCCCTCGAACTTCCCCCAAAACCCAGAAAAAGACAATCTCATACACAGGATTGCATTCGCCTGGTTATGCACACTACCACTGATTTATCCCTGCCATGATGCAGTGACCGGGTTCCGGAAGTGGGCTGATCGTGAGGTGCCGAACTCAACTGATCGTCCAGACAGTATCTGTGACTGTATCGCTCTTGCCTTCAGGAGCATAACGTACCATACGATTGTGTGAGGACATTGGGGACGAATTCAAGAAAACACTTGCAAAAAAAAGGGACAATCCTTATTATTCAGTCGGTCTTTTTGACTCTTGAGCAGCCTGTTCATCACGGACACGTCGCCCGCGAGGCCAATGATGATGGCAGGCGACCAAGGCGTCCTATAACAAAAAGAGGAAAAGTATCGATCTGCTCTATAATAAGGAGGTTGAAAATGAGCGCTGTTCAGGCAAAAGCGGAGGTATTCTGGATGGCTTTTAGAGGTCTGCCCAAAAAGGAAAAACAGTCCGTTATTGAAAGACTGCTAAAGGACAGTGAATTCATGGAAGACTTAATCGACATAGCCATCTTCCGGCAACGTCGGAATGAGCCCTCACGACCCTTAGAGGATTATTTAGCTGATCGGAAAAGCAAAGATAAATAATGACCTATTCAGTCTATTTAAAGAGGTCGGCAGAGAAGGAATTAGACCGTTTGCCCAGAAATATTCATGACAGAATAATAAAGCGGCTCCTTTCCCTCAGAGATAATCCTCGACCTTCTGGGATGAAAGAACTTCAGAGTCGAGAAGGATATCGGATAAGAGTAGGCGATCATCGAATCCTCTATTCAATCAACGAAAAAGAGAAGAAAACAGAAATAGTCTCTCTCGCTCATCGTAGGGATGTCTATCGTTGAGCAGGTAACTCGAAATGACATGAGCAAAATGATCTGATTCCAGTGTGCAAAACGCTCACTCTATCAAGATATTGTTCACGGAACTAGTAATGCATGACACCCCTATTCGATGAAAGCGTCTGATGCCAACAAGAGAATATCTGAAAATGGATACTGAACTAGAAGAATCTTTAGCAGAGAATTACAAAACCCAGAGCAGGCAAGACCTTTCACGGCTGAGAGATTCGTCGTCGCGCCTCAACGGCTCCATATAATGTACAGGATAAGAAGAAGGTTATAGATTTCTATGGCAGCAGGATTCAAGAACGGAGGAGTAGTCTGACATGAGCAACATCGGTTCCTACGAGCAAAGATCCAAAGATTTCGATTGGTCCACAGCCAGAAAGGAGCTTTCGTACAAAGAGGGCGATCCCCTCAATATCGGCTACTTCTGTGCGGACAGAAACTGCGATTTGGGTCTGGGCAAAAAGTTGGCCTTAATCTGGGAAAGCTTCTCAGGCGAAGTGAGGAAATACACTTTTGAGGACTTGAAGATACACTCGAATTCATTCGCCCACTTATTGAGCAATAGGCTAGGAATGAAAAGCGGCGAGCGCATCGTGATTTTCATGGATAAAATCCCCGAACTCTATTTTTCGTTCTTAGGGATTTTGAAAATGGGAGGAATTGTTGTCCCTCTCTTCTCGGCTTTTGGAGAGGAATCGCTTCTAACCAGACTTCAGGACTGCAAAGCCTCGGCCGTCCTGACCACCAGAAAGCTGGTGCCCAGAATAAGAAAGATCAAGGATAAACTGCCGGACTTAAGACACGTTGTGGTGATGTCGGAAGATGAGGGCATTCCGGTTAAGGAGCGGGAAATGGCCTTTTCCTTCCAGAAGGCCCCCAGGACCGAATCGTTTGAAGCTTTTCCTTCCACTGCGGAGACACCCTCGGTTCTCCACTACACCTCCGGCACGACCGGCCAGCCCAAAGGTGCACTGCATGTTCATTCTTCGGTTTTCTCTCAATATTTGACCACAAAATGGGTTCTGGACTTAGGACCGGATGATGTCTACTGGTGCACGGCGGATCCGGGATGGGTGACCGGCACGTCGTACGGGATTATTGGGCCCTGGAGTTTGGGCATAACCCAGGTGGTCTTGGACGGGGGCTTTGTTCCCGAGAAATGGTACGAGTTGATCCAAAGACACAGGATAACGGTTTGGTATTCCGCCCCCACGGCTATCCGTATGTTGATGAAAGCCGGTAAGGAGATAGTCATGAAGTACGACCTTTCGTCGCTCCGCCACCTATGTTCTGTGGGCGAACCTCTGAATCCGGAAGCGGTTATCTGGTCAGAGGAGGTCTATGGTCTGCCTTTTCATGATACCTGGTGGCAGACAGAAACCGGATGCATTTTGATCTCAAACTATCCCGGAATGGAAATCAAGCCGGGATCAATGGGAAAGCCCTTTCCCGGCATAAAGGCGGCAGTCTTGAGTCACGAATTCGAGCCCATTACCGAGAAAAACCAACCCGGACTTCTGGCCTTGAAACCACCCTGGCCCTCGATATTCAGAACTTACTGGAATAATCCCACGGGTTATGAGAGCAAATTCAAGAACGGTTGGTATGTAACCGGCGACAGATCAAGCATCGATGAGGACGGATATTTCTGGTTCATGGGACGGGACGATGACGTGATCAACGCTGCCGGACACCTGGTGGGTCCCTTTGAAATAGAGTCCGCACTCTTGGAACACGAAGCCGTAGCAGAATCGGCGGCCATAGGAAAGCCGGATCCCATAAACATGGAGGTGGTCAAAGCTTTTGTGGCATTAAAACCAGGATTCGAGTCGAGTGATGACCTGGAGCTTGAGATCATGAACTTCATTCGTAAAAAGTTGTCGTCCATCGCCATGCCGCAGGAGATCGAATTCGTCGACTCCTTGCCAAAAACTCGAAGCGGCAAGATCATGAGAAGGGTCTTGCGCGCCCAGGAAAGAGGAGAACCAGTAGGGGACCTATCCACTTTGGAGAATGACTAGAAAGATGTTTGCTATCCAAAGTGTCATGTTGAGCGAAGCCTCGCCTAAGGCGGGCGAAGCGAAACATCTCAGAGCATCCCCATTCAAATCATTTGCCTATTAATCAACGCAGATATTTTCCCCCCGCCAAAGGCGGGGTCAGAATGACATGAGGAAGTCATGTACGTTCTTATGGCAAACGAACCCTGAACTTCCCAAGAATCTCAGAAGGAGGATTTAGATGAAAGAGGAACTGATCGCATACATAAAAAAGGAGTTTGTGGAAGACCCGGACGAGGAAATCAATGAGACTACTCCCCTGATGTCCTCAGGATTGATCGATTCCCTCTCCATCGTCTCATTGGTAGCATTTATAGATAAGAAATTCGGTGTCAAAATCCCGGACGAGAAAGGAACGGTTGAAAATTTCGAAACGGCAAACAAAATCATCGAAACAATCAACGAATGCAAGAAATAAGAGATTTACTCTCTGGACTGCGAGTGAGCTGGCACATGGGGCTTGGATACCAACTAACCGGTCATTTGAATGATAAACCAGCTCAGGCAGACATCCGTTCGAACAGCAAGACCCGTTCCTTATGCTCTCGGACGGAGAGGAACTAAAAAGTGAAGTCGTGGCGAATCAGGAGGTGATTATGACTTACGGTAAAGCTAAAGAATTTTATCAAAATGAATTAAAAAACATCAAAGAAGGAGGGCTGCATAAGGAGGAACGCTATATCCACACTCCACAAGGTGCCGATGTGAAAGTAGAGTATCCGGAGGGGTCTCCGCCCAAGAAGGTCATCAATTTCTGCGCTAATAACTATCTGGGCCTATCCAGTCATCCCGAGGTGATGGAGGCGGCCCGAAAAGGACTGGACAATCGGGGTTATGGCATGTCCTCAGTTAGGTTCATCTGCGGCACCCAGGATATACACAAAGAGTTAGAACAGAAATTGACCAAGTTTTTGGGGACAGAAGACACCGTTCTTTTCGCATCCTGCATGGATGCCAACGCCGCAGTCTTTGAGGTGCTTCTGGACAAACAGGATGCCATCATCGCCGACAGACTGGTTCACGCATCCGTTGTGGACGGTATGAAGCTGTGTAATGCGCAGCAATACAACTACAAGCACTCGGACATGGGACATCTTGAAGAGAAGTTGCAGGAAGCGAAAGATGCCCGTTTTCGGATGATAGCCACGGATGGAGTCTTCTCCATGGACGGTGACATAGCCAAGCTGGACGAGATCTGTGCCCTGGCGGAAAAATATGATGCCATGGTGTTGGTGGACGATTCTCATGCCACGGGATTCATCGGGAAAACGGGGAGGGGAACCCATGAGCTGTGCGGAGTGATCGGCAAAGTGGATATCATAACCACTACGTTGGGCAAGGCTCTGGGAGGAGCTTCGGGTGGCTGCGTGAGCGGTCGAAAGGAGATCGTGGAGATGCTCAGGCAGCGCGGCAGACCATATCTTTTCTCCAATACCGTGGCACCGGTCATCGTTGCAGCCTCCAACAGGGTCTTGGACCTCATCTCCGAGACCACGGAAAGGCGAGACAAGCTGGAAGAGAATACTCTATATTTCAGAAAGAAGATGACGGAAGCAGGATTTGATATCAGAGAGGGCATTCATCCTATAGTTCCCATCATGCTTTACAATGCCAAGCTGGCCCAGGATTTTGCCCGAGACCTTTATTACGAGGGCATCTATGTCATCGGTTTCTTCTATCCTGTGGTAGCCCGAGGCCAGGCCCGCATAAGAGTGCAGGTCTCGGCAGATCACGATCTGGAACATCTGGATAAAGCTATTGAGGCGTTCACCAAGATTGGCGCGAAATACGATATATTGGGAAAGAAGAAAAAAGAGATAGTGGAAAAGTATGGACTTTGATTTCGCAGTGAGTACAGGTCTCTGTCATATGAGAGGAAAACATGCAAGATTTCTTGGAAAACTGTTTTGAATCGATTCTACACGGCGACAGGGAAAAGGCGGTCCAGCTTGCCAACGAATCGATCAAACTTCAATATGACCCTCTCAAGATTATTGAAGAGGGGTTTATAAAAGGCGTGAAGAAGGTAGGAGAGTTGTGGGAGGAGGGGACCTATTTTCTTCCTGAGCTGGTTTTAGGGGCGGAGGCAATGAAGGCCGCCCTTTTGGTTCTGCAGCCGATTCTTCTTCAAAAGGGCGTTCAAAGAAGAAATTCGGGAAAGGTGATCATAGGGACGGTCCAGGGCGACATCCATGACATCGGCAAAACCATAGTCACCACCATGCTCTCGGCCCACGGATTTGAGGTGCTTGATCTGGGAGCCGACGTTCCCAATCAACTATTTGTGGAAAAGGCCAAAGAGCAAAAGGTCGATTTTCTTTGCATGTCTTCCCTTCTGACCACCACCATGCAAAACCAGGCGAAGGTGATTGAGGAGCTGGTTAAGGCAAAGTTAAGGGAGAATCTCAAGGTAATGGTGGGAGGAGCGCCCACCAGCCGACAGTGGGCCAAACAGATCGGCGCGGATTTGTATGCGGGAAACGCAGTGGAAGCCGTGAAAGCTGCCAAAAGCGTTCTGCCGGGGTAGCGATCAATTAGCGGAAACTATGAGATAAAAACTAAGAAATAAAAGTGAAAAACCACAACTCAAAGCCTAAAACTGAAACCAAGAAGAGAGCTTATTGGTATGCTTTAGAGGTCATAAGGTTCTTGGACAAGCTGCCAAAAAATGACCTATCCTGAGAGTTAGCAAGAATCCTCGCGTCCAGCCTTGTAACCTTGAAGGGAAAGAAAAAATAGTTTTCATCTTTGAGTTGTGGTTTTTTGTTTTTCTCTTTCAGTTTTTAGTTTAGAACACGAGCGTAATCTCGATTCATTGTGGGCACAAATAAGAAATCGATTTTGGATCTGGCCAAGAATAGGGTAGTGTTGTTTGATGGTGGGATGGGTTCCACCATTGTCTCTTTAGGTTTGCCCGAAGGTGAATGCCCCGAGAGCTGGAATCTAACCCATTCGGAAGCAATTGCAAAGATACACCGGAAAAATCTTGAGGCTGGGGCGGACATCATTGAGACGAACACTTTTGGAGCCAACCGTTTGAGACTTGCCTCCTTCGGTTACGAAAGTCGAGTGGAAGAGATAAATGCGCGCGCCGTCCAGATAGCCAAGAAGGTATGTCCGGAAGACAGGTTTGTTGCGGGTGATGTCGGTCCGTGCGGCGTTTTTTTGAAACCGGTGGGAAAATCCTCGATTGATGAATTGGAGGAATCTTTCTTAGAACAGGCAAAAGCTCTGGCTCGTGCTCAAGTCGATCTCTTCTCCATCGAGACCATGTATGATCTAAGAGAAGCGGTGGCAGCCATTAAGGCTGTGAGGACCGTCTCTGATCTTCCCGTATTCGCCTCTATGACCTTTGACAAGAAGTCCAAAGGATACCTAACCATGATGGGCAATACTGTATCGGAATGCGCAGCGGAACTCGAAAAAGCTGGAGCAGACGTAGTTGGAGCCAACTGTACCTTGGGAAGTGACGGGATGATCGGGCTGGCAGAGGAGTTAAGAAAAGGCACGGACCTGCCCATAATTATTCAGCCTAACGCGGGCAAGCCGAAGCTCAATGAGGGAAAACCGTTCTATTCTCAGGATTCCGAGAGTTTCGCAGAGGACATGAAGATAATTGCAGAAGCTGGCGCCAACTTCGTGGGAGGATGCTGTGGTACCACTCACGAATTTACCCGCGCAATCCATCAAAGACTCTTTGGGTAGATATTCCGTGAAAGTGAGAACGCTGGCGCCACGTTCTTTCACGTGAAACGAAACGTCGACACGCTGTTTGCCTGACCTCTTTCTGCTCCTGCATTGGGGCACGGACTTCGTAAACAATCAAAATGCTGAAGATCTTCAAAAAAATCGACCTGACTATCGATGAGAAAGAGATACTGAGGCTTCTGGCTAACCAGAGGAGAAAAGAAAAAGCCAATGAAGCCAGGATGTCGAACCTCATTGAAGAAACCAAAGCACTCTTGGCAGATGTGCTTCATCCACAGGGGATGTTCAAGATTGTGGATGGGAAAACTCTGCAAGGGGACCCATACTTCAAGGGAGAAGATAAGATTGCCTTGGGGCTCTGCACCATAGGAGAGGAACTGGAGAACAAGGTTGGTCAACTCAGCCAAAAAGGAGAGCTTGCCCGGGCGATCACATTAGATGCCATGGGATCAGTGGCAGCCGAAAGCGCAGCTGACTTTCTCAACTTGCACATCTGTGAGCTGTGTAAAAAGAAAAGCTGGGGCTGCAGTGAAAGATTCAGCCCCGGCTATGGCAATTGGTCTCTGGAAGGGCAGAGGTTCATCTTTGCCCTTCTTCCAGCAGAGAGGATAAGAGTAAAATTGAATCAATCATGCATGATGATTCCAAGAAAATCCGTCTCCTTTGCCATCAGGATCGGGGAGGAATTTCGGAGCTTAAGAAAGAGGAAAATCTGCGAAACATGTAATCTGAAAGACTGTCCCTACCGGAAGTAAGAAACTTCGTTTGCCCCTCTTTTTTGACCGATCGCAGAACTCTCCACGGTATAAACAAATGCAATCAGAATTCGTAATTTCTTACGACACATTATCGCAAAATCTGGCGTGCCCGTGCAATCACAATTGAAATCTGACAACCCTCATCCTCTTTGGAAACAACGAATTGCCTTCACCCTCGGAGATCACCAAAGTGGGCATGGGTCTTGCGTCATTTGAGAAACGGAAGGAACGAATTGAATTCAAATATGGAGGAGATTATGAACCATAGACGAATTGTTTTCTGTGTGGTTTTTCTGGTTTCAACCATGATCTTGACCTTTGGACAGGCCTTCGCCCAGCCGGTGCTGATAAAGCTTACCCTGGAAAAACAAAGCGACTGGTCAAACGCGAGATCGTTAGGTGTAGTCGCTTACCAAAGATTCGATAATTTCGTCATAGCTGAATTAGAGAGCGGGAGATTGCGAGAATTAGACAAGATCGACTTAGAGTATCAGATCATGGACGAGAATCCTTGGTCAGAGGAATACTTCTGGGTATCCATTGTGAAGGGAATTGCGGAAATCAACTTACAGCCTTATGGCGAGGTTCTCTTGCAGGACCCGACGGGGCAGTTGATTAAGACCACACGAGAAAAAGCATTTGAGCTTGCGCCTCTGGGGTATAAGGTAAATCCGGTTCGTCGCAGGGCTATACCCCTACAATATAAACCCCGGCCTAAATTGACCAAAGGGGCGGTGAAGTATTCTGTAGACATAGACAGCCTGGTAAATCTCATCTCGGAGGATTCCCTTTACACCTGGGATTTGCGTCTGCAGAATTTCCAGACCAGATATTCCTATTCGGATTCGGTACATGCTGCAAGGCAGTGGATTTTTGACAAGCTGGAAAGCTTCGGTATAGATTCGGTCTGGTTTCATCATTATTATTATGATTCTGATCAGTACAACGTAGTAGCAACTGTGGTGGGGACGGCCAGGCCGGACAAGGTGATAGTGGTCGGAGGCCACTATGATTCGGTGGTATCCGGAACTGGAGATCCTTACACCTGGGCGCCAGGTGCGGACGACAATGGCTCAGGGGCGGTTGCCACCCTGGAGATGGCCAGGATAATCGCTCAGAACCCCCTGCCAGTGACGGTGATGTTCGTACCCTTTGCCCAGGAGGAGCAAGGACTGATCGGAAGCGATCATTTCGCAGAGTATTTGTATAATCAGGGAACCAACGTGTACCTGATGATCAATGCGGACATGATCGGGCACAGCGTGGATGCAGATACGGACGTCACCATCTACGCCCACTCCAGCGCTATGGAGTTTGTGAACGTCATGATGGATATGGCTGACACCTATACCTATCTGAACCCACACTATGACGGTCAATCCTCAGGCAGCGATCACTTTTCCTTTTACCAACAGGGATACGATGCCGTCTTTGCCATTGAAGGCGACTTCCACTACGCCGGATGGCACACCAACTACGATTTAGTCGACAGCTTGGACTTCTCTTACATGAGAGAAGTGGCGAAGATGTGCCTGGCCACTGCACTGAACGTGGGCTTTTCCCCCTCACCGGTTGAGGATTTGAAGGCTGTGGATGCCGGAGACGGACAGAGAATCTACCTGAGTTGGTCGGCAAATCATCCCGCCGAGGCAGTTGACCATTATAACGTCTATTTTGGGACCGCCAGCGGAAATTACGATAGCTTGCACCAGGTCTATGCTGCCTATGATACTCTATTCAACCTGGCGGAGGATACCACTTACTTCACAGCCGTGACGGCAGTTAATTCCGATAGTTTCGAAAGCTTGCTTAAGACGGAGGTCTCCTTAGCGCCCCGGGTGGCTCCCTTGCCTCCCACGGGTTTGACAGCTAGTCCGGCTGGATCGTTCAAGATCAAACTAAGCTGGAGTCCCAATCAGGAAGCTGATTTTGATTATTACAACATACATAGAAGCGAGGAATCCGGATCGGGTTACCAGCCTCTCTCTTCCGAATATAAAGACACGACCTTTGTGGATTCAACCGTGCAGGGTGATGTGGAATATTATTACTACACTTTGACCGCAGTCGATACCCTGGGAAACCAAAGCGGGATGTCGGACGAGGAAAGCTCCTTTGTGGTCAGCCTCAATCAGGGTATCTTGCTGGTGGATGAGACCTATGATAACACTAATTATAATATGGTAGACGGCGACAGCATAGACGCCTTTTATAACAGAGCCCTGCAGGGCTACACCTATGCGTACTCAGATCACAGCTGCCCGATCTGCGGTCCCTCAAATCAGATAGACTTGAAGGAACTGGGTCGTTATTCCGTGGTGATAATACACTCCGAGGATCACAGGGGAAGTCGCTCTATGGGCGCTTATGGAGATTCCACCTACCTGGTTTTAGAACAATATTTGAGATTTGGCGGCAAGGCGATAATCGAAGGCAGGAGAAATCTGTCCGAAGGGAACGACGGTGATTATGAAATCCGGGAGTTTCTCCCGGGGGATGTCCCTTACGACAATCTCAAGGTGAAATCAGCATATGTGCCCCCGTGGACTCCTGGCATCCGTTCTGAGGAGTTCATCGGGGCAACCAGCCAAATCCCCGGATATCCGGATCTCCAGGCCGATAGCTTAAGAATAGATCAATGTGGCAGCGACTTCCAATTCGCTGGCAACGTGCCGGGAGTGGGATACATTGACAGCCTGATGGATGGAGAGATCATCTACACTTTCCATTCAGACTATGACACCTCGTCTTCTGACGGCAAACCGGTCGCCTTTCGTTATTTCGGAGATGATTACAAAGTCATCTTCTTCGACTTCCCTCTCTATTTTATCCAGGAGGCACAAGCGACTCAGCTTCTCCACCAGGCTTTGGATGACCTGGAGGTATCTACTGACGTTGCAGGGGAAGAGGAGATAGAGGTTCCAGCCTCATTCTCTTTGAGCCAGAATCACCCCAATCCCTTCAACTCCGAAACAGTAATAAGATACTCCCTTCCCGGAGAAAGCCAGGTGAAGATCGCTGTCTACAATATCCTGGGGCAAAAGGTGAGAACTTTGCTTGACGGAAAAGAAAGCGCTGGTCACAAGAGGGTGACCTGGGATGGAAAGAACGAAAAAGGAAAAACTATTTCAAGCGGAATCTACTTTTACCGGATGGAGACCGAAGAGTTCGTCCGGACAAAGAAGATGTTATATCTCAAATAATGGGCATCCAAGGTCATGGCTTACCACGAGCCACCCCAGCGGGTGGCTCTTTTTTTGTGCCGAGGAAGGTGTTCAAAAACAAACCGGACACCTGTCAAGATGCGTCTAATCGAAAATTGAATTGACAATGATTCTGCTCTATGCTATTTTCCTTCCGAGCGTCTTTCGGGAAATCAAAATGGGTGAAGTGAAATTAAGATTGGACCAAGTCACCAAGAAGAAATTAATCCGACAAAACCAAGACACAGAAGAGATCACCGTTTTAAAGAATCTCAGCGTGAATATAAACTCGAATGAGGTCTTTGCGGTTGTGGGCCCCTCGGGCAGCGGGAAATCTACGTTTCTAAGGCTTCTGAATCGATTGGAGGATTTCTCAGAGGGTTCCATCTTTCTGGATGGTCAGGACATAAAAGACCTCGACGTGATAAGCCTGAGAAGAAAGGTGGGGCTGGTTTTTCAGGTGCCAATTCTCTTTGCTGACACAGCGGAGAGAAACATACTTTATGGTTTAAAAGCAAGAAAGGAAGCAAATCTGGAGGGCGTAGCGGAGAAGTATTTGAACCTGGTGAGCTTGGACAGAAGCTTCTTAGGCCGAAACTCAAATGAACTTTCAGTAGGACAAAAGCAGAGAATTTCCATAGCCAGAGCATTGACCTCCCAGCCCGAGGTCCTGCTTATGGATGAACCCACCTCCGCTTTGGACCCCACCGCCACCTGTAATATCGAAAATCTTGTTTTGAATTTGCAGTCTCAGATGGGTCTTACCATCGTTTTCGTCACGCACCATATAGAGCAAGCCAAAAGAGTGGGACAGCGGGGAATGGTATTGGTGAACGGGGAAAAAATAGAGGAAGGGAAAATTCCTGATCTTCTTGAAAATCCCCGTAATGCAATAACTCAAAAATTCGTTGACGGGATTCTGGCCTAATGTCTTTTCCGAAGGCCGTAGGGGCGGAGCTTCAGCTCCACCCAAGGCCAAACCCAAAAGGGTGAATCTCAAGATTCACCCCTACACTTAACAAAAAGGCGAAATTTTCAAAGGATAAAGAAAAGATGACTCAGAATTTCTATCATGTCTTGATTTCTTTGGCTTTGGTGGCGGTGGCTTTCGGAATCTCCTGGTATGAAAAAATCAAGGTGGAGAAAGATATTGCCATCGGCACCCTGAGAGCCTTCATCCAACTGGTTGCCATCGGGTATGCTTTGGAATTCATCTTTGACTTAAACCAATTATGGTTGATTCTGCTGACCATCCTGCTGATGGTGATCGTGGGTGCCCATACTGCAGGGAGGAGAACCAAGACCATCCTCCCGGGAATGAGAATCTCCGCACTCTCCATCGGCGCAGGAACCTTTTTCACTTTGGGGAGCATGCTGGCGCTGGGGATAATCACCATCGACCCTAAATACGTGATCCCCCTGGGAGGAATGATCATCGGAAATTCAATGAACGCATCGGCTCTGGCTTTAGAGAGGATCGACTCGGAGGTAAAAAACAAAAAAGCTGAGATCGAACAGGCATTGGCTTTGGGGGCAACCGCCGTTCAGGCCATGTCCAAATCCTACCGGACCGCTGTAAAGGCATCTATGATTCCGGTCTTGAACATGATGAAGGTGGTGGGATTGGTTCAGCTTCCCGGAGCTATGACCGGCATGATCTTAGCCGGCGCTTCCCCTATTTCCGCCATAATGATCCAGATCATCGTGGTCTATATGCTGATCTCTGCGGTGACCATCACTGCCGTGATCACCGCCCGCTTGGCCCAAGGAGGATATTTCACCAAAGCGCATCAGTTGGTGGAGTTGATAAGCTAAAAACTAAAAGATGAAAGTGAAAAACGACAACTCAGCCCAAAAGGCAGATTAAAAACAGAGCTTGCCCTTTGCTCTTCGGGGATGTTATCATCCCCGGATTTCCGTTGCAGATGATGACATCGGCAGAGGCCATTTAGACTCTCAATTGAGTCGAAGTGAATATGAATGATTACATTGCAACTCCCGCTTCTAATTTTTATCTTTAAGTTGTAGTTTTCATTTTTTCTCTTCAAGTTTTTAGTTTAAAAGATAAAAACAGGAAAACAGAGAGCATGGAAAGGAAAGTAAGAAGACTGTCGAAGCTCTTGGAGGGAGAGCATGGTAAGAGGGTCTGGAAAACGGACGGTGATCCTCTTTCAGTGCTTGTCGCAACCATACTGTCTCAGAATACTTCGGATAACAACAGCCACAGAGCATTCGCCAATTTAAAAGCCGAATTCAAGAATTGGGAAGAGGTCCGAAAGGCAAGGGTGAAAAGAATTGCGGATGCGATAAGATCGGGCGGATTGGCTGACATCAAAGCTTTGAGGATTAAAGATATCCTGAGCCAAATATTAGAAGAAAACGGCAATTTGGATTTATCCCTCTTGAAGAGGTGGAGAACTGAGAAGATCAAAAGCTGGTTGGGAAGATTCAAAGGAGTGGGGGACAAGACCATCGCCTGCGTCCTGCTTTTCTCCCTGAAAAGACCCGCTATGCCGGTGGACACCCACGTACTCAGAGTTTCCAAGAGATTGGGGTTGGTTCCGCAGAATCTAAATGCCGCCAGAGCTGAAGTAGTATTGGAAAAAGTGATTCCCGGAAGTTCGATCTATCAATTTCACTTGAATCTAATTGCTCATGGCAGAATGGTCTGCAAAGCCGCAAACCCCCTATGTCATGACTGCGTATTGGTAGAAAATTGTGAGTTTGGCGGAAACTGCTCCCGCCCATGAGGGTGGATGCAATACTCCATACTCTTAGGTGAGGGCTGCGCTTATGGGTGAGAGAAGAAAAACCATGTTCCAAAGGGAGGAAAACATGCCCAAAATCAACATTCTGAAAGAGGCGGAGAAGGTCAAAAAGCCTTACACCCCTTATCATCTTGTCAATGTGGACAACTTCCATGTCTTCCTGGGTCTCTTCGAGGGAGACTACAAGAAACATAGGCATCCCTACGACGAATTCTTCTACGTGGTCTCCGGTGAAGTGACAATCGAGATGGACAAAGAGTCGGTATCTTTGAAGGAGGGAGAGGGCGTTTTGGTGAAGAAGAAGACCTGGCACAAGTCCAAAGCCAAAAACAAGTCAGTGGTGATGCTCTTTGAGAAATTGGGCATGCAAAGCGAGTACGATTAGCGCTCTTTTTCACCTATATGTGATTTCATTCAGATTTCTGGATCTGATTGACTTGAATTCTTATCGCTGTGGACCTGTTGGATACCATCTCAAGGTTCCCGGCCTGCGCAAAGGCCTCATTATCAGGATAGTGCCGTGGACAATGTAAACCGAATCAGGGTTGGATTTCTTGCGCCTGACTTTACCTTAAAGGATTCAGGTGGCAGAAGAATCGCTCTTTCTGATCTCCTTGGAAAGACGAACGTGCTTCTGTTCTTTCATCAGGGAATGCGATGCCGGTTTTGCTGTGAGTGGGCAAACGAGCTTGCCAGTGCCTACGATCTCATCAGATCGAAAAATGCGCAAATGATCGGCATAAGCCCGGATGATCTGTGGATGTCTGAAAAGCTAAGAAAGGAAAAGAAAATCGAATTCCCGATTTTGAAGGATGACAGGGATACAAAGGGGGGATCACAGGCACCAAAGGTAAGCGAGCAGTATGGAGTGCAAATGTCAGGTGCCCGAGGACCGCACTCCTATCCCGCCATTTTCATCATAGACAAAGGCGGAATAATACGCTTCAGAAAAGTCTGTACCCATCCCACCGAAAAAGCGGAAGTGGACGAATTGTTGTGTGAGTTGGAAAAGCTGAGCTGACCGGATCATTTGATTAGATCAACTGATCGACGGATTGACCCCGCAGAGTGCGCGCCGTGATTTAGGAGCAAAGACCATCTCAGCCAGGGCTGTGGTTTTTTCACATGCAAAAGCGACCCTTGGGCGCACTGCAAAGCGGAACGGTTGAGCTTCTTTTGCCATTGGTCTCCTTCCGATTCTCTGGAAAATCTCTTGACGACTCGAAATGTTTTTGTATTTTGAGATCAGGGAAGCTATGAAGAAGAGTATACTCATAGGGGTAAGCTTAATAGTCCTGCTCGTCGTCTCTGGGTGCACCAGAGAAGAGCCCAAGGTGCCCGAGTTCGCGCTGGACGTTCCGGATCAGGTGATGGAGAACTCCACCATCACTTTCACCGAACAGGGAGTAAAATCAGCGGTGATTAACGCTGTGCATCTTGCGGTGTATGAAAAACTGGATCTAAAAAAGGCCAAAGGAGTACGGGTGGACTTCTACGATTCCGAGGGGAATCATACCTCGGTTCTGGTGGCGGACAGCGGACTTATTCAAGAGAAAAGACAGAATTTAGAAGCCCTGGGAAATGTGGTGGTCACCACCCAGGAAGGGATTAAGTTAGAGACCCAAAGCTTAAGATGGGATCCCCAAGAAAGAAAAATCGTAACCGACGATTTCGTCAAAATCACCAAGAGAGAAGATGTGATCACCGGACAGGGCTTGGAAGCGGATGAAGAGCTGAAGCATTTTGTGATCAAGAAGAGTGTGAAGGGAAAGGTCACCGAGATTCCAGAGGAAGATTTAAGAGATAGTCTATGACGCCGAACATTTAGCGTTTCTGTCATGATGGGCTGCTCAACACCGCCCAAAGTTATATCAGAAAATGATCCTGAACAACAACAAGTTGACTTTGAGGTCGAGGAACCTAGTCAAGATTTATAAGAAACGAAGGGTAGTCAACGATGTCTCCATTGAGGTAGAACAAGGGGAGGTAGTGGGGCTTTTGGGTCCCAATGGAGCGGGAAAGACCACCACCTTCTACATGATCATCGGGTTCATAAAACCAGAAAACGGCAGGGTCCTCATAGGCGAGGAGGATGTCACCAATCTTCCCATGTACCGAAGGGCCAGAAAGGGGATCGGGTATCTCTCTCAGGAGCCCTCGATTTTTCGTAAATTAAGTGTGGAGCAGAACATCTTGGCCATCTTGGAGATGCAGCAACTTGGCACCGAGGAGAGAAAGGAAAGGCTGAATGCCTTGCTGGGTGAGCTGGACATATCTCATTTGGCTAAAAACAAAGCTTATACCCTGTCAGGAGGTGAGAGGAGAAGAGTCGAGATAACCCGGGCCCTGGCCACCGAGCCGAAATTCATGCTCTTGGATGAACCGTTTTCGGGGATTGATCCCATAGCAGTGGAAGACATCCAGAAGATCATTTATCGCCTGAAAGAGAAAAAGTTAGGTATCCTCATCACTGATCACAATGTCAGGGAAACCCTCTCCATAACCGACAGAGCTTATATCATGTGCGATGGGGAAATATTGAAATCCGGGACAGCCGAGTTCCTGGCTTCCGACCCGGAGGCAAGAAAGATATACTTGGGCGAGAGATTCAAATTAAACTAAGAATCTTGAAATACCGATAAAGAAAATAGAAAAGAAACTTTGACAAAATCTCACTTTTGTATTATCTTTAAGGTGAAGGGAAGATTGGTGGTGGGGCAGTGTTGAGAATTAGGGTTGTGCTCATAAGTTCCAGCAGGTGAAAGGATTATGAAACTCGATCTTCAAATGAAGCTTAAGCAGGTTCTGGCTCCGCAACTTATTCAGTCCCTGCGACTTCTGCAGATGCCCCTGTTAAAGCTGGAGCAGGTGATAAGACAGGAGCTCTCTACCAATCCCTTGTTAGAGGAGGTCGAGGCGACAGAAGAGACCGCGAGCGATTCAGAAAACGAGGAAGAGGTCCAGGTCGATCCCCAGCTGGACAAGATCGACTGGGAAGATTACTTGGGCGACGAGAACCAAATCCCCTTCAGAGAAGAGAAGGATAAAGGGGAAGAAAGATGGGAGAAGACTCCCATCCTGGAGAGAACGCTTTATGACCACCTCATAGAACAACTTCACTTCTCCAAGCTAGATGAGGAAGAACTCAAAATCGGTGAATACATCATCGGAAACATAGACGAAAGAGGGTATCTTGTCTGTTCTGCCGAAGAGATTGCCAGCGCTCTGGATGTGCCGCCAGAGAAGGTCTCAAAGGTACTGACCCTCATCCAGACTTTCGACCCGTCCGGAGTGGGAGCAAGAGATCTCAGGGAATCACTTCTGACTCAGCTGAAGGAGAAGGGTTTTGAGGACACCTTAGCTTACCGGATTGTCCGAGATCACCTGAATGAGCTGGAGAGGAAAAGTCTGTCCCAACTCTCCAGGGTCATGGGAACAAGTTTCGAGGAGGTCCAGAAAGCCATGGACTTCATAAAGACTCTAAATCCCAGTCCTGCCATGGGGAAATTCACCCGCGCAGCGACTCCAGTGATGCCGGATTTGATTGTGGAAAAGATCGGAGATGAATTCGTGGTATACCACAATGACAAGAATGTCCCCAGGTTGAGGATCAGTCCCGCCTACAAGAAGCTTTTAAAGGGGGATAAGGGGAATTCACCGGAGACCAAGGACTACATCAAGGGAAAATTGGAGCAGGCCAAGTGGCTCCTAAATTCCATAAATCAGAGGCGCTCGACCATGATCAGGGTGATGGAGAAGATCGTGGAGGAGCAAAAAGAGTTCTTGGAACATGGGCCCTCTCTTTTGAAACCTCTGACCATGGAGGCCATTGCAGATAAGGTGGGAATGCACGTAGCCACCATATCTCGAGTTTCAAATTCCAAATACGTGCAGACTCCGCAAGGAGTGTTCGAGATCAGGTACTTCTTCAACACCGGCGTTTCGAAAGAAAATGGGGAGGAGCTATCTAAGCGCAACGTCAAGAGAATAATTGAGGAAATAATCAGGGAAGAAAATCCAGCCAAGCCCTTATCTGATCAGGAGCTTTTTAATCTTCTGAAGAAAGAGGGGATAAATATCGCCCGCAGGACGGTAAGCAAATACCGAGAGGAGCTTAAGATTCTGCCCGCCCGTTTTCGAAAAAGGATAGTAAAGGCAAACTCAGACGACTCCACCGAAGGGGTCACCGCCACTCACCTCTCGGATTGAGTCTGAACGCTGTTTAACGGATTAGCAGCCTTAAGATCAAAAGGGAAACAAAATCCTTATCCGAAGCCATAGATTCTAAGAATATATCCTATTTTGGCGAGTTTTGTCCATCTTCCAGCAATTCGTTGACGAAGGTTAAAGGTGCTTAGATTTCCTTTTCAACCCGAGATGGGTCTCTTTCTCTTCTTTAAGCCGAACTCAAAACGCTCATCAAAAAGGAGGTGAAGAAAAGTTCCGTTCTCCCCTTTTCTAGCGGAGTTTGTTTGCTCACCCAGCCAACCGATATTTCCTAAGGCGTAGGCAAAAATGAAAGGAGCCACCGATGCAGATCAGAATCACTGCTCGTCATTTCGACCTCACCGAGGACTTGAAGAGCTTTGCCGAAAAGCAGATCGGCAAACTGGGAAGGTATTTCAGTAATATCATAGATTCCCATTTGATCCTGGACATGGAAAAATCGAGGATGACTGCGGAACTGAAGGTGAAGGTTTACGGAACAGTTCTGAGCAGCAGGTACAGGTCATTTGACATGTATGATTCTGTCGAAAAGGTTATAGACAAGATGGAGGCGCAGATCAAGAAATACAAAGCCAAACTTACGGACAAAAAAGCCAAGAAGGTTACTGCCATAAAGGAGAAAATGGTCTCAGAAGAGGCCGACCAAGGAGTCTGAAGAGGAAAAGAAATGGTGCCCAGTTCTACCAAGGACGGAGGCCAGGTGCACTTGAGGCCCAGGCGCGAAGGGAGTGTTTCTTAAGTGGAAGTTGTGACCGTAGAGAAAATGTTCAAGGAGAGGAAAGAGGTTTTTGAACTCACTTTACTCACCGATGAAAACGGTCTTAAAAGAAGGATACTGAATAATGAAGTCCATCGCCCGGGTCTGGCTCTGGCCGGATTCACCGAAAGATTTGCCAATAAAAGGACCCAGGTTTTGGGCGAGACCGAGATGGCTTTCATCTCCGGAAGTGATCAGGACGGGAGAAGAAGAATCATCGAGAATATCTTCAGATTCGAGCTTCCTTGTGTCGTCATCACCAAGGGGATAAATTCTCCTCCTGAGCTCTTGGAGAAAGCAAACCAAAGAGGCGTTCCGGTCCTTTCCACCAGGCTTTCCACCACGCAGTTCATCAATCGCCTAAGTGTCTATCTGGACTCTCTCTTTGCTCCCCATACTACCATACACGGGACCTTGGTGGACGTATATGGTGTGGGTCTTTTGTACACGGGAAAAAGCGGTGTGGGGAAAAGCGAGTGTGCCTTGGATCTGGTGGAAAGAGGGCACAGATTGGTGGCGGATGACATGGTGCAGATCATCAGGAAAGCCCCGGAGGTATTGGTAGGCACGGGATCAGAGCTTTTGGGACATCATATGGAGGTGCGGGGCATGGGAATCATCGACATCGAGAAACTGTTCGGCATCCGCGGCATAAGGATGCAGAAGAGGATTGAGGTACAGGTAAACTTGGTATATTGGGATGATCAGACAGAATTCGAGAGACTGGGAATTGAGGACAAGTATACCACCATCCTGGGGGTGGAGATACCGGTGGTTCTGCTTCCTCTATCGCCGGGCAAAAACATCACCGTCATCTCCGAGGTCATCGCCATGAACCATATGCTCAAAGTGTATGGACAGGACTCAGCTAAGGAATTCTCCAAAAGGCTCTCCGAAGAAATCTACAGAAGAAAGGTCACTGACGAGTATTTAGAAAGCGACATCGAATAGTGATTCAACTCGTCCATGGTTTCGGGAAACGGGCAAAACAGATGAAGCAGAGAAAAGTCATACCTTTCAGTCCGTTCGACCTGAGCTGGCCTGATCCGTTGCCCCCTTTTTAGGAGGTGAATCGGGGAAGAGAAAAAGAGATTTCAATATGGTCGGTTGCGTCGTTTTCACACATGGAGATCTTTGCTTCGGCTTGAAAGATACCTTAGAGGAGATGATGGGTAAACAGGAGGGACTTATAGCCATCTCCAACTTGGGAGTCGGTAAGGACCAAATCAGTTTGAGATTAAGGAAGGCCGTAAATGAGGACGGGTTTGAAGAAGGGGTGGTGATATTCGTGGATCTCTTCGGCTCCAGCTGTTGGCAGATATCCAAAGTAGTTGCATCCCATGATAAAAACGTCGCCGTGCTCAGTGGGGTCAATCTCCCCATGCTGGTGAAATTCTTTTCCAAAAGAAAAGGATTCCCTTTTGAAAAGCTTGTCTCTTTGGTGAAAGAAGGGGGGGAAAGAGGAATAAGAAACTGAGATACTGTCCGAATTCTGGGTCCATAGGAGATGCCCATCGTATTGTATAGAATCGACGAAAGACTGATTCATGGACAGGTGGTGGTAGGTTGGGGGAATAGCTTAGGATTGGATCGGATCGTTCTGGCAAACGATAAAGTTGCCGCCAACCCATGGGAACGTGAACTCTGCTTGGCCTGCGTTCCACCGGAGATGAAGGTCACCATCGACTCGGTGGATGAGGTAATCAATCTGATTCATCGAGATGGATTCAAGAAAGAAAAAACGGTCCTTCTGGTCGATTCTCCCTTTGACATTTTGAGAATGGTCGAGGGGGGGGTGCCCATGGACTGGGTCAACGTGGGAGGACTTCACTCCAGACGGGGACGGAGGAGAATCTTGCCCTATTTGTATCTATCTCCCGAGGAGGTCTTTGCCTTCAAAAAACTGTTCCTTTTGGGAATCAGATGCGAATGCAGGGACGTCCCTTTGGCTGAAAAGAAGGATCTTTCGGTGCTGTTGGAAAAACTAGGGTTGTAATCTCCGGTAACATTCACTTTGACTAAGCTGGGACGCCTCAAAGCTGAGTGTGGAGCTGCCAGATTTGTCCTGGGTTCGTAATCCGCTGACGGAAAAAAGATTTACGGGGAATTAAGATGACCAGCAAAACGGTTCAGTTGAGAGTTGGATTGGTGGTGGTATTGGCCGTTGCCATTTTGGTGGTGGGCGTGATTTGGATTAAGGGGATCAGATTTGGCCAGACCAGATATACATGCTCGGTAATCTTCCCCGACGTGGGAACCCTAAAGGTTGGAGACCCCGTCTCTGTTTCCGGGGTAGATAAAGGCAAAGTCAAAAAGATCCGGCTCTATGGAGGGGACGCTTTGGTGACCCTGGATCTGGAGTCCGATGTGATTCTCAAAAAGGATGCCAAATTCACGGTGAAGAATGTCGGGTTGATGGGAGAAAGATTTGTGGCCGTACAGACTGGTTACTCAGATACCCTTCTGGACCTGTCCGGTCCCGCCCGGGGACATTATGACAGTGGCGTTTCGGAGGTGATGGGAAAAATGGGGGAGATAATGGATCAGCTAGGCCGCCTGGTGGCAAATTTGGAAGGCGTGCTGGGGACCAAATGGTCGCGCGAGTCCATGATCCAGACCATAAAGAATTTAGAGGAAATCTCCCGCGACATGAGTGCGCTTCTGGATAGAAACAAAGGAAAACTCAATCAGACCATGGACAATCTATCCTCCAGCTCCGCTGAACTGAAACGATTCGTCGATGACAACAAGGGAAAGCTCCAGACCACGGTGGACAATTTCGGAGAGGCTTCGGCAAAACTGGACAACATCGTCACCGCTCTGGATACCATCTCAATTTCCCTTAAACAACTTACCTCCAAAATCGAAAGTGGGGAAGGGACTTTGGGACAGCTGATCAGCGACACCACCTTATATGAACAGATTAAGGAAACCACCCAACATGTCGATGATTTAATATTGGATATCAGGAAGAATCCAAAGAAGTATCTGAAAGTCACCGTGTTTTGATCCTTATCTTCACATGGATCGTGGTCAGGGGAAACTAAAAGTTCAAAAATCAAAATTTTAATTCAAAGTTTGAAATTGAGAGGCAGCTGTCAAAAAAGCGATTTTGAATTTTGAGTTGCAATTCTAAATTCTTCTGTTTGAATTCTTAGTTCTTTGTTCATTGCTTTCTTTAGACCGAAAAAAAGCGATTCTCTGATCCTATGAAGAAACTCAAATTCGCCTTCGCCATTCACAATCATCAGCCCATCGGCAATTTTGAGCACGTTTTCGAGTCCGCCTACACGCAGGGCTATATTCCTTTCCTGGAGCTTTTGGAAAGGCATCCGCATTTCAAGATATCCCTGCATTTTTCCGGAATCCTTCTTGAATGGATGAAGGATCGTCATCCTGAGAGTTTGGATAAGGTGAAGGCCCTGGTGGGCAGAAAGCAGGTGGAGATGATGACCGGCGGGTATTATGAGCCAATTCTGCCCGCCATTCCCGACCGAGACAAACTGGGTCAGATTAAGAAGTTGTCTCACTTTATCAACAAGGAGTTCGACACTCAGCCGGTGGGGATGTGGCTGGCGGAGAGAGTATGGGAACCTCACCTTCCCAAACCCATTTCCGAAGCTGGAGTCAAATACACCATCGTGGACGATTCGCATTTCAAATATTCCGGTTTGACCGAGGAGGAACTTCTGGGCTACTTCCTCACCGAAGAGCAGGGACACACCTTGAATCTTTTCTCCTCCTCTAAATTCCTTCGATACTCAATTCCCTTCCAAGAGCCGGAGGACACCATCAAGTATTTCAGGAAGATTGCATCGGAGGACGGGAACAACCTCATTGTGTATGGCGACGATGGTGAGAAATTCGGCGTCTGGCCTGAGACTCATAAGCATTGTTACCAAGATAGATGGATTGAAAGATTCTTCGGGGAGATTGAGAAGAACAGGGATTGGATCGAGATGATCCATCTCAAGGACGCTCTGGACCTTCTGCCTGCCAAGGGAAGGGTTTATCTGCCCACCGCATCCTATTATGAGATGAGCCAGTGGTCATTGCCTGCCAAAGCCTCTCAGGAATATGAGGAATTTGAGCATATTCTGAAAGAACAAAATCTGTATGAGCGATTTGGCATCTTTGTTCGGGGTGGCTTTTGGCGGAGCTTTCTGGCAAAATATCCTGAGGCAAACAACATGCATAAGAAGATGCTTCTGGTATCTGATAGAATAGCGGAAGCAGAATCACCCCAGAAAGAAAAGAGAAGTAAAGCCAAACAGCTTGTCCTGAGCAAAGCGAAGGACGAATTGTGGAAGGGACAATGCAACTGCCCTTACTGGCATGGTGTCTTCGGAGGACTGTATCTGCCGCATCTCCGCTCAGCCATCTATGAACATCTTATTCAGGCAGAAAAAGTAGTGGATGAGCTTGCTCATCCTAAAAAGAATTGGATAGACCACCAAGTTTTCGACTTTGACAAAGACGGTCAAGATGAGCTGGTGCTTCACACTCCTATCTTGGGTCTCTACTTTTCCTTAGCATCGGGGGGAAACTTATTCGAAGTCGATTTTAAGCCCAAATCCCAGAATCTCCTGGATACTTTAACCAGAAGGGAGGAGGGCTATCACAAAAAGCTCCGGGAGCTTGGCGAAAAATCCAAAGGGCAAAAAAACGATCAGGTGGCAAGTATTCATGATCTGGTTCTGACCAAAGAGGAGGGCCTGGAGGAGTATTTGACCTACGACTGGTACCGGCGAGGCTCTTTGATCGATCATTTCTTGGGTGAGCAAACCAAACTGGAGGATTTCTCCCGCTGCCAATACTCAGAGAAGGGTGACTTCGTGAATCAGCCTTATCTTCACAAGATTGAAAAGGTGAAGGGTGGTTTGAAGGTAACCTTGTATCGGGATGGCTTTGTCTGGATTGGTGAGAAGAGAGTCCCCGTTACGGTGGCCAAAAAGATTTTTATGAGACCAGACAGTTCCGAACTAGATATCTCTTACCTGATAGTGAATAATCACATCGAGAGGGTGAACTTATGGTTCGGCGTGGAATTCAATATTGCCACATCCTCCGGGGACGATCGGAAAAGATTCTATTGTATGGAAGATCGACAGCCCAAAGGTAAAACACTTGCCACCGTGGCTAATTCCGGAAAGGCATCTGACTTTGGAATCACAGACGATCAGCTAAAACTGGACATAAACTTCAAGTTAGACCAACCCTGCCAGCTATGGCGTTTTCCCATCTACACCGTCTCCCTATCCGAAGAGGGATTCGAGAAGGTCCATCAAAGCTCGGTCCTTTTTCCCAACTGGAAGCTCTCCTTGGAACCTCAGCAAACCTGGGAATTGAAGATTATCAACAAAATAGCAGACCTGTAGCAGAGAAATAGCGTCCGACCTTTGTTTATCCTGAACACAGTTCAAGGGCGTCAAACGAAAAACTCGGCGTTGAACTGTAGCGTCCGACCATCGTGTCGGACGAAAACATCTTGACCAAGTTGTTTCGAGACCGTAGATTATTGGAGGTGTTAAGGGGAAATGTCAATTGAGGGAAGGAAGACTATTGGAAGGAAACAAAACTGAATGGAAAGAATGTTGTGAATGAAGGAAGTTGTTGAGCTTCATCCGATTTGCTTGGATGAAAAAAACAGTTGAAAGTGTATCGCTTCTCCTAGATTGGGATGATGTAAGGATAAAACTTTCCAAACGCAATTCGGAACTGGTGAATCTGAGGAATCGATGTATGTCAGGCCAGGGCAAATCTCATAACAAATGAATTCAGTGGACTCGTAAACCTGCAACTGATTTAGGCGTTAGGGATCTAATTACAAAATGGACGAACAGTTGGAATTTGTAAAATTAATCGCATCACGGCTTGATTCCGTTGGCATACCCTATATGATGACAGGCTCGATGGCGATGGCGATATACTCTGTACCTAGAATGACCCGGGATATTGATCTGGTTGTTGAGGTTAAACCCGTCGAGGTCGACAAAATCGTCAGCCTTTTTTCAAAAGACTGTTATATTGATCGGGATAGCGTCAGACAGGCAGTCGATGCGCACTCCATGTTCAACATCATCCATAACAAATGGGTGGTCAAAGCTGATTTTATCATAAAAAAAGACGAGGAGTACCGCAGAGAGGAATTCGCCCGGAGGCAAAAGGTGGTCATTGAAAATATGACTATCTTTGTTGTCTCTGTCGAGGACCTTATCTTATCGAAGTTGGTCTGGGGAAAAAAGTCCCAATCAGATTTTCAGCTTCGAGATGTTCGCCAGATGATCTCTACTGTTTCGGAACTGGACTGGGAATATATGAAGAAGTGGGCCCTTGTCCTTGGGATTGACGCTCTCTTAGAAAAGGCAAAGGAAAATGGATGACACACAAGCGACTATAGAACAACGCTACAAAGAAATGTTATTGTCTCGCTCCCCCTTAGAACGCTTGAAGATGGCAAGCAGAATGTATGACTCGGGGAGAAAACTTGTGATATCAGGAATACTAAAGGGAAGACAACATCTCGATACACCGCGATTACGCGCACAGCTCTTTTTGCGAATGTATGGGAGTGATTTTACGGCTGCCGATAGAGAGAGGATCATCAAAAAGATTCCTAACATGCAATTGGACCCGGACAGCTAAGCTTCCGGTCAATTGCCCCGTTCGGCCGATAGGAGGGATGCAGGATGACGAGAAACAACCAAGCGAAGCGGATGACCCTCTTGAAGTGAACCTGTCACTCATGAAAGGATGAGCCCGCAATTCTACTATGCCGGAAGTCATCCGGGGTCTTGGAGTTTGGCTTGGGATTGCATGATCTTGGTTAATTCCTTAGTGATCTCTGGGGCAAGTGGCTTGGGTTGGTGAGTGGATAAGATCCTTTCCACCTTTTCTTTTGCTCTCTCCCCTGCTGTCTTTTTACCGGACTTTTCCCAATCTCCCAGACTGGAACGGTCAACCACCTCTGATGGAAAGAATGATTCTTTCTTGAACCATTTCAAGGTGTGAGGAGAGGTGAGAAAATGCTTGTCGGAGGCAACCTCCTTTAGCAGATCCAAAGCTAAAACCGCATCCCTGAACTCTATTCCCTGAATTAAGCGATAAGCCATCCCGCAAATTTCGTTGTCCAGCACTAGCTTCTCCATGCTCTGGCAGCTTTCGAAATCAAGCATCCCTGGACCGGAGATAACGTTTATCCCGGAAAGCGCGGCAAGCACGGCGCCAACTGCAGACTCCACACCTGATTGATAATCCAAAATCTTGGCATCGCTCAGTCCCATGTATGCGTGCGTGGGAAGATTCAAGTATTTGCCAATCTGAGCGTAGGCCGAATCGATCATCATGGTCTCTATGGCACCCATGGGAGTGGTTCCCTTTCTCATGTCGAAAAAGGAAGGCGATCCACCATAGATTATGGGAGATCCGGGCCTGGCAATCTGATGAATCACAATTCCACTCAGATTCTCGGCAGTGTGCTGTACCAACGCTCCGGCTAAGGTCACGGGTGAGGTGGCTCCGCAAAGAGGCATCGAGACAAGTTCCGCCGGTATGCCGCTTTCCGCGCAGCAGATCAAATCGTGGCAGGTCAAATCACTCCACTTCAAAGGAGGAGAAGGGCAGCAATCGAAGATGGCCAATGGCTTGGCCTGCAGATCCTCCTCGCTTCCCCTGACTGCAACCAACATTTCCTTCATCACCCCGAACGCGTCTTTTGCGAAGGTGCCGGTAACTATTGGCTTAGAGGAATGTTGGAGAGCGATAAAGAGCCGATAGCGGTCAGCGATCTCTTCAGGAACGTCCGAGGGGATAAGGGCGGTGCTTTGAGCTTTGAGATAAAACAAAGAATCTGTCAAGCGAGAGAAATTAATCAGATCATTTGTCACCGGAGGTCTGGATTGGTTTAGGTCCAGATCATAAATCCTCAAAGCAGCCGAACCCGGATCGAAATGGATATGGTCCCCCTGCAAGTCTAAGGCAAGTTTTTCGTCCCGGTCAAAGACTTCTATTCGGGATGGGGCAGTCTTCAAACACCTCTCAACCAGTTCGGCTTTTATGTAAGCTTTCCTTTCCTTCTTATCAACGACGGCACTGGCAGCATCCAGAAGCTCTAAACCCCTCTCGTTCTCCACAAAAACGCCCACCTTCTCCAAAACCTGAACTCCCTCTTCCACGATCTTCTTTACTTCTTCTGCACCCAATATCTCCAGTTTCGGACGGTTCGATTTTGCCAACTTTGCACCTCTCATGAAAAGGATTTGACTAGCTAGCATTCACACAGAAACAAAGATATGCTAATAGTGTGTGTTGTCAAATACTATCCAGAATTCTAACGAAGGAATTTTCGTGAGGCTGGGAGCCTCGCTTACGAGACGGCGCAATTGTGGTCAGCTGGCTTATAGGATCGAGTATACAACCGTTGCGGGAGTTGATCTGCCCCGTTGGCTTGGGGAAAGGAGAAGCGGCTAACCGATCAATCGTTACTTATTTCAAATTATCTCGACTGCATCTTTGGGTACCCAACCTCTCACTCCATTGGGCAAAAGGATGCGATACCAATCCTCTGAATCTCCGCTTATCTGAAATTCCAAACCCTCGTGGCCGGTAAACTGCAGAGTATAATCCTTCCCCGGTCCGCTTCTCACCTCCGCCTGAGGTGCGATCACCACGCCGCTTTTTATTGAATTGAAGTAGAGCTTTGTCCCAAGAGAGGAGGAAAAGACAACGAAGATTACCAGAAATACGGTCAACCCCCAAAGCAAGGCCCTTTTTGACCGCGTGAAAAGAATCAGGATCCCAAAAAGGATGGACAGACAGTAAGAGAGGGAGACAAGAATGGTGAGCTCGTCGGTGCTCCAGAGATCAAGGAACCAGTGCAGCAGATTGGATAAGGGATTGACCCTCTGCTCTTCAATCTTATCCAGGGTGAAAAGCTTTGCGAATCTGAGGTTGGCGATGCCGTCCTCATCCCTGGGATCCAGTGCCAAAGCCCTGCGGTAATTCAAAACGGCCTTTCCCAGTTGATTCTTCCGAAAATAAACGTTCCCCAGATTGTAGAATACCCTGGAGTTCTTTATCCCCAGATCAACTATTCTCTGGTATTCCCCGATGGCCTGGTCGAAATCTCCTGCTTCGTAGCTTTCATTCCCCCTATGGAAGAGTGCGGTGGCCGATTCGATATCGGCCTTGGCCTCGGGCAGGAAAAACAGAATGCCAACTAATCCCAGAATTGTGAACCTCATCTTCATCAAAGGTCTTCCCCATCCGCCAGAATTGGAACCCGGGCCTACTGCTGGATCTGCAAACGTCAACTATTCTTCAATCCTCCAGATCCACAATCGCCTTTTCTACCGAATTCAAAAACCTCTTCATCTCTGCGACTTCGGACGACCCCGGAGCAAATCGGGCATAATCACAAGAATCCAAAAGCCTCAGAAGGTTATCAATCTTCTCTTTCTCAACTCCGCCGCAAGAAAGCTCCAACTCGATTCTGTCTTTGGTTAGACCGTAGGCAGGTAGATTGAGCTTATCTCCTACATAGCCGATCATGGCTCTTGCTACTTCACTATAAAACTCCTTGGACTTCTCCGCAGAGATCAACCTCCCGGCATCCTTTAATCTTTTTCTTGCCAACTTACCCGCTCGCCTCGTGCGAGCATAAGCGACATCGGAGTTCAGTTTGTTCTGATGTCTCTGGTATCTCCAGGCAACCACAAGAACCAGCAGGGGAATCAACTGGAAAAATAGGAACAGGGGATTTTTGTATAGATGGCCTCCTTGATTCTTCAGTTGACTCGCAGATAGTTTGATGTAGCGAATATCCTTTACCGCATATCCGATCTCCTGTTTGGATAGCTCCGCCATCTGGGTGGGAGAAACCTGCGCTCCGGGGAGGGCGCTGATCAAGATGGGATTCGATCTTAGCACTTTATAAGTCTTCGTCTTGGGCTCAAAAAAGGAGAATTCGAGGGAAGGGAAATTATAGTTTCCCGCTTTCTTGGGAATCAGAACCATCTCGTAACTCTTGACCCCCTGAACCAGATAGTCTTTCTTGGAGATATTCTCCGAGCTGCCCGAATCGTAGATACGAAAATCCTTCAGTTCCGGAACTTCCGGTTTCCCTACCGATTTCACGTTCCCCGTTCCGCTTATCTGCATCTTCAGAGTGATGGGCTCTCCCACCTCCACCTCTTTTCTGTCCACGCCAGCCTTCATGCTAAAGCTGCCTACCGTGCCGGCGAAATTCTCAGGTTTGCCCATCTCCGGAAGCGGCAGCACCTCGATCTGGATCGCTTTTGACTTCAAAACCTGCGGCTTTCCCTGTCGGAAAAGGCTCATCAGATCCCGATCGAGCATTCTGAACGGGTCTTTCTTGAAGAACTGATCCAAATCCTCAACCGTGCACCTAAGTTCTGCTTCTCCGATTGTATGTTTTCCTGCCGCCGTTGGGAAGAGGGCGGTCTTCAGCTCCTGCACAAAATATTGTCTGCCATTAACCACCTTGTAGTATTGCTTTCGGGGAGGCAAATCCTCTGTCCAAAAGCCGGTCAGAGAAGGAGGGACATATTCCGGGTTATTGAATAATCTCACCCCCTGGTAAAACCTAAAGGTGAGCGTGATCTGCTCGTTCACATAAGCTTTTTTCTTATCTACCGCCGTCTCTATGAAAAGATCCTTTCCTTCCATGGCTTTCTTCTGGACGGATTTCTTTTCAGAAGGAGTGAGAGCTGATTCCGGCTCCTCTCCGGCACTAACCATGACATTTATCGGATCGGTCTTGTAGGTGTTTCCGTCCAGAACTATCTGGGCTGAACCGATGGTAAATTTCCCCGCCTTTCTGGGGACCAGAATGTAGTTGAAAGTTACGGAAGAGGCGATCTTTCCCCCAGCATAGGTGAAATTCTGGGATCTTCCGGCTGAATGAACTGTGAAACCGTCCATAGACGGCAGTTCTGGCTGAGGAATCGATTTCACCTGTCCCGATACGGAGATGGTTAGGGTGATCTGATCATCCAGCCCCACCTCAGTCCTATCCACCAAAGCGCTGAAACTGACATCTTGTGAAAAGGAAGGTTGACTGAAAGGCAGAAGTGAAATGAAGCTGATGGCTAAGATAACGGATAGCCTCCCCAGGAGGCCGCACGCCGCTGGCCGCTTTTTATTCACGAGTGCTGGATTCTCATTGACCACAGAAAACCCGGGACTGCTCTTGCCTTTCATATCCTCCTACCAGTCCTTTCCCCCTCTTTTCCCTCTCGATTGGGGAGATCTCTTCTGTTTCTTCAATATGTCCTTCTCATCGTCCTTGAGTGCATTCAGAATCCTTTCCGCATCCTCTTCGGTCATCCCCTCTTTTGGCTGCATCTGCTCCTGGCTCTGTTCCTGTTGCTCCTGCTGCTCTTGCTGCTGTTCAGACGGGGCTTGCTGCTGCTGTTCGTTTTGTTGTTGCTCCTGTTGTTCCTGCTCTTGGTTTTTCTGGTCTGTCTGCTGTTCCTGCTGCTGTTGTTGCTGTTTTTGTTGTCTCTGAGCCTCCTTGTCCAGCATCTCTTTCATCTTCTTTCTTACGAACTCCAGGTTGTATTTGGCATCCTCGTCGTCCGGATTTATGTCCAAGCACTTCTGGTAGCTCTGAATCGCTTCCGGATATTTGCCCGCGCGGTACAAGGCGTTGCCCATGTTGTAATATGTCGCCGACTGGTATTCCGGTTCATCCACGCTTAAGGCTCCATAATATTTCTCCAGGGCATCTTCGTATTTCTCCTGGTGGTAGTTTACATTGCCAATGTTGTAGGAAAGCTGGGGTGACTCCGGCTTTTCGATCTCGGCGTCCCGATAGTATTTCAATGCGCGCTCGTAAGCTTCCGAAGCTTCGTTCTTCTTCTCCTTTTCTAGGAGTTCGGCAGCTTCCTGGTAGGCTTTGTTCCCCTTCTTGTTCAGGGAGGAAAACGACTCTGCCCGGCCAGAACCGGCCCAGATGACGGCCATGATAACGGTTATCCAGACAAACATCATTCTCAGCATACTCATCCTGACAATTTGAGTTCGAAGGTTCAATAGTTCAAGGGTTAAAGAGTCTTCATCTGTTTTCGGTCTCTTTCTTTAGTCTGTCAACCGCTTTTTTGCTCCTTCTGTCGGAAAGAAGGAACTCCACGGACAGCAGGATTACGGAAATGAGAAGAAGATACTGGTATCGGTCCTCATACTGGGTCATGAGTTTTCCTTCCAGCTCCTTTTTTTCCATCTTGAATATCTCGTCATAGATCTTGTCCAGTTCCATCTCACCCGAGGTGGCGTGATAATATTTGCCGCCTGTAGTCAGGGCGATTTTCTGTAAGGTGGTCTCATCCAGTCGGCTGACCACCACGCTTCCCTCTTTGTCCTTTTTGAATCCAGCCACTCCTCCTCGGTCATCTCTTAAGGGTATGGGTTCACCCTGCACCGAGCCGATGCCGATGGTGTATATTCTGATTCCCTCCTTGGATGCCTCTTCCGCAGCAACCAGAGGATCCGAATCGTGATCCTCTCCATCGGTCAAAAGTATTAGCACCTTGTACTTTCTCTCCTTCTGATCGAAAGCTTTAATGGAAGCTCGGATGGCGTCTCCCACGACTGTTCCTGGTTGCGGTATAAGGTTGACTTCGATTATGTCCAGAAACATCTTGGCTGCGGAATAGTCCAGGGTCAACGGACACTGAACGAACGGCACACCGGCGAAAGCCACCAACCCCACCCTATCTCCCTTCATGCGGCTGATCAGCCCGTTCACCTCCTGCTTGGCCTTCTCCAGACGACTGGGCTTGATATCCTCTGCCATCATGGAAAGCGAGACGTCAATGGCGATCACTATGTCCACGCCTTCCCTCTTCATCAGCGTTAGTTTGGTACCCAGCTGCGGTCGAGCCAGCGAAAAGAGAAGAAAGAAGACGCCGAAAAGTATGAGCACCACCTTCCATCTCTGCTTTTTCGGGCTGAATGAGAGCGAAAGCTTCTCAATCAAAGCTAAATTGCCAAACCGCTCTTTGGCCTTTCGCTTCAAGCGGAAAACGAACCAGTAGAAGACGATCAAAAGAGGAAGCAGGATCAAAAGAACATATACGAAATCGATTTGAGCAATTCTCATATCACCATCTTATGCTTCTGAAGCTTGAGTTGCCTGAGTTGCATTGGGTTTTTGTAGTCCCCATGCCTGTCTCTAAGATAAAGATCTACGGGATCTTCCTGTATCTGGTATTTGCCAAGACAATCTCCATGACTAAAAAGAACAATCCCACAACTGCAAATTTGGTGAAGAGTTCGTTATACTGCAGATATTCCTTAACCTTAATCTCCGTTTTCTCCATCTCACTTATCTGCTTGTAGATTCGGGCCAGAGCCTTCTCGTCTTTGGCCCGGAAATACTCTCCACCGGTGATCTGCGCAATCTGCAGCAGAGTCGGTTCGTCGATTTCATTCTCCACATAAATATATCTTCGGCCGAAGATCGGATCATCGACAGGATATGGGGCATTCCCCGGCTTTCCCGCCCCAACGGTATAAATCTTGACATTCATAGCCTTAGCCACCTGGGCGGCGGTGAGCGGATCTATCTCGCCGGCATTATTTCTGCCGTCGGAAAGCAGAATAATCACCTTGCTTTCGGCATCACTCTCACGAAGGCGATTGAGCGCGTTGGCGATGGAGAGTCCGATGGCAGTACCGTCCTCGATCATCCCAAAATCGACCCTATCTAAGAAATTGAGCAGGACCCCATAATCCAAGGTCAAGGGACACTGGGTGAAACTTTGTCTGGAGAAAACCACCAGCCCCATCCGATCGCTGTGCCTGTCCTGGATGAAATCCTTTATCACCTGTTTTGCCACGTACAGCCGGTTTTGAGGCTTGAAATCTTCCGCTCGCATGCTCCCCGAAATATCCAAAACCAACATGATGTCGATCCCCTCCGACGAAATCTCCTCTCCCTTTCTGCCAGCCTGAGGCCGGGCCAAAGCCAGGGCCAGAAATATTATTGCCACCGCTCTTAAGACCGGGATAACGTGTCTTTCCTTCATGCGAAACGAGGGCTTCACCCTTCTGACCAGACCCACGTCCGAATATCGAATGGTTGCCGCCTTCGCCTTCTTGACCCTGAAGTAATAAACCAACAGACCCACAGCAACTACGATGAAAAGCAAGAATATGGGATCTCTGAATCTAAACATGTCTCTTAATCGAACTAGCCTGATCTTCTCCGGCCAAATCAAGCCTAACCAGCAGACAAAACGGCAAAGAGTCTAGCCGGTCAAGCACTAAGTGGATACCGGAGCTGGTTGGACTTCCTCCTGTTTGGTCATATTGACGAGGGTGAATGCCTCACTCCAATCCTTTTCGATTTCCTCCTTCGAAGGAACGTATTTGGCGAACTTGACCAAATCACACGAATATAGGAAACCATATGCTGATTCTATCACCTCTCCCCCCACTTTTTTCCTCTTCAACTCTGCCTTGACCTCCTGGGTGGTGCGGTCCAGAGCCGTTATCTGATATCGTCTCTCCAGATACTTCCTCATTATATCGGATAGGACAATATAATACTTCTTGATCTCCTTTTTCTCGGAAAGTCCCGAGCTTCTCAAGTTCTCCAGTTCTGAGAGTGCCACCTCCCAAGCCGGCTTTCTCATTTCCTCCGGGATTTTTGGAAGGGCAACCGCTTTCGCTCTATGCCTGTAATACAAGAATCCAAAAGCTGCCAGCAAAACCAGGATTGGGAGAATCAGAAAATAGCCCCCGTATCCGCCTCGTATCTCTATAGGTGACTTTAATCCCCTGATGTCCTCTTTGTCGCTTTGGGTGGCTCCTACGCTTTTTACCAGAACAAAGAGCGGCTCTGATTGGATCTGTTTCTTCTCTCCGTTCGGATCGGTATAGTTGATGGTTATTGGCGGAATCACATACTCACCCGTGGTGAAGGTGGTGATCACATATTGGCTTTTGTTTATGATTCTCCCATCTTTGGCTTTTTTCGGATCGTGGACTTTGTAATCCTTAACCTCAAAAGCTCCTAAGTTTGATCCCAGAGCCAGCGGCTCCAGCTTCACTGCAGAGTCGGCTCTGACGGTCAGAGTATAGAGGATTCTATCACCTATGGTGATGGTTGCCCGATCCACGTGGGATTCCACCGAGATTAAAGACTGCTCAGCAGCATCCACATGGTGAGAAAAAACCAGAAGCAGGATGAGGAGACATACCAGGAGTTTAGCAGTTTTTGGGTTCATCAAGCAAACTCTCTTCCTTGGCCTAGCAGGCGTACTTCCGGGTTGATCTTATCCAACGCGACACAAGTGTCGCTACTTCGGCGCTAAAATTGATCATCATATATCTTGACTTTTTCCGCTTCCATCATCCTTTGAACCAGCTTACTGTATGCTTCCTGTTGTTTGTCCCTTTTGAGCTCAGACTCAATCTGAGCTTTCACCTCGCTTAGTTCCCTGTCCTCGAAGTCCCCCTTGTGCGAATCGTAGTAAAGCTTCATCTCTGTTTCACTGATCTGAATATCTTGGGGAATCTCCTCAGTCAAAAGCTTGTTGATCATCAGTTGCTTTTTCATCTGGAAGGCCCCTTCGATTACGTCCTTATCCTTATCAAAGCCGCGCCTGAGCGCGGTGTCATACAGAAGCTCTGCCCCGACGTATTGCTGCAGGAATTCCAACTTCCCTTTCTTATCCGTAAATTCGGTTTGAACCGAAGGAGGAAGCTTCTCGATCTCGTTTTCCAGATCGGTCATGGAAATCTCCCTCTCTCCGATCCGGGCCACCACCACCCCACCTTCCTTTCTTGTCTCGCTTTGACCAAGCCCCGTGCTTCTCTCCAACTGCTTTTGAGCCTCCAGGGAGCGCCCCATCCTCTCAAAGCAGATCACCAGGTTCTTGTTGATTTTCTCTTTCAGTTCACTCTCTGGATTTAAGAATCTTGCCTTAACGAACCTGGCTGCTGCATTTTCATAGTCTCTTAGGTAATTCAAATAGATGTTCCCCACGATGTAGCTTATGTTAGCTTGTTTTTTTACCTCCAACTCGCCGGAATCGAGCAGTTTGTCGTATTCTGCAATGGCCTGAGAATACAGCTTGTTGTCCACCAACTGGGAGGCAAAATCCTGCTGCCGGGAAACATCCAGTTTGCCTTTGGACAGCTCTCCCCATCGAAGGTAAATCAAAGTAGAGAGGACAAGTGATATCCCCAGCAAAGTCACAATCACAAGTGGAAATGGATTTGCTTTGGACTCTTTTTCTGCCATGTTCAACTTTCAGATTGATTTGTGACCGCCAGACACCTGGTGCCGCACTTCGTCCTGCCCTTCGGTCCCGCACTTCGTCCTGAGACTCAGTGTCGAAGGAAGACCTCAGGGTCGAGGGAAGACTCAATGTCGAAGGAAGCCTCGGTACTAGGCATGTCTCGCTACTCCGAGTCTGCCGGAGTGGCAGAACTCGTCATAGCCGAACCCCGATGAATCGGCACAAACTCCGATCCCGCTCAGGCCCAAGTGCCTGTTAACGTGCTGCCGCCCGTCGACAACTACCCCGCCAAATTCTTTTTTTCCGGCGGCTTGCGCTTCTCGGGCTCCTCGTCCTTTTTGATCTCCTCATCTACTTCTTTGAGCCCCTTTTTGAACTCGCTCATGCTTTTGCCCAATCCTCGAGCGATCTCCGGAATCCTTCTGGCTCCGAAAAGAAGCACAATGATCAAAAGTATTAACAGAATCTCCTGGGCTCCGATTCCTCCCAACATGAATTCCTCCCGGGCCAAACGGCCCTCAAATAACGCTACACATCCTAACGCGTCTTTGCGAGGAGCGGAAGCGACGAAGCAATCTCATTATATTCCAACTCCCCGGAGATTGCTTCGTCCCCCGCCAGATGCGGGGGACTCGCAATGACAAATTATTGCAACATTAATTGACAAACGACGCTCCGATCGGGTTGTCCGAATTATCTGAATCTTTTGGCCCTGGCTCTGAAAAAAGCCATCAAAGGTTCCACGTACGACTTATCGGTCACGATCTGGATGTGGTCCAAATCTATGGAACGAAAGGTCATATCCAGATTGGTTTGTTCGGCCACCGCATAATCCCGAAAGCTCTTCCTCACCCTTGAGTCCTTGGTGTCGATCAGTATCCGTTCGCCGGTCTCGGTATCCTCCAGCTCTATGAAACCCGCGTTAGGCAACTCTATCTCACGGGGGTCAACTATCTTGATAGCGACGACATCATGTCTTTTGTTGGCAACACAGAGCTTTTTTTCAAAACCGGTGCTTAAGAAATCCGAGACCAAGAAGACCACGCATCTTCTCTTTATGATTCGCCCCAAGAAATCCAATGCGCAGTTTATGTCGGTTCTTTGATGTTCCGGTTTGAAGTAAAGAACTTCCCGGATCAATCTCAACACATGGGAACTACCCTTTTTGGGGGCTATGTATTTTTCTATTCTGTCGGTGAAAATTATCATCCCCACCTTATCGTTATTCTTGATGGCGGAGAAAGCCAGAACCGAGCATAATTCAGCCGCTATGTCTCCCTTCATCCTTTGAGCGGTTCCGAACTCCCCCGAGGAGGATGCATCCACCAGAAGCATGACCGTCAGTTCCCTCTCCTCGGTGAATTTCTTGACAAAGGGATATCCGTAGCGAGCGGTAACGTTCCAGTCTATAATCCGGATGTCGTCCCCCGGTTGATATTCCCTCACCTCCTCGAACTCCATCCCCCGACCTTTGAAGATGGAGTGATACTCTCCGGAAAAGACGTCGTTCACCAGCTTCTTGGTCCTTATCTCGATTCGTCTGACTTTACTTATGATCTCTTTTGGCAGCATGTCTGTCGGATTTATGCTTAACCAGAACCTAACTTAAGTTAGGTTCTGGCCTTCATACGAAAAATGTCCTGCTCTGCAAGACTGGTCAGCAACTTAATGCACTCCAAGATATTCTTTTGATCTCCCAACCTTACAGCCTTCAAACCTTCTAACCTGATAACTCCCTCACTTACGGAACCTCCACCTCATCGAATACTTTTTTGACAATATCCTCGGAGGTGGTCTCCTCCGCTTCAGCCTCGTAGGTGACGATAACCCGATGCCTCAAGACGTCCATGCCGATGGCTTTGATGTCTTCCGGGGTCACGTATCCTCGTCCCCTCAAGAAGGCGTGGGCTTTGGCCACCAGATTCAAGTAAATGGAGGCCCGCGGCGAGGCTCCATAGGCGATCAAATCCTTCAAATCCAGATTATATGCCTCCGGGTTGCGAGTGGCAAAGACGATATTCAGAATGTAATCCTTGATCTTTTCATCCACGTAGATATGGTTAACCACCTCTCTGGCTTTCAGGATCGCATCAGGGGATACCACCTTCCTCACCGGAGGGAAACCCACCTCGGCGTTTCGATCGATGATCTCCCACTCCTCGTCTTTGCTGGGATAGGTGAGGGAAAGCTTAAGCATGAACCGGTCCACCTGCGCCTCTGGAAGAGGATAAGTTCCCTCTTGCTCAATGGGATTTTGAGTAGCCAACACCAGAAAGGGCTCGTCCAATTTGTAGCTATTGTCCCCGATGGTCACCTGTCTTTCCTGCATCGATTCTAAAAGCGCACTCTGCACCTTGGCCGGTGCGCGGTTTATCTCATCCGCCAGTATCAGATTGGCAAAGATCGGACCCTTTTTGGTGGAGAAGTTTCCCTTTTGGGGGTTGTAGATCATGGTGCCAATCAGGTCTGCCGGAAGAAGATCAGGGGTAAACTGAATCCTCTGAAATTTGGTCTGTATGGCATCGGAGAGGGTCTTAACCGACAGAGACTTGGCCAGCCCGGGAACGCCTTCGATCAGAATATGGCCATTGGCCAAAAGAGCTAACAACAATCTCTCTACCAGATACTTCTGGCCAACGATCACCTTCCCTATCTCGGACAAAAGCTCCTGAACGAATAGGCTTTCCTTTTCCACCTTCTCCTGAATGGCCTTAATATCCTGTGCAGTTCGGTTCGTTTCTGTGTGCATACTTCCTCCAAGAACGTCATTTGAAGTTTATCGGTTGCGAGTTTGAGAATTACTTCTCCAAATCCAAAGAGTGCAGCGGAAGGCTTCAGCCTTCGACCTTCGAAACCCAAATGTTTCGGATACACTCTCAAAAAAAGGGAGACAGATCTGCTCGACTATTTCAAAGTTCTTTCACATACTGAACCATTTTACCTCTCACCTTACACTTTGTTCCAAGAATTTCTTGACTTGGCTGGATATCTCGTCACATCTTTCCTTCTCCGCCCCTTCTTTGGCGAATTTGACCAGATCGCAACTAGAGAGAGTATCTTTTATTAAACTTATCTGGTCCTCGGACAAGTTTAGAGGCGCCAAGGAATCGATGATGTCATTGGTCGTCTTCCCGGCGGTAAAGATGTGGTATTTCTCTTCTAAATAACTTGTCATCAATTTATAAACCTTAGAGGAAAATTCATCCGCCTTTCCCTCTGAAATGAGTGAAGACAACACAGATAGGTTCTCCAGATTCTTTTCCTCCAGAGTCTTTTCTGGAATCTTGACTTCTTCTTTGGTCTGGTCAGAGATTTGTATCCTTTTGGTCTTTCTCCTGGCAGAATAAACCACATATATGAGAATCGAGACGATGGCGATGATTAAGAAAATCTTGTAATCCGGCTGTTTTTTCTCCATTGGTGGATTTATCTTTACGCTTATGGGCTGAGTGGAAAGAGAGGAACTATCCTCGGTCACATTGTCCACATAGCTGAACAAGACCGGCCCGATGCCTCCGGTCCCGGTTTGAGTGGGCTTCAGAATAAACTTAAAGGTCTTGGTCGATTTTGCCTCTCCCTCCACCATCTTGGTCTCGTTCACCGATGAGCTTCCTAGTATCTCAAAATTCTCACATTCTGGCGGAGCAATCGGGGTTATTTTGAATCTGCTCTGTTCTCCATCCCAGCTTGCTTGCACGGTCAGGGTCAATTTTTCATTAAAGGGGAGTTCAGGGCGATCCACTGCTGCTTCCAATTGGATTTTTGTCTCCGTGGTCCGATTCTGCTTACCATAAACAGAATCGACCTGGGAGACTGCCCAAGGGGAAGCAGAAAACACGAACATTAAGGATAGAAATATGATCAAATAGAATCTCATCTCGACAACAGCCTTAAACACTCTAATTACGTTAATCGCTCCAAAGATTACTAAAATAAACTTTGCCTGCTTGTTGTCAATACCCATTTGCAACAAAGAATTCGGAGATTTCAGAAGAAAGCAAGTTGGGCAGCCAAGACCCCTTGCCGGAACCTAACTTATAGTTATCAACTAATTATGTTGATGATTTGGAAAAGGGTAAGAAAAGGAGTGCGCAAGCTTGCTTGCGCTGCGGAAGCTCTGCTTCCGCACTCCGATTTAAACTCGATTAAGAACTCGTAGGGCTTGACTGCATCCGGCGGGCTCCCAACCCCCACATTCCTGAGTTCCTCAGAAGCTTGACGAAAAGGTGTCTTCGCAATATAATAATGTCAGTAGTTTGCAAATAGAGAATGTCAGGTTATAATCCCCTTCTCAAGAGGAGGTGATAAGTTTGTTAAGCCTGACGATGAAAGAGGCACCAAGGTATAAGACGATTTGTGAGATTGAAGAGGGTTATCTTAGGGTCAAAGAGGCTGGTTTGATTTTGGGATTGCGTCAGCGGCAGGTATATCGGATAAAGGCACGGGTGGAGAGGGAAGGAGCCGGAGGGATAATCCACAAGAGTAGAGGTAAGCGTACGCTGCGTTGGCTTACGGAGAAGATAAAGGATAAGATAGGCCATTTTTCTAAGACTGAATATGGAGGTTTCAACCTGACCCACATGACGGAGTATTTGAATGAGGAGGAAGGGATAAAGGTTTCCCGGGAGTCGGTGAGACAGATTTTATTGGAAAGGGGCTCTTACGTCAAGCAGAGAAGATATCCCAAACACCGAAAGAGGAGAGAACCTTGTTCCAGGGAGGGTCAGATGGTTCAATTTGACACCTCTGATCACGATTGGCTGGAGGGGAGAGGTCCTGGACTTTATCTGATTGGGGGTGTGGATGATGCTACCGGCAAGGTGGCGGGAGCCCAGTTTGTGTTGACTGATGGGGTAAAACAGAACATGGGAGTATTTAGGGATATTGTTCGGAAAAGAGGGATTCCTTTGAGGGTGTATGTGGATCGTGGTTCCAACTTTAAGACCACCCGCCACCAGAGTATGGAGTACCAGCTTAAAGGAGAATATCCCTCCACACAGTTTGCCAGGGCTTTAGAGGAATTAGGGGTAAGGATGATCTATGCCTATTCACCCCAGGCCAAAGGGAGGATGGAGAGGAAGTTTGGGGTATTCTAAGACAGACTCTGTTCGGAGCTCCGCTTACACAACATCCCCATCTTAGAGGATGCTAACCGTTATCTGCAAGAGAAGTTTATTCCCAGGCACAATCGGATGTTTTCTCGTCCGGCTAAAGAAAGTGGAACTGCCTATAGACCCTTACCAAAAGAGTCAAGCTTAAAGGGTGTCTTCTGTTTTAAAGGGGAAAGGGTTGTGGCTGGGGACAACACCATAAGTTACAATGGAAGGGCTTTTCAGATACTGTCTAATGGATACCGGTCAAGCTACTGCAAGGCCAAGGTGAAGGTGCATGAGTATCTGGATGGTTCCGTCAACATCTTCTACCAAGGCAAAAAGCTAAAACATAAACCGGTATCAAAGGAGAAGATCAAATCCTTTAACCGCGTTATCCAACAAAAGGAAACCCAGCTTGTAACCTTAAATTACTGACATTTTTAATTTGCAGAAAACCTGACATTTTTGACTTGCGTTGACAGTGGACATTTTTTTGTTGACAAAGGATGCGTAGTGTTGTAAACTGCAGCTTAATTGAAAATCGTTTTCCGAAATTAAAAATGGCGAAACGAAAAATCATCGGGATCATTCCTGCCAGATACGGCTCCAAGAGACTTCCGGGAAAACCTTTAATACCAATTGATGGAAGGCCTTTGGTGCAAAGGGTATATGAGTGCGCCAAGAAATCGGGCTTTCTGGACAGGGTAATCGTGGCCACAGATTCTGCCCGGGTCTCAGATGAGGTCTATGGGTTCGGGGGAGAGGCATATTTGAGCCTCAGAAAACATCCCACCGGAACCGATAGGGCCGCGGAGGTGGTCAGAAACCTACACTGCGATCTGGTGGTGAATATCCAGTGCGATCAGCCGTTTCTTGATCCCAGAATGATCGATGATTTGGTCTCTTCGATGCTTTCGGAGAGAAACCTCGCGATGGGAACCCTGGCCAGGAAAATAACCGATCCTGAAGAGCTGAAAAATCCCAATGTGGTCAAAGTAATCTTGGACCAGAAAGGATTCGCCATCTATTTTTCGCGTTTCCCCATACCCTACGTGCGAGACATACACCGCACCCCGTATGCCAAGGGTTTTACCGAAATGAACCTGAAAAGGGCGCCATATTATGAACACATAGGAATGTATGCATTCAGGAAGGATGCTCTTTTGAAGTTTGCGTCCTGGAAGCAGACACCGCTGGAGAGATATGAGAAATTGGAACAGTTGAGGGCGTTGGAAAACGGATACAAAATCAAAGTGTGTGTCACAAAACACAAATCTCTTACCGTGGATGCGCCGGCAGATTTGATAAAACTGAAAAGACAAAAGAAAGGGAAATCAAGGTGAGCGCCAGAGAAAAGTCCGCAGGGAATGTGAAATACATATTTGTGACCGGAGGAGTGGTTTCCTCCCTGGGAAAGGGCATTGCCTCCGCATCCATTGGACTTTTGTTGAAAAAAAGAGGCCTGAGAGTCAATCTGCAGAAACTTGATCCCTACATAAATGTTGATCCGGGAACCATGAACCCCTTTCAACACGGGGAGGTCTTTGTGCTGGATGACGGGGCGGAGACCGATCTGGATTTAGGGCACTACGAGAGGTTCATCGGCGAAAACCTGTCCAGAGATAACAACCTCACCTCTGGCCAGATCTACGATGCGGTCATCTCGCGGGAAAGAAAGGGAGATTATTTAGGCTCCACCGTACAGGTTATCCCTCACATCACCAACGAGATCAAGGACAGGATAAAGAAGGTGGGCCGGATGAACGGAAAGGTGGACGTGGTGATCACCGAGATCGGGGGAACAGTAGGGGATATCGAAAGTCTGCCTTTCTTAGAATCCATCAGACAGATGGGGTTGGAATGTGGGCTTAATAATACGCTTTTCATCCACCTTACCCTGGTTCCCTTTGTTCGGTCTGCCGGGGAGGTGAAGACCAAGCCTACCCAACACAGCGTGAAAGAGTTGAGGGAGATTGGAATCCAGCCCAGCATACTTTTGTGCCGGACCGCACAGGCCCTTACCAGACAGTTGAAGGAAAAGATCGGGCTCTTTTGCAACGTGCCCAGCGAAGCAGTCATTCAGGCCATCGACGTGGATTGTATATATGAAGTGCCGCTTCTGTTTCACCAGGAAAACCTGGATGATCTAATCATCAAACATCTTGATCTAAAGTGTGGGGAGCTTCAGATGGATGATTGGGTCAGGATGCTGGACAAGATCAAGAACCCGAAGAATAGCGTCAGAATCGGCATCTGCGGCAAGTATACCCATCTGAAGGATGCCTATAAAAGCATAATCGAAGCCTTCGTGCATGCGGGAGTGGAGAACGACTGCAGCGTAGAGTTAAAATGGATCGACGCAGAGGAGGTCACCAAAAAGAGCGCAGATTCAGATCTGGGTGATGTGGACGGGGTGCTGATCCCCGGTGGCTTCGGTGAAAGAGGAATCGAGGGGAAAATCGAGGCGCTAAGATACGTGCGGGAGAATCAGACTCCCTATCTGGGGATTTGCCTGGGTATGCAGTGCGCAGTGATCGAGTTTGCCCGAAACGTATGTAAGCTGGAAAAAGCAAATAGCTTTGAGTTTGATCAGGAAACCAAACATCCGGTGATCCATCTGATGCCGGATCAGGAAACGATCACCGATTTGGGTGGCACCATGCGGTTGGGGGCCTATCCCTGTATTCTGGAAAAGGAAAGTCTCTCCTTTAAAGCTTACGGAAAAAAAGAAATCTCAGAAAGGCACAGGCACCGATACGAATTCAATAATCAGTTCAGGGAGGTCTTGACCAAAGCCGGACTTAAGTTAGCCGGGCTTTCTCCGGATGGTAGGTTGGTGGAGATAATCGAGCTTGAGGGTCATCCCTGGTTCGTGGCCGTGCAGTTTCATCCGGAGCTTAAATCCCGCCCGACCGAAGCCCACCCACTTTTTAGAGACCTGGTGAAGGCAGCGTTGAAATATCGAAAATCAAGAGAATCGAATATCCCCGAAGAGAAAGAATCGATCAAAAAATAAAAGACCAGGAGTTTCATCATAAAGTCGGATGCGCCCAGCGGATGATGACATCCGCCTGAGAGCAGTAAACGGACGATAGCATCTCGCTACGCGAGGGACGTTATCATCCCGAGGAAAAAATAAAGGGGATGATAACATCCCCTTTGAGCCAGACAGCAAAACCGCACCAGCACGCTGGTGCACTCCTTTTAAAGATAATGATTTATTTCTGGGCAATTTTAGCTTATCTTTTAATCCTGATCGGCGTGGGGGCTATACGCAGCCGGGCGGTTAAAACGCAGACGGACTTCATGGTGGCGGGAAGAAAACTCTCCGCACCGGTATTGGTGGGGACGCTTTTAGCCACCTGGATTGGGTCGGGAAGCATCATTGCCTCAGCAGGGCTTAGCTACAGGAAAGGTTTTTCGGCCCTGTGGTTCGATGCGGGAGTGTGGGTGGCGATTATTGTCCTGTATTTCATAGCCGGTCGTGCCAGAAGATTCGCTCAATTCACGGTTCCTGACATCCTGGAAGCACGATATAATAAATATGCCCGCATCCTGGGAACCATCACCACCATCATTGCCTATACCGCTATCGTCAGTTATCAGTTCAAAGCCGGGGGTTGGGTTTTGAATATGGTGGCAGGCATACCTATCGATCAAGGGATAATTCTCACCGCGGTCTTTGTCATCGCCTATACCGCTCTGGCCGGGATGATCTCGGTGGCCTATACCGACGTGGTGAACGGGGTGGTTTTGCTGTTGGGATTCATCATTGGTTTTCCATTCTTGTTGAAGTTAGCCGGAGGCTGGGGAAATATAATGAATAACCTGCCTGCGGAGAGATTTCAGGTTTTGGGAACCATGAGCATCTGGGAGGCTTTGAGCTATTCCCTCCCCACCATGCTTCTTTTGTTGGGTGAATCCAACATGTACCAGAGATTCTTCTCCGCGAGAGACGAAAAAGCTGCAAAAGCGTCCGTGATTGGCTGGATTTCGGGCACCATCTTTGTCGAGACCTTGATCGTGGTTTTGGCCATAATCGGAAGCAGTGTATTTTTGGATATAGATCCGGAAATGGTGCTTTTGCATTCAGTGCGTCATGGATTATCACCGGTTATTGGATTGATCTTGCTTGCCGCCATCGTGGCGGTGATCGTCTCCACCGCGGATTCGTTCCTTCTGGTTCCTTCCACCAACATAATGAGAGATATCTATCAGAGATTCATAAATCCGGACGTCTCGCAAAAAAGGATAGTGCTTTATTCAAGATTAGTGGTGATTGCATTAGGGATTATCGCTTTTGTTCAGGTAAAGTTTTTCACCACGGTTTTGGCTATGGCTCTGTATGCTTACACCATGTATGGTGTAGGCATAACTCCAGCCACCTTGGCCGCCTTTTTCTGGAAAAGAGCCACACCCGCCGGCGGGGTTTGTTCCATCGCTTTGGGCATGGTGACCACCATAGGATGGGAACTTTTGCAGAAGCCCTTTAACGTGCCCACCATCTATCCGGCACTTATCTTATCCGTCTCGAGCCTAATTATCGTAAGTCTGCTGACGCCCAAACCTGAAGAAGAGAAATGGAGGCCCTTTTTCAAAGATTGAGTCCCCCCTCACCTTATTCCTCTCCCCAGAGGGAAGAGGATAAGCTTCTTATCAGAGACAAAGGCGTAGGATTGATCGACAACACGTGAAAGGGATTTATTATCAACAGATGAAAGAGATGAAACGGCTGAATTCCCAACAGATTGAACAGATTAAGAAGATGAATAATCCATAAAAAGGAGGTTTGAGATGTTCAGAAGGATCAGCGGTTTATTGATTTTGTGTTGTTTGATGTGGTTGACTCTTTTCAGCTGTGTCAGAAAAGGGGCAGAGGACCATAAATTCAAAGTCCTGGTGGATGAATTTGTGGAGGGTTATTTCAAGGCACATCCGGTCTGGGCAACTTATAACGGCGAACACAAATACGATGGGCTCCTGGATGATTTCTCGCCAGAGGCAATTTCAGCAGAGCAGCGGCGATTGAGATCCTTTCAGGAGAGGATGAGGGCCGTCGACACCGCCAAGCTTAACGATACCAATTCTGTGGATTTCAAAATCCTGGAGAATGAAATTCACAGTCAGCTGTTACGATCAGAAGAGCTGAAGCCCTGGGAGAAGAGCCCGCTCATGTACAATTATCTGGTGGGAGGCTCGATTAACTCCCTGATCACGCGTGACTTTGCTCCCTGGGGCGAGCGGATGAGAGACGTTCTTTCTAGGTTGAAACAGATTCCCCGCCTTTTGGAACAAGCCAAATCTAACCTGAACGATCCCGCGGAGATCAATACGAAAACCGCCATAAGACAGAATAGAGGAACCATAAATCTGATCAAGAACGAGCTATCGAAACTGCTGGACAAATCCCCGAATCTGAAGGACAGCCTGGCCGCCGAAAGTGAGAAGGCTGTTGCCGCTCTGGAGGACTATCAGAAGTTTCTGGAAAACGATCTCTTGCCCAGATCAAAGGGGAATTTCAGATTAGGGAAAGAGCTTTACAACAAGAAACTGAGATACACCCTCCAATCGGATCTGCCATCCGATGAGATTGTGAGAAGAGCGGAACAAGAAGCGAAAAGTGTGCGCAAAAGAATGTTTGACATCTCCCTCCCCTTGCATCAGAAGCTTTTTCCGACTCGTAAGCATAAAGAGACCGGAAAAGAGTTGGAGAATGCCATCATCAGAGAGGTCTTAGATGAAATCGCCAAGGACCACTGCAAAAAGGATGAGCTTCTGGCGGTTTGTCGCCAGATCATGAAGGACTTAGAGGCTTTCGTAAAAGAGAAGGACCTGGTGGATCTGACCGGAATAAATCCGCTGGAGGTGGAATGGGAACCTGAATTCTCTCGGGGCATCGCGGTGGCCGGGCTGGATGCTCCCGGACCTCTGGATCATGACCAGAAGTCTTTCTATAGAGTTTCGCCCCTCCCGGACGATTGGAGCCAAGACCGGGTGGAATCGTATCTAAGGGAATATAATAACTTCATGCTCGTTGATCTTTCAGTTCATGAAGCCATGCCCGGACATTACGTGCAGCTGTTTTATGCCAATAGGTTTCCCTCTTTGGTGAGAGCTATTTTTGGCAACGGTGCTTTCATCGAAGGATGGGCCCTTTATTCCGAGCGGATGATGGTCCATGCCGGATTCATGGATTTCGATCCCCGGTATGAGCTTCAACAGCTTAAAATGTATCTGCGAGCGGTGATCAACTCGATTCTGGATGCCAAGATTCATGCCGGAGACATGGGTGAGGAGGAGGCTGTCGAATTCATGATCGAGGAGGGATTCCAGGAAAGGTCTGAGGCAGAAGGTAAATGGGTTCGGGCCTGCCTGACCTCCACCCAGCTTTCCACCTATTTTGTGGGTATTCAGGAGGTTTTGGATCTGGAAAAGGCTTACAAGGAGAGAGTAGGAGAGAGTTTTTCCCAAAAAGAGTTCAACCATAAGCTTCTGTCCCAGAGCTCACCTCCGGTAAGGTTTTTAAGAGAGATTGTTTTGGCGGAGGAGTGACTTTCTTTCTATTGAGAATCGAACTCGGTGATGATGGAGATGAATGACCCCTCTGTTGCATGAGACCAGGGAGTGAAGCTCGACTCAGCCGCGTAGGTGAGAGGCCTTGCGCTGCTGGGCCTTACAGCACCATCCCCCTCACATTGGCCCTCTCCCCGCCAAGGGGAGAGGGGTTTTCGCCTATTCCCGCTCCACAAACTGTTGAATAATCGCATATTTGCGGGAAAGCGGAAGTATCTGCCTAAGGCATGACCAGGCCCGGGACAATCTTTTCCTCAGAAAACTCACAGAATTTCATTGACAAATTCAGAATTTGTTGTAAGTTACGATAAGAGAATCGAGGGGGATTCTTCGCGACAAAAAGAAATGCTTTTGAATCCAAACTTCAAATCTTTAGGAGGTGAAGTCACCCATGACAAGAGTTAGATGGTTCTTGGCCCTTGTTTTCATGGCTTCAATCCTTTTCTCATCCCAAATCGGATGGGCAGAGAGCCCTGACCGGGATTGGCAGATAATCCAACAGAGGTTATCTGAGGGCGTTCGGGCCGTGGAGCAGGTGGTTCCGGTAGTAAAGGGTGGGCTTAAAGATGGGGGAGATCTGTTATGGTGGTTTCAGGGAATCGAGAACGTGGAGTGCGTCTCCAAGTTCGTGGACGTGGATGGTGATGCGCTTCCGGACGTGCTTGCGGAGAGCTATGATTCCGGAGCCCCGGTGGAAGATCATTTCTATTGTATCAAAGGGAACAGCCCTGGTTACGGCACCGTTCTCTGGTCCTGCCGTCCGCCGGGCGGACCGAGCAACAGCGGAGGCTATGGCGACCAGTGCGTCTCATACGCGGAAGACCTGGATGGAGACGGCTATGCGGACGCTCTGCTGGCAACTGCCTGGGGAGGAAGAACCGCCTATGCTATCGAAGGAGATTCAGGATACGTGATCTGGTCGTATGATACCTATGACAATCTCCCTTCCGGCTGGATTTACAGCATCTGTCCCATCGAGGATCTGAATGACGACGGCAAGGCCGAAGTCTTGTTCGGAGCGGGCTCCGACGCAGACGCCGCCTTCTGTGTAGATGGCACCGACGGGAGCTTGATCTGGAAGTTTCAGGCAGATGATGCGGTTTACGCTGTGGCGGAGATTGAGGACGTCAACGAGGACGGAAAAAACGATGCCTTAGTTGGTGCAGGAGATGATGAGGATCGAATCATCTGCGTTTCAGGTGCCAGCTCGGGAACGGCCAGCGTTATATGGGAACACGGATTTGGGGCCTCCGTCCACGACGTGGCTGCCATTGAGGACGTGAACGGAGACGGAATACAGGA
>Ga0315539_1000108_pt1 | contig 60727 bp, 58 predicted proteins | sample SalMarSW160150MG_FD_203097 | JGI IMG/M metagenome (GOLD analysis project Ga0315539, IMG submission 203097) | Salt marsh sediment microbial communities from the Plum Island Ecosystem LTER, Massachusetts, United States - Salt Marsh Sediment SW1601-150 ...
ACCTCATTTATGTTTCTGATAATTTATACCCATAAGCCAGCCGTATGGTTCGTGGGTAATGTAGGGGAATTAAATAAAATCCTTCCACAAGTAGTGATGGGGGTATATTTATTGTGGGGTAGGGCCCTGGAGGCGCTTTTGGTATCTTCTGATTTTCCATTTATGTAAGAAAGGTAGTTCCTGCCATTGTTGCTCGATCCATTGGTCGTCAACTTTTTGCTTTCTTGACATGAAATTTCCTTCATCGTAAACAGTGACTCGAGTCAGCCGGCCCTGCTTATCATAGTTTTTCCATTCGCCGTGGAGTTTTCCCTGAGACCACGTGCCTTCGCCTGAGAATGTATTTGGGTCGGCAGTGCTGTAAATAACCTCGCTGCCGTGATACAGGTAACTTTCGGGGTCAACCCCTACTTCAGCGATTAAGTTTCCAAGCAAGTAAATTTGTTCTGTCAAAGCATTTGAATCATCCGGATTTTGATACTCAACGATTTGAGTTTTCACAAAGCCTTTTCGCTCTAAAGCGGAGACTATTACAGAGCCGGTAAAAGCTACCAACGGCAGGCATAAGACAAACAAATATGTAATCGATAGTGCTGCTGTGGAAAGAATGCCGCTCGGACGAAAAGAAATTTTTTCCCATATATCTTTAGTATGCCTTGCAACAGCCCTGATGTCAAGCGGAGGAGGGAAATATTCAAAAACCTTTTTGATGATGACTCTCCCAATGTCCGGTGGAATGGTTTCAGAATCGATATTTTTACCGTCAATAGCGTTGGATAAATCGCAGTATGTCTCAGATTGCTTAACTTCCATCGCCATCTTCGCGAGCTTGAAAGGCATTTTCACAGACCAGAGATTTACCAGTCCCAGCAACGCAAGTAACCAGGCGTTTAGGGCAAAGCCTGCTAAAATCAATGCTAAGGCCGCAAAAATTCTGAAACACAGCTCAAGGTATCGATTTCTAGAGAAAAGGACCGTATACAAGAATCGGCCGCCGTCCAAAGGATAGAAGGGCAGTAGATTGAAAACGTTAATAAGCAGAAACATAGCGGCTAACCTGGAATAATACTCTCGCCCCGTTGCCGCGAAGATAAACATAAAAACACAACCGATGAGAATGCCGGGTAAAGGGCCAAGTAAGCTAACGATGGCTTCTTTATAGGCGGCGACATCGCGTTTTTGGCCTGAGACGGCGGCGCCAAAGAAAGGTATGAAAAACATTTGCACGTTTCTGTAACCGAACAGTCGCATCCCTAAAAGATGCCCGGTCTCATGAACGAGCAAAACAAGAATAATCGTAATCAAGCCATCAAGGCCGAAGCTAAAAAGACCGAGCTGGAAAAATATCAGCAGGGAAAAGGCAAGAATCAGGAGATTTGTTATCCAGCTTTTTTTGTGTGATTTTTGCTTTTCAATCTCAGCGAGAATCTCCTGGTAGACCTGCTGTTGATCTTGCTGTTCTATTTGCTCGTTGTCGATTGGTGAATCATTATTTTCCGAAAAATCATCCGTCATATTATTATCCCAATTATGCTTTAGCCTTTGAGTTAAATTTTTTCAGTGCTGTTTCGGCTTTCTCAAGGATATCCTTTTGGAGGGGGCAGGAAAGGTCTGCATCACTGACAACTTTAAGGAACCACTGGCTTTTGTTTTTGAAGTCTTTGCCGGTTTTCAATATCTGGTAAGCCTTATACAGGGCGGTCATATAAACCGCTGTTAGTTCAACGGCCTTTTCGTAATAATCCAGATATCCCGGTTTTTGCACATACTTTTTAAAGTTTGGTCCGTTTCGGCCTTTTTTCTTATATTCCTTATCCGCCTTTTTGTATGGCCCAGCCATCTTGCTTGCCCGCAGACTCAAAAGAAGCCCATCGACCGCATCCTCTATCTCGTCCTCAGTTGGTGTTGAGCCGTAGGTTTCTATGAAGCCGCGCTGCAGAAAATACCGGAACCAATCCTCTGTATTGTCTAATGTCTTTTTCGTTATACAATCGGCCCATTCGCGGAAATCCTGTTCGAAGAACTCATACCTGGGCCCGCTTTTTTTCTCCAGGCGGTACACTTCCTGATAGAGAAAGTAGTCCTGGTAGACCTCCGCCTGCCTGTGAGTCTTTCTATTTTTACCTTTTCTGTAATAAGGGCCGGCAAGCTTATTTACAAGCGGATGAATAATCTGGTCCGCTGCTATATGGCTTAAATGACCCGCGATATATGCCAACTTTCTCACATCATCTACATCAAGAACGACCTTGCCGCCCTCACGTACCACGTCGCTGAAGGTAATCTCAATCAGCTTCAAAGGAAACTTGTTGGGTTTGCTTGAATGCAGATGATATGCCCAGGGTGTTACACCCTTTGCCTGCACGTACCCGTTCCAGAAAATGTCCTTCAGCCCTTTAGCAATAGAGATGTAGTAATACAAATCAGGCCCGATACTGCCAAGATTCATATATGCCTGGAAGTTTTCTTTGCCTGAGGAGCTATCCAGCATCCTTGCAAACTGGGCTAAACCATCGTCTTTATCTTCCTGGAGTTTCTTTAGCCCTTTATGAGCTATCAGCATATGCGCCACACTTGCCGGCATTATGATTTATTCATTACTTAACGACTATTGTCTTTGTCCGCCGCATTCAAACATTTCGACGTTTGCCGAATAGTTGTCAGTTTACCGGTTGTCTCCTCAAGTTTTATTCCTTGGCCATCGCCTGAATGAACGCATCGGCCTCAGCAATGGAGGCTTCCATTTCCTTAATCAGCGAGGTGATATCAGCTTCTACAGAAGCCAGTTCGTTATGCAGAGAGGCTATAGCTTGCGCATTTAGATTGTGTTTCAGGAATAGAACCTGGTCTCTGAAAGCAGAGAGTACAGGTTGTATCTTGGCTTCAGCTCGCTTCATAGCCTTGATAAGACGCGAATATCTTTTGCGCGTTTCACCGAGTTTTTGCTCGCTCACACGGCGCAGGTTATCATTTGTGTATTGACTCAATTCAGATTCCCATTCTTTGAAGAGTGCTTCAGCTACATCCTCGGTAGTTTCGATGCCCTTCCTGACATCTTTTGCTTTTGATTCGCTGTTTTCAAGTTCGGCGTTGAGATTTTTGTACTTTTCCTCGAGTTGGCCTCCGCTAAAATCCATAACCGCACTGAACTTTTCCAGGGCCGACTTAAATTGATCTTTGGCCTCCTGCTGGGCATCACGGGCGTCTTCTACACGATTTACTAATATGTCTCTTTTGTGGTAGCCAAACTTCTCCATTGTTTTGTAATAAGTACTCTGGCAGCCCGTAAGAAAAAACGCCAACACCATGAAAAACACGTTAATTACTTGTCTCATCTGTTATTGCTCTTGTAAACTGATTAAACCGTTGTCTGATTTGCTTTGGCCTTTATATCGGCCTGTAAAGTTCTTTCTGTCCGTGTGTCGGTCGGATTAATGAAATAGTATGTATGAGACGCCGCCATGTATTAATCAGACACTGCCCACGAATCAGGACGAGGTAACCTCGAACAGGACTTTCGAAGATGAATCATTATCAACTGTGGGCCGTAAATCAATCGGTAACTTTATAAACAGTATCATGCTTTCTTACATGCTCGCTGACTTTTACTCCGATGGAGTCACCTGCTTTAGCCTCATTGACGTCTGTATTTTCAATTTGCATTGATTCAACAGTCAACTCAAGGTCGGTAGTATGACCCTTTATGCGGATTTTATCCCCGACTTTTAGGGCTGCTGTCAGCTCGATAGCGGCCACTACAGGATGTGCGAAGAAATCCGACACTGTTCCAATTACTTCCTCAGCCATTTGCCTATCTCCTTCTAGGTTCAGTTAGTTACCTTTGAAATAGATGTACGCTATCTACTATTGTAACTTAAAGGCTTTTAAGTGCAACCACCAATTTCCTTCACTGAATCATTACTCCCAGGCAAAATAATGTTCCAAACTCACTAATCCGTTAAAACAAATGAGTTTTTCATCGTAAGGATTTATGGTTCTATGCGACTATATCCTTAAGCGAAATCTGCGGATTATTTGACTTCCACCGATGCCTGGGGATTGAAGGGATTGGTCCTGACGGCAAGAGAAAACAGATATGGGTAATTGCCCTTAAGATGCTCCATATACGAGAGCCATTCGCGTACGAGCAGGCCGGAGGCCCTCTTTATGTCGCCGGCCAAATGGTCATAGTCGGTATCGGGCAGGCCGTGAACATTTTTTCTGTGTGAGAGTTCCTCGGCCAGATGGAAAACCGCCCAGAGAAGCTCGGTAAACTCTTCATGCTCAAGTAGATTCGGGTTCTCCAGAAGTCTGAGCAGAAAGGCCCTTTTATCAATGAGTAGACTTCGCAACTGTTCGATATCGCCCTTGTGAATATCAATCTTAAAATCCCGATTTTTAAGAATCTCTTCCATTTTATCAAAGTGCTCCGGCGACCATTCGTTATCGACATTCAGGTGTTTGCCGAAATTCTGGGCCTCGGCGTCAAAGGCCCAGAAATGTTTCAGTAAAGACATGCCTACCTCACTGAAAAAAGCGCCGATGACCATATTTAGCTTCTTGAGCATTGCCCTTTTTTCCCGTTCGCTGAGGACCTGATGTATAATCAGCGTTACGAGCAGCACCTCGATGAAAACAAAGGCAATGTCGCCCACAAGATAAATGAAGATATGGTGCGCATCGCGAAAAAAAGCAAAGTGTATTAAATAGAAAAGTACCGAAAGAAACACCAATAAAAGGCCAAAAAGAATCTGTCGGTAAAGCGGTATTTTTTTCATATTTTTTCTTTAAGCTTTAGTTTAATTCTTTACTCTTTATATACTCGGCAGCCTGCATCGCTGGGGCCTGATGGCTTTTATAATACACCCACCGAAACCTCAATTGCAACCCTTTTAGGCACCAAATGCCTAAGCTGGAAATAGGGTGGCTCCGTGAAGTCCTAAGAGAACACATTGCAGGATAAAATCTCAATCAACATAAAGACAAAATCTCGGGGATAATTATCGGCCTTTCTACAATATAGTTTGCACGTATTTCCTGCGGCTTTTCACGACGCCTAATTAGCGCCTGTCCGTATGGTTTCATAAGACATAGTATGCATAAGATGTTTAGTTTTTTAATTCATTGATATCAATAAAGTTACAATATTTCTGTCTAATTGTCTAAATATGTTTCCCACGCTGGTTGCCGGATATTACTGTTGACATATGTATGGTTGGTAGAGTAAAATATGTGGAAAGTTAGGAATTTTCGTGCCATTATTGGCATTTCAATGCCGGCATAAGAAGCGGATGCTGACCGCCTTAAAGAATTTTGAAGGCTGAGTGACGGCCAAACATATCTTATCAAGAAAACGGGGGCATTTTTAAGGAGGATGGGTTATGAGAAGTAGAATTAATCTTGTGGTTTTAGTTATTTCATTGGTTTATTGTCCAAGCATTTTAGCAGGACAAGTTATTGGCCACATAACTGATCCGTGTGATTATCTGATAAGTGATTATACGGACATTATAGAATCATGGGTTGAGAAAGACGGTATGGACCTGACATTTGTGATGATGATGCGTGGTACTATCCCCAGTGCTCCAGACTTAAATGACTTTAATGATACTCTTACCTATATCTGGTTTGTAAATGCCGATAACGACTATAAAACCGGGCAAAATCCTGGGGGTGGAGTGGGAACCGAGTTTAATATACGAGCGGTAATAAGCCAAAATCCTAATTTTGCCGGTGTTTATGTGGATGTTGTTGGGTCAATAGTCTGTAGTGAGTGTGGGGGTAGTGGGATAGTCGATGTGAACGATAATGTGATTTATGCTACTATTGACCGTTCGCAAATAGGAGCTGTGCGGCGATTGCTCTGGAGGTCCGATGCATGGGGGGATATCGACGGTTCAGTTAGCGGCAACGGGATAACGCCGGCATCCGGCATGGCAAGGGTGTGTAGATATGGCGTGTTATTCAATCCTTACAGCCAATACAGCCAGGCGGGATATAATTATATCTATGCCTATCTGGAAACCGACCCTAATAATGCGGTTATATCCCTGTCTAATGAGAATGTTGGGCAACATAACATATTTTTGTCTGATATGGAGAAGTATCCTGACCAGGATAGTTGGCAGATTCTTGGACAGAATACGAGCCATGCGGGGCCTTACAATCTCAGGACGTTCTGCAGGCTTGACGTGAATGATTCAGACCCATGTGCGTATGGGTATGGTGGTTCGCAATCGATATTTGAACGGGAATTTGTCCTTGACGGCAATGAAGGTGAGACGGGGATGGTTCCGAACGGCGTGTTTTTCCTGAGATGGAGCCACGATTATCATATATTTGCATCGGATGCTGTTGGGCAGGCCAACGCCTTTAGTTTTGGGCGGGTATCGATCAATCAAATTGACCCCTGGGAGCAAAAGGCTTATTTGTCACATCAGGAAACCGCATGCAACAGCGATATATCATATAAGTACGGGGAGATGATAGACCTGGCTGGTTTAGGGCTTGAATTCGGTGAAATATATCAGTTATCAGCGTTTTTGGCGGATAACGTGTATGTGAACCAGGCATCAGATTACGCCGAGGCAGTAGGCGATTCATCTTTACTAATGAATATCGATGCTGCTATTCCTATGGGAGATATTGACGGAGACTGGGATGTTGACCTCTTTGATTTTGCCCTGTTTGCTGGGAGCTGGCTTGAGCAATGGTAGAATAACTAATCGTCTTGGTTAAGGGAAGATCAAATCATAGTGTGAAGCGCAGGCTTGTTGTTCTCTTTGGCCCTTCAAGGCAGGAGATAATTCGTGGACCGGTAGACAGTAAAGAGCTTAGCCTTGAATCCGGCTATGGCGCTGAAAGCACACAGTAGAAAGGATTCTTATTTAAGCTTGAATTCATATTGATGTACCTTGCCGGTGTTTATCTCTTCGTCCCGACAGAGAAGAATAAATCCATTGGATGTTTTCTTATAGTCAAATGGTTTGCCGCTAAACAGGTCGCCCGGCAGGTCTGAAGGTAACTTCTCAGGCAGCTTGCCCGTTTTAGTCTTTATTATATAGAGTTCAATCGCCGTCCTGATTGCGTTGTTGTGCGTATGAAAGCGTGTTACTATTGAAAGCATTTTTCCCACAGCAGGCCTGAAAATGACGGTTAACGTTGCATCAGTATTACCCTGACTCATCTGTTTTTCCGCTTTTTTACGTAATTCTGTAAGCACGGCGTATCCTTCCGAATAAGGCATATCAAAGGCGTCAAGAATGCCGGCATAAAAATTCTCGAAGTATTTTTTGTTACGTTCAATCGTAGAATCATCGAAAGTAAGAACGGAAGCAAGGACTTTTTCTTTGTCAGATTTTTCTTCCTCACCGAGAGAATTATCTTCTTCCAACTCGATACTTATCAGGCGTGCCATATCGGGAAGGTGTTCCGGTGTCATAGACATCAATACAATGTCCCTTTCACTTATAAGGGCGGGCTTGACGGACAAAGGTATGCTGTCAATCTCTACTAATCGATTCTTAAGCCAGGTCAGCCTATGTACATCCTGAGGCATATCCGAGATTATCTGTGCAAGACAGGAATTTGCTATACCGTTGACCGCAACACCAAACAGATAGCTTATAAAGATGCAGTCGTTCATATGCCGCGCCATCTTGTATAAGCTGATACAACGGCTCAGGGCGGTTTCAAAATTACCGTCTTTTGCCAGGATTTTTACGTCGGCCGCCATCAAATGCACCATCTTTCTCATACTGTACAACGGCACCTTCATTTCCAGACCCTCGGAAAAATTCAGCCCCCAGTCGCAGTTTTTTATCCTGGAAGCGTCGAGTACCGTGTCAATTGTGGAGCGATTATTATTTACAAATTCTCTTATTTTGTTGATGTTGGCCTTTGATAAATCTGCCGATTCCTTCGAGAATTCCTCTATCACTTTCTTCATTTCGTCATCCGGTGAGTAGAGGAGCGCGGCTTTGTAATACAGAACTGCGGCGTTGTCCGGCGGATAGGAATAAACACAGGTCGAGCTCAATAAAAGCACAATCACTAACGATATCATTTTGTATTTCTTTGAGACTTTCATAATATTTTCCTTTCGTAAATTTATCAGCACTGACCTAATTCACATAACATCTGCTCGGTTGTTATACACTTTTTTGAGCCCCGGTTTATTTTTTGCTCGGCTTCAGCAAACTGCTTTTCAACAGCTTCCATTCCTCCTCTGCGAAAAGCACTATTAAGAGAAATCAATGACGTTAATTTGGCCGGAGTCTTTAACTCTGAAATTTGTGTGATTTTTGATGTTTCAATTTGCCTGTCCCGGCTGTAATGAGTGAAGAAAAGGCAGATTGCAGCTATTATCACAATCGCAGCGGCAAATTTTACCATTCTGCTTTTTATAACTACCCTCCATATACTTGGTCGTGAAATAGCCAAGTCCGCCTTTTTTGATTTATCCAGCTCGTAAAAAAGACTGTTCAGGACCGCTTCGTTGACCTTCGAGTTGGTTTTCATCGGCGCATTTCGAATTAACTTTTTTATATTTTTTTCTTGTTTCATTTTGTCATTTCACCGTTCAATATTGACCGTAGTTTATTTAGTCCATAGCGATATCTGCTCAGGATTGTTTTGACCGAAGTTTCCTGCAATTGTGCTATTTCCCTGAATTTCATCCTCCCTTGAATGTGCAGAATAACCGCCTCTTTCTGCTCGTAGGGAAGTCGGGCCATTGCGTTGTTTAGTTGTCTGAATTCTTCATTGTATATAATCCATTGTTCCGGCCTTTTTAAATTTGAAGCCATTGGCCCAGTCTCATTAAGGTTGACCGTGCGTTGTCTGAATTTTGCCCTATTTAGATTGCGGGCTTTATTGGCAACGCACGTTGTAAGATATCCTCTAAGACTGCCGGTAAGCTGAAACTCTCTTGCAGAGCGAACGAACGTGACAAAAACATCGTGCACAATATCTTCAGCAGCGTCTGCTTCGTTCAGTAAGCCGGCAGCTATTCGCAGCATATCATCTCTGTACTTTTCATATATGCGGGACAGCGCATCTTTGCTTCCGCGCCTTAACTTCCAGATAAGCAGCTTATCTTCTACCAACCGCAGACCTCTTCAAGCGACCAAAACGATTCGACCGTCATATATACAACAACTGAGATGCCCATTTTACTTTAAGTTAAGCTACCTTTCGCTCATTTTTTTTGGATTTTACTTGATTTTAGGCTGCGAAGATGCAAAGCGAAATGCGAGACTTGAAATGGGGCCGGGTTGGTATACAATGCGCGTGTTTTATAGAAAGGGGGCTTGAAAGAAGGAGTTGGATTATGAAACGTTCGCTGGTATTGAAAATGGCTGCGATGGCGCTTTTTACATTCTGCTGTTGTGGCCTTTTCGGGTTCGTTTCGACAGAGGCTCAGGAAGGTGCGCGCCGAAGCGGGAAAAGCCGGGCCGGACAACAGAGCAGGTCTGTGAAGAAATCCCCGGCGGACGCTTACGAGAAAGAGAAGGTTACTATGCTTAATTTGCCCGACCTACTCATATTGCTTAACGGCCAGAAGGTTACGGATGTCAAAACCTGGAAGGAAAAACGCCGGCCGGAGATCTTGAAGCTCTTCGAGACTAATGTTTACGGCCGTACAATGGTCGGTCGGCCGAAAGAAATGACTTGGAAAGTGAAGTTCCAGAATCGTAAAGCTATGAAAGCCAAGGCTGTCACCAAAAGAGTTACAATTTACTTCACCGACAAAAAAGACGGGCCCAAAATGGACCTGAGCATCACGCTGCCTGCCGATAAAGGCAAGGCAGTGCCGGTCTTTCTGATACCGGGGCCCGGCGGTGATACGAAGGTATTGTTACGGCAAGGTTACGGCCTGGTTAACTTTAATCCCTGGCAGATTGAGCCGGATAAAAAAGAAGGCTCATACGAGGAAAGTATTCGCAAGGTCTTCGCCAAGTCTGGACAAACCCGGCCGGAGCCGGATGAATGGGGCGCTATAGGAGCCTGGGCCTGGGGTATGAGCAGGGCGATGGATTATATTGAAACCGACCCGGATATCGACGCGAGCAAGGTTTGCATAATGGGCTTTTCGCGGTTCGGCAAGGTGGCGATGTGGGCAGGGGCGCAGGATGAGCGGTTCGCGATTGTCTTTTCGGGCGGATCGGGCTGCGGCGGCGCCGTTATCGTTCGCCGCGGGTACGGCGAGAGTATTCAGGCAATCACCGATGGCTTCCCGCACTGGTTCGGCCTGAATTTCAAGAAGTACGCTAACAAGGTGAACGAGCTGCCGGTCGATTGGCATATGCTGGTTGCATTGATAGCTCCACGGCCGGTGTATATTGCGACAGCGGCGGATGACCACTGGGGCGACCCTTATGGCTCCTTCCTTTCGTGTAAATATGCCGAGTCGGTGTATAAGCTGTTCGGCAAAGGCGGACTCGGCGTGGATGATATGCCGGCCGTCGATGTGCCGGTGGGCGACTTTATCGGTTACCATAACCGCAAGGGTGGGCACTCTATTAATGATTATGACTGGAAGCAGTTCCTTGCCTTCGCGGACCGGCATTTTGGGATTGAAAGGACTAAAAGAAAGCCAACCTCAAGACCGAAAGGTGATTAATGATATGAACGTTTTGGGTATATCGGGCAGCCCTCATACTGATGGCAATACGACATACACGGTTCGGTATGCGCTTGAGGTGTTAAAAAAAGAGGGCTTTGCAACTAAATATATCACACTTTCGGGGAAGGATATCAGGCCTTGCGTGGGGTGCTTTAAGTGTGAGAAGACGCACTCGTGCTATCAGGAAGATGATATGCCGGTGATATTGGACGCAATGAAATGGTGTAACGGGCTGCTGATAGGCTCGCCGGTATATTTTGGGATGGTTTCGGGTCAGTTGAAAACGATGATGGACCGGTGCGTGGTGATGCGGCCGAGTTACGGCGGGCCACTGCCGATGACCGGCAAAATCGGCGGGGCGATAGCATGCGCGAATGCGAGAAACGGTGGGCAGGAGACTACATTGCAAAATATCCAGACGTTTATGCTTCAAATGAATATGCAGGTAATCAGCGACGGCCCGGCCTATTGCCATTCAGGAGGGACAATCGCAGCAGAGGCAAGAGACGATTTCTGGGGCTTAGAGACCGTAAAGAATCTTGCTCTAAATCTGGCCCGGGCACTGAAAGAACGCAGCAAATAAGCCTTATGTGAATTACCTTCGGCAGAGAAATTTCAAATTTTGAGTTTAAAATTTCAGATTGTAGATTTAAAATTTGGCGGAAAGAGGAAAGGGGAGGTAACATACTGGATAATCGAAGCTATTTGTGGTGTATAATTTTATTGGCCGGTGTCAGTCTGTTTGCTGGATGTACGATGCCGGTTCAGGGAGAGCTTAAAATTACCGAAGAATATAAGCCAACAAAAACCAAACTCGTTGTCAGTGATAAACTGGCCGGCGAAGAAAAAGAGCTGGTCATTGAAACCGACGAGTGGAAAGTGGTAATGAGTCTTTTCTATAACGGCGGAATCTATCAAATTTTCGATAAAGTAAATGATTCGGCGCAGCAGGACAACTTGGTCACTGGGCCGTGGTATACGCAGGGGGGTATTTTCGATTATGACGTATATCTGTTAGGCGACCAGGAATTCAGCACGGCCATCGGCAGGAACAACATGCCCGGCCGGGTCTTGCTCGAGATTATCGAGAACACACCCGTTCGGCTGCGCGTTCGGCAGAAGTGTCACCCGCGTCTTAATAGCGGTCAAGGGCCTGAACATGATAAGTTTGTAGAGCTGGATATGGTACAGACCGTGACGGAGTGGACCTTTTATCCGACGGGCAGAGTTAATATTAAATTCGACGCAGTGGTTGCCGAGGGTTGGGACGGGATATGCTCCCGCGGGCCCGGCGTCAAGGGAAAGGGTATCATCGCCGACGGCAATACGATTACAGCAGCAAATGGAACGGATTTCACAATTCCCTGGGTGACTCACGGGGATACAATAGAAAGCCCCGCAGGTGGGTGGGGACCTGTGCAGATTATTAAGCGTACCGGCACAGACACGTTGCATCTGGCCTCTTCGGTCAAGTCGGGCAGGAACCTGGATTTTATCATCCGCAGGCCGAATATACTGGACGAGACCATTTCCATCCATGCCGATGGCGATTCGGGAACAGCGCCGCGCAAAAGCTACTGGCAGGGAGGCAGTAACGGCGATTCGGTGTTCGAAAATCCAAAGGACGGCGATTTGTTCAGGGACTGGACGTCGCCCGTTGAGGGTGACTATGTTCTAGCGCACTGGACCCGGCCGCCGAGGGGATTCGGGAGCTTGCTGGCATTTTACGAGCCCTTTAGAGGGGCGACTTACTCGGTCTTTAACGATTTGTCGTGGAGAGACATTTCCTATACTCAGGTGGCGCGAAGGGGGTGGCGGCCGTTTGAGGAACATCATCGTCATTTTATGGCCCACTTGGGGGCCGAGAATGGGCGCGTTCTGCCGCGTATCAAAAGTGTAGGCGATGCCCTGCCTTATGCCAACGATTACCGGCACCCTTATGCCGAGGCCCGCATAGGGACGCTGCATACAGACGAGGGGATATCCGCTTATGGTTATCATTTGCCGAGTGGCGCTTACCATATCGCCGCGGATGCGAACAAGACCGCGGCGATTGCGTTCGATGCCGGGCGCGGCGGAACGGCTGCGTCGGCGATTGCCTATCATCAGCCGGTGGTACTGGTCTCGGGCATAGATGCAGATGATGACAAATTGCGCGTGGAATTGTCTCAGGATAACGGCGCTACCTTCAAAGAGCTGCCAGGTTCGTGGTATAACATAACGAGGCGCACCGAGTCGTCTGAGCTGGGCGGCGGTAACGGTGACCAACGCTTGATGCAATTGCTTTGTATGATTCCACCTACAGCCACCGGCACACGCATATGGGTCCTTCGCCTCAGTGCAAAATAGTATAGCAATCTCGAAGCAATATCCACCTGACTCTGTGAATGACAGGAAGTAATTATTTTAATCGGTGAGTTTTTGAATGAGTATTTGGAGCAGTTCCATAGGCAGGCCCATTACATTAGTAAGACTGCCTTCGATGTGTTCGATAAATGGGTCGGCCGGTTGCTTTATTGCATAAGCACCGGCCTTGTCCCGCCAGTGGCCGAAGCTGATATGCTCGGCGATATCTTTTTCACTTAGCTTTTTCGGATAAATGGTTGTCGTATCGGCTTCCACGATCTCCACACCGTCGCGGATTCTTACAATTGCAAGGGCGGTTATGACCTTATGTGGCGTGTTGAAAAGCATTCTTGTAATTCGCTCGGCATCTTTTGCGTCGAGTGGTTTGCCGATGGTTTGGCCGTTGAAGTCCACAACCGTATCGGCCCCGATTACCAGGGCATCAGGATACCTTTGCGCCACGTCCAATGCCTTGGCCAGCGCCGCTTTTTTTGCATATTCGACAGGGCCAGCCTTTTCGAGGTGAATGTCTTTCTCGTCGATTTGTGGTCTTACAACCGCGAATTGGTAGCCTGCTTCCAAAAGCAGTTCTTTTCGCCGGGGTGAGTCTGAGGCGAGAATTGTCCGGGTCATAACTGCTTCTTTTTGGAATAGACGCGATAGACCAGCTTTCGGCAAAAAGTAACATATTCACTGTCCAGTCTTTCGAGCTCGTCACTGATGTATGCAGTAAACAGCAGATTTGCCACATCCCTGTTCCATTTTGCGGTTGGCAAAATGTCCCTGTCCGCGGCGGTAGTTCGTTCCGGCTCATCGAGCGGCCAGGTGCCACTCAGGCCGCCGAGCAGTAATCGATGAAAATTCCTTAGCCTTTTGCCGTATTTTTCCTCTCGCAGGAACCGCACCAGCGCATACGACTGTGCGTAGAAGGCCATCGCCGCATCTGTGTCCGAATGGACCAGGACCTCACCCGGGTTAAGGCCTATCAGATCTTTTAGCGGAATCATTTTGTTTTTGGCCAGAACGTTTTTCAAGGCTCCGAGACGGCCCATGTTTTTGTCCGGCTCGAATTTAAACCAGCCTTGCTCGTATTTGCTGGTTTCAAAGAGCATTGCGATGCCCTCATCGACCCAGCTTGGCAGTCGATATTTGAAGCAGTAGGCGTTGAATTGGTGCCAGCCTTCATGTCCGAGGACCGAAAAAGTTCTCGTTCTGCCGATATTGTACGCCACGCATACGCCGTTCAGGAAGTATGCACCTCTTTGAATTTTCATGTACACCGGTGCAGCCGGACCCGTAAAGGCTATGGTGAAATCCTCCCACTGCTCCCGCGTGGCGAAAAGGTAAATGATAAACTTTGTTCTTGTTTTGATAGTATTCGGAAGCTGGTCCTGATAGCCTCTGTATGCCGATTCCATAAAGCCCGGTACCTGGTAAAGCATTAAAGGCTCGAGCAGTGTTGAGTAAATCTTGTAATGGTTCGTAGTGATTATGAGACCTTCGCCGTATTTGCTGGGCCATTTCTCAACGGATTTGACGGCGGGCAGGCTTTGCTTTTGAAGGTATTCAATCAGACCTTCGGCGGTCCTGAGGTTTCTGCTTTCTGTTTCCGGATCGGGTAAAGTACTACCGAGTTGGCAGCCTGCTGTGTTGAAGATTAGAAGTATCAAAAGTGTCAGAGCGAGTTTTTTCAAAATTAATTCTTCCTCCATAGTTCTATTAACTACGGTAAGTTACCTGGTTGTGTTCTCGATTTGTATGGAAATTACTCCTCCTTTTTAAACGGTAAGCCGAAAACCTCGGCGGTGAATAGATATACCTCTGTTTCAGGGGCCCTCCACGCATCTGACTCCAGGCCGGCCTTGTGCGAGCAACAATATGACAGAAATTCCTCTTTACTCCAGCCGGTCTCAGTTGCAACCTGCGGCAAAAAACAGCCCGAGGCATAACCCCTTTTGATGTATATGCCGTCAACACCTAATCGCAGGCTTAAAGGCTCGTTCGTACGTTTGAGTGGTGAGAGCACCGAGATTTCCACATCAAGGCGGTCTAATTCTTTCGGCGTTATCGGGTCGTGGACAAATCGCGGGTCCTGGGTGGATGACGAGACGGCCATTTGCGAGACCAGCTCGATTAACGGCCCCTCGGACGTGAACTGGCCGATGCAGCCGCGAAGTTTGTCCTTATTTTTAAGCGTTACGAAACAGCCGCAATGGGCATTCAACTCCGGGTCGTCACAGGCCGGCTTAGGGATTGGCCCTTTGGTTATAACGGCCTTAACCGTATCGCAGGCTGTTTTAAGCAGGATTTGCTTTTGCGCCTCGTTCATCATTAGCCCGTGAAAAGATGGCCTAACTGCTTCATCGCGTAAGCGAGCACCATTAACAATATGATAACCACTACCGTCGCGATATTGAAGTATTTTTCTATCAGTCGACGGGCGCGAAGGCCGAGGAAATAGAATAAGACCCCCTCGCCGCCGAATCTCATAGTGCGGAATACCAGGCTGATGCCGACGAATTTCAGCAGGGAAACCTCAGCCATTCCTCCGACCCAGCTGAAAATCATATACGGAACCGGCGTAAGGGCCGAGATGGCGATTGCCCAGAAGTCGTATCGCAGGTACAGGTCGAGCGCCTGCTGCGCTCTTTCACCAAGATTAAGCGGCCCGAAGCTAATCTGCTCGAAGAAGCCCACGACTCGTTCCGGGCCGATAGCTAAACCAAGCGAAAAGGCAATCGTTCCACCAAGAACGGAAAAAAGGGCGCAGGTAAGGCCATACCTGAGTGAGCGTTTTGGCTTGCCGAAGCACAGGCCTATGACCATAACGTCGGCAGGAATCGGCACGCAAATCGGCTCGGTAATCGCGAGCACAATAAGTGCCAGCATCCCGAATCGCGTGTCCGCCCAGTGGATTACCCAGTTATATAAATGCCTGTGCCAATGCCACCACGCAACAGTCTCGCCCCTCGCCCCTCGTCCCTCGCCCCTTGTTTTTGTTTCACTATTCGACATTCTTTATTCCTTGTCCGGCAACATATACGTTTTGCAAAAATCCGCTAACGACCGGCTGGAGTCTGCCCAGATGAATTCCCAGTTGCTGTCAGTGCAATTATCCAGTATGTCGTCAGGCTGGGCCGCGTTCGGCGGAACACCGAAACGATAGCCCAGAACTCTATCATAAACATAGGCCACCAGCCAGGAACAGATGGGATAATCGTCATCCTTAATCAGGCGTCTGAAGACATAACTGTTGTTGAGGAATCTATCCAGTACGTGAAATGTGATTTCCCAGAATCCGTATTGTTTACCCTCGTAATACTGGGCCTTTTCAACCATTTTCTGTTTCTGCTGCTCTTCGATATTTGGCGTCTTCCTGCAGATAATCAGCTTCGCTTTTTTGTCCTTATATGCCGTTATCGGCCTGATGACGGTTTTCCATAGCGCTTCTATTATCTCTATTTGCTCGCCTGCCCGCAGGACCATCGCTGAATGTGACGCCCAGGTAGGTTTTTCCTCATCGGCCCTGCTGAAGCGCCGAATCAGCTCTGAGAGTAGTCCCGTGCTTTGAACGTGGATTACGTCGCCGGTTTGCAGGAGATTTTGTTCTCCTGCCAGTTCATCCCAGCCGACCTTTGGATTCGGGCAGGATATGTTTCTATTTTTTGTCATCTGTGAAATCTCCTTGCCGGTCGCTCGTGACTCATTTAATTACTCAGGCTTTTTTCTTGATCTTGTTCTTGTACCATTCTTTCAACCTTTGCCATATTGTCTTTTCGTCTGAGAAATTCCCTGCTGGCCCACCAGCCCTGAATAGTACAGCAAAACGTGTTATCAATGCGCCTAAAATTACATAACCCAAAATCACCTGAATGATAAGCAAAATATGTCCCCAACAACTATTAGGATTAGCATACATATCACCAAAACCTAATGTGGTCATTGTTACGACAGAAAAATAAATAGGCCGAAGTAAAAGCAAGAAGAAATAGTGCCATATTGGCAAATGCGGCTCTACTTCCAGATTACTGACAATCCCCGGAGGCCACCTGCAAGCGCAATTTATATAAATAGCCGCAAAAAACAAAGATAATCCCAAAAACGACCCTATTATTCGCCATGCTGACTTACCATAATCACTTATACCCCAAAATTTTTTTATGAACCATTTCGAAATCTCGTTTATTACTTTCAAAAATCCGTTTATTACTATTCTTGACACATTATTTGAGATCTTTACTTTCCTAAATGGAACATTTTCATCCTTATAATACTCCTCCCAGTTCTTCCGCCGGATATTATATTCCAGAAGCTGTCTTGTGCTTGAGTCTATTCTGACATTGCCTAAAGCAATACCTTCAAAATTCGTGCCTAAGTTGTTTTCACAATGCTTATTTACTTTACACTTCCAGAATGATGTTGAACCATCAACAACTGCCAGACGAAAATCAGCGCCTTCTAGGTTTGTCTCATCGAATCTCGACCCTTTTAGATAAGCTCCACCAAGTCTTGCCCCCTTCAGATTAGCTCTGTCAAGAGGTTCACTGAACTTAGCACCTTCCAAGTGGGCCTGAATTAGTTTAGCATCTTTGAGGTCGGCACCAATAAAAATAGCGTTTTCGAGATGCACCTCTCCACTAAACTTGAATGTATCATTTGTACTGTCATCTACAATCATGCCTGTGTTTAGATAAGCGCCTTGGATATATTTCCTTGAGCAGTCCGCTCCTTCTAAAAGAATATCTTTATCGGGATGTTCTTTCCGCCACTTGTTCCACTTTTTTATGCCTTGCTCACCTTGTTTAGAACACTGTTTTAGAAAGTCATACTGCTCCTGACTAAACAGGCGCTGCTTTTCCGGCTTTTGCTCTTTTGGTTTCGATTCTTCCATTTATCGTGCCTGCTCCATTTTCTCAGGTAGGGTGGGCTTTAGCCCACCAATAGTTTATGGTGGGGCAAGCCCCACCCTACTACTTTTCCGGCTTTTGCTCTTTCGACTATCTGATGTACCTCTGACTTCTGTATTCTGTCTGCTACATTCTGTCTTCATCACTAAATTTTGTGTTCAGGATATGGATAATTTGTTATAATGTCAATGAATACTAAAGCTTTATGTAGATTTACACTCTGTAGAAAACACAGCATTGTCATTCTGAGTTTAACGAAGAATCTCACTATCGGTAAATCGGGATAGATTCTTCACTCGCCTGGGGTGAGTTCAGAATGACCTTTTTACAACATTCTACAGAGCGCCGATTTGCTATTTGTTAAAAATTCTTTACTACGGCGCAGGATTGTTTTAGCATAGCATTATGATTGAGAAAGTTGTACATAAATGTTCCCTACAACAGTGGTCGAAGGTAACCGATGACCTGGACTACTGGTTGAAGAAAACACACCGGGAACGCATCGAGGCAGTAGAGTATTTAAGAAGCCAATACTATGGAAATACAGCCAGACTTCAAAGAACTGCTCGAGTTGTTAAACGCTCATAAAGTAGAGTATTTTATCGTTGGTGCATACGCACTTGCATTCCACGGTGCGCCCCGATTTACGGGGGATATCGATATATTTGTAAAACCGGAAGCTAAAAATGCTGAAAGAATCTTAGCTGCACTTGATGAATTTGGTTTCGGCTCACTTGATTTGACCATATCAGACCTTAAGGACCCTGATAAGGTTGTTCAGCTTGGTTTGGCTCCCGTTCGTGTGGATTTAATCACTTCACTGACCGGTCTTTCATATCAGGAGGTTTTCGCCGGGAGAGCTCAGGGGACCTATGGTGATGTGCCTGTGTACTACATTGGACGCAAAGAGCTACTTGCCAACAAAAGGGCTTTAGGCAGAAAGAAAGACCTGGCAGACATAGAAGCACTTGGCGAAGGCTAATGTGACAATTCAAAAAGACCAATTCGAGACCTTTGATGACGGCCTGTTAGTACGGGCGCCTGCCAAAATTAACCTCAGCTTACTTGTTGACGGCAAACGCTCGGACGGCTTCCACGAGATAAGGACCGTGATGGCGAAGGTCAACTGGTACGACGAGCTGCTGATTGAAAGAAGCAAAGAATCCGGAATAGAGCTAATTTGTAACGGCCGATGGTCGCCTGCCGGCCAGGACAATCTTGTTTATAAAGCGTGTAAGTTACTCTGCGAATTTGCCGGGATTCGGCCTGCTTTGAGGATTACACTGACGAAAAATGTCCCTGCGGGGGCCGGCCTTGGCTCGGGTAGCAGTGACGCGGCGGCAGCCCTTCTCGGGCTTAATAGGCTGCTGGGCTTGGCCTTGGGTGAAGAGAAGTTAGGCAATATGGCCGCTCAGCTTGGAAGTGATATACCTTTCTTCCTTGGCGACCCACTGGCCCTTTGCAGCGGCCGAGGAGAAAGAGTAGAAAAAATTGAAAGAATATTTAGATTTTTCGCGATTGTGGTGCTTCCAAACGTAAGTGTTTGCACAAAGGAGATTTATGAAAATTGCCGGCATAGGCCGGCCGAGTATCAGGCCCTGGAGGCAAGAATAAATCAATATATTGAAAAAAACAGGATTGATTTAATTGCCAATTTATGCGCAAATATGATGTTTGAGAGTTGTCTTCAGTTGCATCAGGAATTGGCCGAACTGAAGGCAAGAATTGAAGTTTCGGGGGTAGGGTCTGTCTGTATGACAGGTAGCGGCTCAGCTTTGTACGTGCTCTTTGACAGAACGGAAGAGCAAAAAGCAAAACTACTGCATAAGACACTCACACAGAACATAGACTGTGAAAGCATTATTGTGAACAACAATAGATGGTAAACTTTTACGCGAGGCAAAGAAAATGGAAATCAGTGAAGTCAGAGTAAAAATGGTTAGCAACAAGGACGAGAGATTGAAAGCTTTTTGTTCAATGACCTTGGATAATGAGTTTGTGATTCGGGACATCAAGGTCATCGAAGGAACGGGCGGCTATTTTGTGGCGATGCCTTCACGCAAGATGAGCGACCATTGTGACAAATGTGGAGGTAAGAACCATCTGCGAGCCAGATACTGCAACAATTGCGGTGCGAGCCTGCCCGAGAATCGCGCCAGGAAAGATGTAAAGGGACGTATGAAGTTACATGCCGACATTGCCCATCCTATTAATGCTGAGTGTCGGCAAAGAATTCAGGAACGAATCATTCTGGCCTTCGAAGAGGAACTGGAAAGGTCGAAAGAGCCCGGCTATAAGCCCGTTGATATGGACGAGACGGACGACGAGATTCCTGATGAATCTCTGTAGTATTGTTTAACATTTCAATTACGGTTGCCAGCCTTGCTTACTGGCTTGTTGAGCCATCGAAGGGTTTTTGCGCTAATTATGGTCTTGGGCTGATGAAGAGTATCCGAGTTTCTATGCTGACTGGCTTGCTTCGCAGGTAGGGCCGCTTGGCATCTTGTTAACGCAGGGGGTAGTGGCACATCGTAAGCCACAGTTAATGCTGAGGTTATATTATCAGCTCCTCCAGAACTTTGTCGAGCGCAACATCCAGCCGCTCCTTAAGCTCGTATCTGCCTTTAGATAGCTGCGAGCGAACATTGATGACCTTTTCCTTGCGGACCTCCGGCATAGAAGCTATTCGCTTTAACACTTGGCCGATAGGAGTATTGTTGATATTTTCAATGATTTGCTCGACAAGCAGATCGTCGGCGACATCAAGGATTTCGCCAGCGTCGTAATCTGGTCGTTCGTATTTACGGCAGTCATTGTCAGCGTTAAAATCAGGCACAACCATTATTTTATATACCTTTATCTTAAATACCTTTCGGCAACAATGCGGAAGAGAAGTTTCACATTTTCCATCCGTGAGCTAAAGAGCAACAGCCCCAATATCTTGTATGTCCCATAAATCCTTTTTGGGCGTGACTATGCGTCACAGTATTGATATCGGCCTGGCTGTCGTCAGAACTTTAGAAAAGTTTTGCCGTCGTGTAAGTGGTTTCAGGTGCAAAACTTAGTCGAGATATGCTGTAAAATGCCCCTTTCAATATAGGGAAGCGGCCTTATTGGCCAGCCCATTTTTACACCACAGCCCGTGATTTCTGGCTATCAGGGTAAAATGGGGGATATACAATATATAGTGATAGCAAATTTTTTTTCGGTTCTTTTTCCGGGGAACGAAGCGGGAAAAAAGGGCCGAGAGAGTTATAAACTCTCGGCCCTTCGATTTTTTACAACAAAAACAGTCTCTTAACACTGACGGCCTGCTTCTATATAGTTGTGGACACAGGTGATTATTCTAACGGCCTCAATACCGGAGAAGTGTTATCAGGTTTTTTATTTTCTCCAGCGTTGGTTTTGTCCAAAGGGTGAATTTGACGCTGTGTTTTTCGCTGCAGAAGGCCTTGAATAAGACGAGAGATGCCGATGGCAAAAAGAATCAAAGCAATAACAAAGTACACGAACGGTGGCGGACCAATGAAATAACCTAATAACGGCATACAAGCAAGTCCTATTCCGACGATAATCATGGCAATGCCGGCGGTAAGGTTTTTTATCCAGAGGGGGCCGATTGGTTCAGCAGGTTTCAACTCGGAAAGCGGTGTACCCTTTTCGATAGCTGCCATAATCTGTTTGTGTTCGAGCCGTTTCTTGTAGTAGTAAATCATTCCTACAATAATTATTGGGCTCGATATTCCCAGGAATATTATTAATACCGTCAGTCCACCAATTATTGGTTCAAGAAATTCTGTCATTTTTTAGTCCTTTCAATTTTAGAGTTAGAGAACTATTTTCTTCAGCTATTTTACATTTATTGAGCCGTTGTGAGTTTCGAGATGGAGTTGGCCCAGGCCTGTGCCAATTGTTCCTGTAAGTTTCCTCTTGTTTACCTTTCCAGTTATTGTTATTGGCAAATCGGTGTTTATTGAGCCGTTATGCGTTGAAGCGTCAATTTTGGCCGAGAAATCCGGCGGAGTAGTTAAGCTGACGCCTCCATTGTGAGTAACTATTGATATATTGCATACCGGCGGGGCGGCTGAGGAGTACAAAGCCTTTGCGCTGCCGTTATGCGTTTTGAGTTTTATATCACCTGAGACTTTATCGCAAGTGATTGAGCCATTATGTGATTGGAGTTGTGTATTGCCTGCTGTTTCTGTGCAGGTTATTTTTCCATTGTGCGTTTTAAGTTTTGATGTACCGGAGATTTTCTCTGCGACAACCTTGCCATTGTGTGTTATTCCGTTGAGTCGGCCGGTTAAATTTTTGATTTTCAAGGCTCCATTGTGCGTTGTAAGCTCTGTGTTGATCTGGTTGGGTACATTAGCATCAAGGCTGACGCTTACGTATTTGCCCGGCACAAGTTTAGGCTTTTCGATTTTTACAGTGAGTCCATTGCCGGAGGGGACAAGCTTTACTTCAACCTCTTCGGCAAGCTTTTGAGCGTTTTCTTCGTTGTTTGCTCGTGCAGTAATGGTAGCTTTAAGGGAGCATTCAGTAACATCGGCGCCGGTAATGTTGATGTAGCCGTTATGTGTTTGAGCTTCGAAGAGGCTGCCTGCCGGCAGAGGTGCTGAGAGATGCACTGTCCTTTCGTATTTTGCCTGTGGAATACAGCCTCCCGCATACAGGCATACGACGGCGGCAATCAATAGACACGGTAAAAAACCTGTGAATGCCTGCGAAAAATCCTCTTTACTCATTTTTCTCTCCTTTAATTAAATCTTTTTTCATAGAGTCTTATTTTATTTGTACTAAACCATCACGGGTTTTCAGGTAAACTTTACCAACGCAGACGAGTTGGCCGGGACCTATTATTTTCATAATTTTTTTCTTATTTGCCTTTCTAAACACAGTCATAGGTAAATCGGTTCTCACAGAGCTGTTACGTGTCCAGGATGGTTTAAGGTAGCAGTTTCCATTCATTTTTCGACCTCTTTTACGATTACTTGGTTTTATTTTGCTTTAAGGTTTTGTTTTCGTTTTGTCTATTAGTCGCTTGCTCCGGGCCGCAGGTTTCAAAGAATATGTGATTTTTTCTTGTTTTTAGTGTTATTATGGTCTTTTATGAATCAGTCGCTGTTTTGAGTGGTAGGTTTCAGGAATTTTGAAACTTATTGGGCCTGAATAGCGACTAATAAAGGAAAGGAATAGTATTGGCGGGCGGTGCAAGAAAGAAGCAAGATGAAAGATGGCTGGAAGAGCTGTTGGCCGGAAAGCACGAGGCGTTTGCCGGATTTGTCGATAAATACAAAGAGATGGTGTTTTTGTGCTGCCGGACGTTAAGGCTAAAAGAGGATGAAATTGAGGATGTGGCGAGTGAGACATTTATGGCGGCTTACGAGGGGATAAGACAATACAAAGGCCAGGCAGAATTGAGTACGTGGCTGTGGGCAATTGCATACCGTCAGGGAGTGAATTACCTTCGTAAGAACCGAAGGGAAAATCAGCTTTTATACGAGCAGGACGAGCAGCTTGCCGAAAGCAGAGATATGCCGGTCTCGGCAGGACTGGAAAATAAAGAACAAGCTGAGCTTGTCTGGGAGGCGGTTGGACGGTTGCCGAGACTTTGGGCGATGGCGACGGTCTTGTTCTACCGCGAAGAAAAAGAGGTCAAAGAGATTGCAGAAATAATGAGGATGAGGCAAAATACGGTTAAAACATATTTATTCAGGGGCCGAAAAAGATTGAGAGAGCTTTTAGTCGGCGTTGTTGGAGAGGATATCGATGTCAGTAATAAAAAAAGATAAATTTGACATAATGTTGTCTGGGGTGTTGCAAGAGCATTCAGAGCCTGTGCCGGCTGATTTTACGGACAGAATATCAAGGCAGATTAGAGAAACCGAGGAACAGAAGATTTTGGCGCGCGTAGTTATGGAGGAAAGACTTGCGCTGACAGGCTGTATTGCTTTGGGTATTATGGCAATTTTTGCGGTGTTGGTTTTTCCGGGCATCGCTGTGAATTTCAAAGAGTTGGTAGAAACCTCTGTTCATAGGGCCACCCAGGCTATAGAAACTGTCCGTTACGGATGGTACTTATACGCAGTCTTTGCAGGGATATTTGGATTTGCTGTTTACAGTCTTATGGATTTGTTGGTAAGCGACAGTTGGCGATAGCCGGAGGGGCTGTTGCATTGCAGGGCTGCGTATGAAGTGAAGCGACTTGGTTCTACCAGTAATACTTGAATTTCAAGTTGCATTTCCAGGAGTTCTTCTCGCCTTTTATCTTTGTCAGCTTCAACTGGGAGCATTGCAGGTTTGGCCAGCGCAGTTGAATTGTGTCAAGAAATTTTGCGAATCTTCCTATGTCAAGTTTTTTCAGGGTGACGTCGGCCGACTGGACATCCTGTCCGCCGACTTTCATCGGAACACCGGAACTTAGTGTATAATTTGCCGGTGAGATTCCGCAACTTTTGGCCGCATGCTCGACTGCCTGAGCATAGCTGAATTGTTGGGTTTTCTTGCCGTTCTCGGCCAGTTCGAGCCTGTCGGGGTCGAGCCCCAGGATTTGATTAAACAGTTTCTGGGAATCGATGTATTGCTTCTTATTGTATGTCCAGTAGTCCCCGGTCGCAGGGATGGATATTGTGCTGAGCCATATCGGCCAAAGAGCAGCAAGGACCGGTATAAGTGTGTACAACAGTATTCTATTCTTTAGTAAATCTTTCATATTATTCCTGGTCACTTTTCCTGTCCGGTGTAATTGTAAGGTGAAACTCGTCGCGATTGTTCTTTAGGTCGTAATTGAATCGGGACGTTTCAAGACTGGGGTGCCTGTCAATTGCAGCTATGAGTTTAATAGTATTCTGTCTTTTGTCTGTATCGCCGGAGATTGTAATGTTCTTCGGGCTGATAGAGATAGACTCGATGTTCAGGTCTACAGCCTTTGGCGTTTCGTTGAGTGTTTCAAGTATATAGCTGAGCAATGCCGAGACGGATTCTTCACCTGCGGCGGTTAGTTGTCCTTCCTTTATTTTTTGTATTCGCACCAGCTCGCGTTTGAGTCTGCTTGCCGGACCTTCTTTCGTCGGCAGCTTTTCACCCATCATAACTGTGGCGTATTGCTGTTGGAACTTTTCTCGCAACCGGTCGAGATATTGGTCTGTTTTGAGCAGTCGCAGCTGTAAATATAATCCGACAGTAAGCAGCAGGGCGGTAACGGTTATGCTCAGAATTTTGAGGCCCCTTTCGATAAGAAGCCTTTTGCCCTGGTACGGCGCGAAATCCTCACGGAAGTCAATCTTGCGTGTTTTGCTGAGGAGCCCCGCCGCGGCCCCATAAGCAATTGCGAAACCGGCCGGTTCTTCACAGTCGGTAAGAGCACTTGGATCCGTGTTTGACGCCTCGGCCAACTGTACCAGCTTCGTCTCCAGGCCGGTGTTCCGACTGAGCTGCTCGAAATCAACGCCACCACTACTCTGGGCTATCCTTAGCTTACTTATTGGCTCGGCCAGCCTTGCTGCCGCCAGAGTGAGAAGTATTTCCCGCGTGAGTAACTGGGTTTTGTCCTGAGAGGAGCCGATAAGAAAGGCACGTGATTTTGCTGCGTGCTGTGTCTTTGAAGGTATCATCAGATAACAGCAATGTTCTGAGAGTATGGCAAACAGAGCGGCTGAATCACGGAACTCTCTGAAATGATGAGAGGTGAACCTTGCTATGGAAGCAATATCAGGCTCGATTACGGCGGGGTCAAGATTATTATTCTGGAAATCGACCAAGAGGTTTGAAAGCAGGTTTTTCCTGGCGGCATAGACGGCCAATTGAGAACCTGATTTGTCGGAGCCTACCAGTTCGAAGGTAACGGCCAGGTCGGATGCGTCGATGGATAGGATTTCCTCGGCATCATACCTGATGGTCTGGGTGATTTGTTTGATGTCTGTAAATTGGCTGTGAATGCTGTGTTGAGTAAACATAACACAGTCGAGAGCTACCGCGACATCGCAGGGGCCGATAGACCTTTGCTTACAGGCTTCGGCGATAAGAGCAGCCAGTGACGGTACTTCTTGCTGCTCGTCGGTTTGGGCCGAGATGCTGAAGCAGTGGTCTGTATTATAACCTCCCGGCCGGGGGCTCAAGAGCGCTGCGGTAGCGCTGGTTTGGCTAAGATAGATTCCCAGATAATTTTTTCGTTCCACTTCCGGTCGACTCCTAAATCCATCGTCGTTTCGTCGTGTCGTTAAAAGACATTTTCTTGCTCGGTTACTTTATCGGGTTATTCGGCGATTACCGCGATTTTTTCTATTTTTTTGTTTTCCTTGGTTATGGCGGCGATTGCCGAGGCCTTGGCCACTCCGCTACGGGCGGTGACTCTGATTGTAAAAAAATCACTTTTGGTAGTAATGCACTTCTGAGCCTTTGTTATAGAATCTGCGTATCTGAGCAGAGAGGTTTTTAACTCGCTGATGTTGTCGAATGGTTTGCGTCTTTTCTGTATTATTTCTTCTGCAATCTTATCGGCGTCGCCGCCAAATGTGAATGCAGCCTCGAGGACATGCCGAGGCGCTGTGTTTACATTTATACTTTCAGAGCCCCATATAGCGAGATATTTCAGCGTCGATTCCTGTCTGTTCTCACTGGCTATAGTTGGTGTGGCAAGTGCTTCGGTATCCAGCAGAGGGCTGTGGAAAAGTCTTACCCAATCGATAATGTGGGGAGATATTTTCGGTAACGGAGGTTTTTTGTACACTCTGGAGTGGTGTCTGCGAGACAGCCTACCGCCGGAACCGCCACTACCGCCGGAACCACCGCTACCGCCGGAACCGCCACTACCGCCACTGCCGCCGGAACCACCGCTGCCGTAACTGCCACCGGAACCACTGCCTGAACTTGCATCGGAGTCAGTATCGGACTTGTTCTGAGGTTGGGTACCGAATTGAAATTTCTTAATTTCGGCAATTTCTTTCGTTTGAGATTCTAACTCGTCTGTTTGAAGGGTGTCCATTTCCATCCATTCGCAGAAGGTCTTAAACGCCGCATCGGCTTCCTGTTGTTGAAGGTCTTTGTCGGACATTAACGCCCAGCTGAGCGGCATCTTTGCATTTTCATCGTGAATCTCGATAGTTACCTCTGCCGAGCCGATTTCAAACTTTATTTCTTTTGTTATCAACGGCCAGGGCGGACCGTACGGACCCGGAATAGTTAGTAAATTGGGATCGACTTCGTCATCGAAAAACTCGAGAGTTTCAATAGAAGCAGTTTCGTTTGGCTCATTAACGTCAGCAATATCATTGACATCGGTAATGTCGTTAACGTCATTGGCTTCATCGATTGCTCTTTCGGACAATATCTTGGCCCATTCTTCGAGAAGCTGTTGATATTCTTCTTCGGAAATATGGAACAGGTCGGAGAAATCAGGCTCATTAGGTCGGGAGATGAGTTTCGGATTTATGGTTTCTATAAATGTGAGGGCATATTTTAGGCCGGAGTCGGCGGCGTACCGCGCTGCGGTATAGTCTATGATGTACTGGTCTCTGTGTCGCTGAGCCGCCAGCCGTGCGTACAGGCTGTAAGCAATAGAGGAAAGTGCCACGAGTATCACCAGCGTGACTACCAGGGCAACGGCCGGCCGGCATTTGCGGCTTAGAATCGTTTTGTTTTTCTCAGGACCCATTTTCTGAGGATTCCTCGGGTATCTCGGGCACTATGAAGGTGATTTTCCTTGTTCGGTCGACAGCGATGGTTCGCGTAATTTTTTCTTCTTCGGGTACGTCGTAGCCTCCGGTCGGTGCCTCGAAGGATTCGGCAAATGAGATAGTAACGACTATAGCAGACGGCAGTTGCCCGCTGCTCTTAAGCCATTTATCCAAGACTCTTTTACCCTGCAGGGCTTCGATTCTGAAGTAAGTGACGCCGGGGCAGAGTGGTATGAAAAACTCTCGTTCGACCTCGGTTTTTTGGGCCTCAAGCAATTTGTCCTCATAGTTGATTCCACTGTGAGTACGATACAAAACAAAGTCGTCAATCTCAGGGTCATAGCTGCTTTGCCAGATGACCTTTTCAAAGGTCAGACGTCTTTGCTTGTTGTCTGCATAAAGGCGGCTTTCCATTGTTAGTCGGGCGACTTGATGGCCTTTATCGAATTTGTTTTGAATATTTATTGTGGTATTCGTCTTTGAAAGACCGAGCCTGTCAAGGTCCTCGGCAATTCGCTGGAGTATTTCCTGCCCCAACGCTTTTTCGTTAAGCCTGTCGGTTATGGTGGCTGCGATGGTGGTTGTGCGGGCGTAAATAGTAAAAAGTGCTATAAATATTAAAGCAGCGATGGTGAGTGCAGCAAGCACCTCGACCAGTGTAAAAGCCGCTCGTCTGGTGGCAGATTTGTTACAAGGCTTAGTCATATAAGTTCCATGTTTAACGTCAACGGGAGTCCATCAGGATTCGCAGCAGCCAACTCAGTTTTTCCTGACGAGACATTTGATTCCACCCATCGGGCAGCCAATCATACTGTTTATCTTTGTCCGAAGAAGGTTCCTTGTATTCGTCAGGTTCTTTGTCCGGTTCTGCTTCATTTTTCTCGTTGTCCTCTTCGTCGGTTTCTTCCAGCCCTTCGTCTTGTTCTCGTTGTTTTTCCAGTTCTTGCTTTTGCAATTCTCTCGCCTCGAGCACCTGGAGCATTTGCTCGGCGCTCAGGTCCGTTACCCAGTGAGTGAATTCTATGGTTTGTTTCTTATCCTGACTGTCGGTATAACTCGCCGAGCAGACGGCTTTTATCCACATTCGCTCTGTCTGCGGTTCGTAGAACGTTTGAACCGCGCTTTTAGCGCGGATGTTCGGATTCAGGTCGCTGCAGCTGTATTCCAGCGTTTCTTCAACCGAGTCCGAGGCCAATAGTTTTTCCATATTCTCACGGGCCAGATGGAAAGCCTCGATTCTAAGCTGTCGGTCTATTGCCAGCTCAGAGTAACGGTTTATGGCCACGAGCACTGTGGAACTGATAAGAGCCAGAATCATTAAAGCGACAATGACTTCCGGCAGGCTGAAGGCCCCTGGCCTTTTATTATTGTTGTGTTTAGAAAGGGACATTATCTTTGGGCACCAAAAGTTCCACATCACCTTTTTTCAACTCTATGATTCTGTTTAGCCGGTTTGCGACTATGGAATATTCCCGGCCGCTGGAATCGAGCAGCACTATTTTTCCGCCCGCCTGCCAGCCTGAACGGCCCACGCGAAAGAAGGCCAGCTCGAAATCCTTGTCCGTTCGCCAGAAATCGTCGAACTGAATGTATGACAGTTGGCAGTTGTCAGTGAAATTACCTGTTTGAATGATGTCATCCTCCAATATCTCGGACAAATCAGGTGAGGTAATCTGGCGGAGCGTGTATGTCTGCTCCGCTATATCAAATATAATTTCATATCTTTTGTCCGTCTCGGCGGCGGCGGTCACGGCCATCCGCATTACGTCGATAAGCTCCTGTGCCTGATTCTTGAATCTGGATTTGCTGATTAAACCGGAGATATTCAGCATAGCCATGGAAAAAACCAAAGCTATTATGACCAGCACCATCAGCATCTCAGCCAGCACGTAGGCTGAGTCCTGTTTCAAAGGTCTTTGTTGCATTGGGCCGTCGCGTCTCGTTTTCTCAGTTGGCATCGGTGCTGTATAAATCGGTATCATATTCTTCACCACCCGGTTCGCCGTCGGCACCATAGCAGATAATGACAAATGGTTTTCCGCTTTCTGGGTACCGCTGATAGACAAACTCGTTGTTCCAGGCGTCCAGCGGTATCTCGGTGGTCTCAAGGTATCCACCCGGCTCATATCCCTCTAAATCGCTGGGTTGTTCGATAAGACAAGTGAGTCCTTCTTCTTCGGTCGGGTATCGGCCGGTGTCCATCTTGAATTGTATAACGGCACTGTGCAGCTTTTTTAGATTGGCTTTGGTAGTAATCACACGTGCCTTGTCGGTCTGGCCCATAAAGTTTGTTACGACCATAGCGGCAAGAAACCCGAGGATGACGATTACCGCCATAAGCTCGACCATTGTAAAACCTTTTCTGCTTTTCTTCCCGTACTTTGCCATCTTCAGCCCCTTTACTCTAAACTGTTCCGTGTAGTTAAGTTTTAGGCCAGCTCTTTATGTTTGTTAGAACTGTCCTGCGGAGAACCTTATAATCGGCAGCAGAGTAGCGTAGGCGATTAATCCGACTATGGTTGCCATAGAGACTATTATAAGCGGTTCAATCGCGGCGCCCAGCCGTTCTATTACCACATCTGTTGAAGACTCAAGGTTCTCGCTGATTCTGGCAAGCATTTTCTCAAGCTCGCCGCTTTTTTCACCTACTGCTACCATATGTGCCATTGCAGGGCCTATCACGCCGCTATCGCGCAGAGGTGTGGTGATATCGGCCCCTGCAAGAATTCTTTCGCGTGCCTGTCTGACCGCCTGCTTCATAATGCCGTTTCCCGTGACCTCCGCCACGGCCCGCAGCGACTCGGCCATACTTAGTCCCGATCCGAGCAGAGTTGAAAGTGTCGAGGAAAATCGCGCGACAACACGTTGTTTTATCAGCGGACCGAAAATCGGTAGCGACAGCAGCAGCCTGTCGCGCAGGAGAGTACCCTTTTCAGTGCTGACGAACCGTCTGTAACCCCAGATAATCAGTACGAGCACGGCGAGAATAACAAACCACCAGTTGCGAAGGACATTGCTGAGTCCCATCATCATCCTGGTTATAGCCGGCAATTCCTGTCCGGCTTTTGTGATTTGTTCGGTAATCTTTGGGATAACGGCTGTTGTCAGAATCAGTAATGCTATAATACATACGGCTATTAGTATTACAGGATATATCATCACGGTGATTATTTTTGTCTCGACCCACTGGCGTTTCTCCAGGAACTGAGCAATGTTCGTCAGGCTTGCCGGCAGCGTCCCGGTAACTTCGCCGACGTGGACCATACTTGTGTAGATGATATCAAAATAATCGCTATAATCCCGCATGGCATCGGCCACTGATTCACCGGTTACAACCCTGTCGCGAATGTCGGTGATGACATTTTGGAACCTGACGTCGGAGCTTTGCTGTATCAGTACCGACAGTGCCTCGGTCAGTTTTATGCCCGCCGTCAGCAGCGTGGCAAGCTGCCTGGAAAAATTCAGCACCTCTTTCTTTCTTCCTCTGCTCAATAGAGACATAAGTGCAAAGCGACCCTTGTGGTCAGAAGAAACGTCTGTAAGATTGGTTGGGTGCAGGTTTCTTGCGCGCAGTTGCTTTCTGGCGGCGTAGGCGTTTTCAGCCGTAATGGAGCCTTTTACCGTTTTTCTATCGGCGGCGATAGCTGTATAATGGAATCGTGGCATAGTTTCGTTGGCTGCTGAGTATTTCCTTTTTACTCCCGCCTGTTGAACCTTACTGGTACATTCCTGTTTTTCTTAAATTTAGACCTTTCGGTGGTGGATGATTTATTTTACATTATATCGGCCTGAGTTACCCGCATTACTTCGGGTATAGTTGTTATACCGGAGGTGGCTTTCCTTGCTCCATCCATTCGCAGGGTTTGCAGTCCGGCTTCGATGGAGTATTTTTTTATCTCGCCTGCATTAGCTTTCTTGTAAACCAGGTCTTTTATTTGTTCATCAATCAGCATAAGCTCGTATATGCCTGTTCGGCCGCGATAGCCGGTCTCGAAACATTTATCGCATCCCTTACCGATGAAAAACTGGCTTTTGGAGGTATTGGTACCGCCCAGGCCGAGTTCTCTCAGTTCATGCGCTGCCGGTTCATATTTGGTTTTGCAGTCCGGGCAGACCTTTCGAACCAGTCTTTGGGCAATCACGGCGATAAGGGATGAGCTTACGAGGTACGGCTCGACGCCGAGGTCGATAAGCCTGGTGACGGCACCGGCCGAATCGTTTGTATGCAGCGTGCTGAAGACAAGGTGCCCCGTCAGGGACGACTGAATGGCCATTCGTGCGGTCTCCTGATCCCGGACTTCGCCGACCATTATTATATCAGGGTCTTGGCGCAGAACATGGCGTAAGGCGGTTACGAAAGTCATCCCCTTCTTTGCGGCAACCTGCATCTGGCTGATGCCCTCAAGCTGGTATTCGATGGGGTCTTCAATGGTCATAACGTTTTTTTCTACGGAGTTAAGGCGGTTCAGGCAGGCGTAAAGGGTGGTACTTTTGCCGCTTCCGGTCGGCCCGGTCACGAATATCACGCCGTGTGAGCGGTTCAAAAGCAAGTCGAGTCTTTTCAGGTCGTCTTCCCACAGGCCCAGTTCATTAAGGCCGAACAGCCCTGTGCTTTTATCCAGCAGTCTGAGCACACTTCTCTCGCCGTAGCTGGTTGGAACGGTGCTTATACGCAGGTCGATTTCCCGCTGGCCGACCCGGACGCTGCACCTGCCGTCCTGGGGCATTCGACGTTCGGCAATGTCCATTCCGGCCATAACCTTGATACGCGAGATGACCAGCGGCAGGGCGTTTCTGTTAAGGCTCAGAACGTCGTAAAGAATGCCGTCGATTCGATAACGGATCTGGATTTTTGCCTCGTAGGGGTGGACGTGAATATCACTGGCTCTTAGCTGCAGCGCGCGGAAGAGAATGTCATTGACCAGCCTGATTACCGGCGGACGGTTTACGACGTTGAGAAGGTCATCGGAGGTGGCTGCTTCACCGGCGAGTAGGTCGAGATTCTGCGAATCCAGTTCCTCGGCAACGTCCTCAATTACAGTTGTTTTCTGCTCATAAGCCACGTCGATTGCTGTGGTTATTGTGGCTCTCGTGGCGACTGCAATCCGAACAGGGAAGCCGGTCATTTTGGAGACGTTATCGATGGCATCTGTATTCAGAGGTGAGGCCAGAACCACCGTCAGCTCACTGTTGTTCTGGTCGGGCTTTATCCCAATCAGGTAGTGGTGCTGGGCATAGTTGGCCGGCACCGAATTGATGAAATCCGGCGGTACCTGCGAGGAGGGAACTTCTGAAAGGAACTCGATGCCCAGTATCTGGGCAAGGAGTTTCAGAATCGCTTCTTCCGTAAACTTGGGACAGCTGAGCAGTACCTCGTCGAGGCGCCGGCTGTCATCTTTGGACTCTTCAAGAAACCGCGCCAACTCCTTGTGGTCCAGTATGCCGGTTCTTTGAGCGGTTTGTATGAGTAACTCTTTCATTTCACACTAAATTGCGGGGTACTCAATACTTTTATTCTTCTTCAAGGACGTTTAATGGGTCAATCCTGTCGGCCGGAAAGCCCGGCAGATTTCGGTAGTCCTGAAATTCTCTCTCACTTCTTTCAAAAGCGTCACGGTTCCTTTGGGATATATCCTCCAGTTGCGCAAGGCCCATTATGTCGGTGCCGGGTCTTAGAATATTCGCTTTGACGAATACATAAAGCTTACTGGCTTCATTGGTGTTGTTAACATTTCTGAATAATGCTCCCACAAGAGGGATGTCTCCGAGCAGAGGTACTTTTTCACCACCTTTTGCCTGAGTTAATTTTATCAGCCCGCCAAGGATAATTGTTTTGCCGTCCGGGACAGTAACGGTCGTGTTGATTTCGCTCCTGGTTTGGTCCGGCGGTGTTGATCCGCCGAGTGTGTCCGGGTCGAAATCCTCGCGTTTCATTCTGACTTCGAGCCTTAATAAATCGCCTTCACTTATGTGAGGCGTTATGACCAGCTCGATGTCGGCGGTGTACGGCTGATAGGTTGTCGTCGTAATAATGCCCGAGTCGGTCTGTGACGAACCCGTAATGGTAATACTTGTGGTAGCGGTGGTGATGATTCTTCCTTCTTCATTATCATTGACCAGGACTTTGGGTCTGGCCAGCACACGCCCGTAGCTTTTTTCCTCTATGGCGGTTATGAGGGCCTGTATGTGTTTTGAGCTGTAGAAGCCGCGGGTTTCTCCGGAATAAGCCGAGGCTGTATTAAAGCCCATCTCGAGACTGTCTGTAACGCTGGTAGCCAGTGCGGCCAGGCCCGAGGCTGCGTTTGCCACCACGGCGTGCTCGGCATTGGTGACGATATTAAGGTCATATTCAAACGCGTCGGTCTTGTCCACCTCAACAAGGATAACGTCAATGAGAACCTGGGGCCTTCTCTTGTCAAGATTCTTTATCAGTTTGCCGAGCCATTCCTGGTTTTTTTTGCTGGCGTAAACTATGATTGAAAATGTGTTTTCGTCTGCGACAATTGTAATGTCTTCCTGTTTTGTTTTTGCCTGGACCTTTCCTTCTTTGTCTCGAGTGGTTTTCTCGACCAGTTCGTTCAGTACCTCGGCCATAGCTTTCGGGTCCTGATTTTCGAGAGGATAGATTTCGTACGGCATAGCTACTCTGGCCGGTTCACGGTCTACGTAGGAAATAAGCATTGCAATTGTGGCGTGCCACTCGGGGGTGGCGTTAACAAGAATCGAGTTAGTCAGTTCCAGCACGTGGAACTGTGCCTCTCCGCCGGCAACCTGTACGGTGGCCGTTGCGCCCTCGCCTCTTCGGGGCGGCTGCTTGGGCATGTTCGTCCTGCCAATGCCGAGCGTCTCTAAGGTATCCAGCACTTCCTGGGCATCAGCATACTGTATTTCGTATTCCTTGATGGTCCTCAAGTCTTGTTGAGGGATATCGAAGGCGTCTATTAACTCATTGACAAGTTTGATTTCTGCGGGCAGTCCGACCATCAAAATTCGGTTCGTTCTCTCGTCTAAATCCAGGAAAACAGAGGGTTTCTGGATCGTAGAAGTAGTTGATGCAGGGGCAGGTGAGGGTCGTCGGCCCCGTCTGGACCTTCGTTCAGTTGGTGTCGGCGATGTGGCAACGCTGATTGAAACAGTGCCGAGTTGTTCGGCAAGGGCCTTGATTTTTGGAGTGAGCATACCTGCCAGAGTATACTTCAACTGTCTGAATTTGAATTGTCTGGGTTCGCCCGGCTGGTCAACCAGTTCCAGGAGCTGTTCTATACGTCCCATACGATAGGCGTATTCGGTGACCATTAATTGGCCTGTATCCGGCAACGCAGTGATGTTTGTGCCGAGTTTCATCCCTCTTAGTAATGTCTCCGCCGTGTTGGTATTGATATAATCGAGATTGAAAATGCAGGTCACTACTACATCGCCGGGCTGAATAGCTTCGCCATCGAGCTGTAGAGCAGGGTCGGCATCTAACGCGTCACCGATTGGGACTATCGTAACCAGATTACCTTTGCGACTCATCGCAAAACCTCTAAACTTAAGTACAGACTCCAAAAGAGCGTATAAGTCCTTGACCTTTAAAGGGCCCTGTACTTTCAGTGTGACGTCTCCTTTGATTCTGGCCGGGTCGTAAAGGTAGTCCAGGTCCAGATATTTACCTACCAAATCCAGCAGGGCGATTATGTCCACTTTTTCAGGCAGGTCCAGTTCAAGCTGCTCGTTCCCGTTTGGTATTACCATTTCTTCGACCATCGGGGCAGTTGTTTCGGTAGGAACTTCCTGTGGTGGTTCGTACGGCTCCCGGGCTTCCGGCTCGACAGCTGGCTCTACTGGAACCTGCTTCGGGAGTGCTGATGTTTTTTCAGCTTCAGGTTGTACCTGTTGGACGGGCTGCGATGATACTGGGCCGGCCCCGACTTGTCGGGATTCGCTGGGTAGCTTTAGCAGCTCAGAGGCCTCTTGGTCAGCTGCCTTTTCAGCCTCGGCAAGCAAATCGAGGAGCTTATCGAAAAGCTCATTCAGGTCTGTACCAGCCTGACTTTCCTCGGGTCCTGGAGGTCGCTTAGCCGGCCCTGTGGGAGGGTACTGATTGGACTCTGCTGGCAGGGCTGTTGTCGAAACTTCCAGTAGGGCCTGTTCTTCCGGCTGAATATCGGCTGCTGCAGCTGTTTGCAATTGCTTAATGGCCTGGGTTATCCTGCTTAGCTGTTGTTTTGGAGCCAGCAGAATTAAGGCGTCGTTATGAATATCTATGATTGCTGCGGGCGCGCTGGTAGGTGGATCAAGGAAGGTGCCGATTGAGACATCACCGAGCAACTCGGCAATTTGCTGGTTGGATGGCCGTTTAATGGCATCGGGACCCTGTCCAATTGTCTTTATAATAAACTCGTCTTCTGAGTCAACATCAACAAGCTCGACAATAGAGGTAGCCTTTATCAGGGCCGGAGCCGAGGCAGTTACTATAAGAGCATTATTAACAGGCAGTTGCGAAATTGTGTCGCCGATTTTAAGCTTGACAAGATATTCCTTTACCTTCTGAGAAGGTGCATGTTTTAGCGAGAAGACACGGGTCCGCTGAGGCACCGGGGTTTGTGCCTTCTGCTCAGCTAAGACACAGTGGGCAAGACAAAGTGATAGGCTTACCACCCAGAGCGACTTAACAAAAATAGAGGTACTCGGCAAGGCCAAAAGTTTGCAGTTTTTCCACATATCTAACTCCAGAAGTGTAACTTATACGCATTTTTATGTCCATATCAATGCTTTTCCGACATAGCAGCCGAGGCTGCTTGCGATAAGTCCTTTTTATACAAGAAGTTGTGTGTAACCATATTTCCCTCGACATTTCTCGGGCTGATGCAAAATAAGCATACTAAGTCAGACAGAAAAGCAGGTCAAAAGTTCCAGCTTATGAGGCGGAAATGGGGAATATATTTGTGCCCGGGATAGTTCTGCCGTGGACAAGAATATTAGTCGTTTGGTTCGTTTGGTGAGGGAGCGACTATGGTGCCTTGCTGTTCTCTCTCTATACGGAGTAATTCTTCCTCCATTGCCTTCAACATTGCCCCGATTTGGCCGAGGTCTTCTGCCTCTTCAAGCCCGATGCCCATAGTCTCAGGCAGTGTTGGCGATGTTTCTGACGGTGGTGTTTTTGTGTCAGTCCTGCTCCTTCGGCTCTGGCGTATAGAATTATCCGGCGGGGGCAGTTGGCTAGGGTCGAAGGATTTCGTTATTTTCGGGTCCCTTGTTGGTTTGAAATCTTTTCGCGGGCCGGCAGGGGAAGCACTTTTGAGAAGAGATTCCTTCTCCGGGTGTATGACATAGAGTGTTTCGGTTCGCTCACCGTCCCGAACGAGGATATTACCATCGTTTATTTGGTCAATTACCAGGTGTCCGACATTGTCGGACCGCCTTACCCAACTCAGGCCTTTGCCCGGCTCGTCAATCAACGCCAGTGACCGGGCTGGATAAAATATATAAACGGAAGTACCGATGAGTGAGAATTTCGGTGTTACTCTGCTTGGCCTGGGGGTGGGTCTGTCAAGTGGTCTGGAGGGCTTTACAGGTTGGGGCGGCTGAATGCGCAGAGCGAAGGCCTCGGCCTGCTTCATAAGTGGTGAAATCTGGTCTGCTTTTTCTGCCTCGTTAGCGGAATCAGCCTTGTACAGCTCGAGTGCGCCCGGTAATTTCAGGAATTTCTCTATTTCCGGGTCGGCTCGTAGGCCGAAAGCTACCGAAAGCAGTAGAAAAACGGCCGCCAATGCGGCGGCGGCGATGGTTGTTATCTTCAGCGTCTTTATCATTGTTAAGAACCGCTCGTTGCAAACTCATTGCAGAGTTGTACTTAGCCCACTTTACCCTCCCGTTGGGCATTTCGACCTTTTGTTCATATTTATTTGACATCATTTGTGTCGTTGGGTTCCGCCCAGTGTCTAATTTTTTCGCGGTAGAGCAACTCATTACCGGCATAGTTGCCGCTGTGTTCAGGTGTGTGGCAGTCAAGGCACGTCGTTTTCGGCTCACAAGTTTTTGCTTTTCCGAGTGTCCATATATGTTCAAGGCCGGGGCCGTGGCAGACCTCACAGCCGACGTTTTTCAGATAGGCTGTTTTCTCCTCCGAGATAAAGCCGGATTTGTAGTCCATTCCGACGACATGGCAAACAACACATTCGGGGTCGTATTGCGAGCCGACATTGACGAGTGTTTGGTAAGCGGGGGCGTGAGCTTTTTGACTCCACTGCTCGTAGTTGTACCTGTGTTGATGACAGATTTTGCAGGCACTTGAGCCCGTATACATAAGGCCGTCGGGCAGAAAGAAGCGAGGGTGTTTTTCAAGAAGCCCGGCTTCTTTGACAATCTCCTGGTAATTCTTGTATAGATCGACCAGTGGTTCTGCCGTAGGGAGAGATTCCTGGACAGGTATTGCAGAGTAATCCAGTTTCAATTGCTGCTCCTCGTCGAGGATAACTTCCAGCCTGCCAACATATTCACCAAGCTTACCGACCGAAATAACCAATGGTTTTTCCAGTGAATCATCGACTATCCTGGGTATATCCGAGTTGTCGGGACAAATGATGACGTCAACGAGTCCACCCCAGTCAAGGGAGGAAATGTTTTGGGGCTCGCAGGTGTTTACAATAAGGATGTTAATTGTCCTGTGCTCCAAGGCCAGAAGACCTTCAATTTGGCTGGATTCATCCTCAATGCTGGTAACAGTAATAAAAAACGGCTCATCGTTGAGTTGAAACTGTTTGGTTAATTGGAGCGGGATGTCTGTTTCTGGTGGCTGATATGCTGAGATAGCATTAAATGGCAAAGCATTGATAAGTCCGCGTTCCATGGCAATTTCGATGTCATCTAAGCTGAGATTAACCGCATCATACTCAAGCAGTGAAAGGGCCAGTGTTATTATGTCGAATTTTATCAGATTTTGCTCGCCGCGGTCGGGTACGAAGTTGCCCGTATCGATGATGAGTCTTTTCTCAGGTGGGGCGGTATCAAAGACGGCCGGTCTTCTATCCAACCCGCCCAGCTGGCCTCCAAAACAGCCGCAGGGCTTCAGGGCCCCAAGCATATTACCTGTTAGAAAGATAGTTACTTTGTTATCTTGTGGCAAAGCCGGGCTGGAGGTATTTACCAGTGTAGGGATAAACACAGCGGTGCTCAACACTACAATGTAACCACAGATTAGCAGTCGCATTATCGTCCGTCAGTTGAAAGCGGGCCCCTAAGGGGGCAGGTTACTGCGTTTCTTTGGTCTTTGAAAACCACATATTGGCATGGACCTTCAGTCTTTCACCACCCTTTATTTGTATGTAAAGCCAGTCGGTAAAGAACCTTATCTTCTTGGCTTGCGGCGGTGGGTCAATCTGTACTTCAAGCTGGATACCCTCGTTAAGCTTCTTCTGGCTCAGTAGTCGCAAACTGCCTTTTTCCGAAGAGACCGATTCGATCTCAAAATCCCTGCCGTAGTTACTTTTTACAAGGACTTGCCTTCTTATCGATTCGGTTGGGGATACATTTTGAATGATAATTGTCGCCGGGTTTGTCTGAAACTGAGGCGGCGTTCTATAAATGATATTGACCGACTTGCATTGTGGGTGTGTTAGTTTGATATCGATATATCCATCAAGCCTTTTGCTCAGCTTATCAATATCAACCTTTGGACGCAGGACAAACTCAGTGGCGGCGGTGTTGGGGTCGAACTCGGCGGTAATTGTCTCGTTGGTTGAGTTGAAACTGGTTATTTTAAACGGAACGTCGTCGATACTTTTCAGAGTGATGGGTTGGCAGTTTGCATTTTCCTCGTTCAGTTTCAGAGTAAGTGATAGTGGTTCGGCCTTGACCTTCAGGATGATGCTGGCCTTAATGGTAAGCTCAACCCTGTTTTTGTTCTTGGCGTTTGAAGTGACATAGATGTGTTTTAAGGCCGGCCCTGGTTTTGTTGAGGCTGAATATTTCACTTTTATTGTACCGCTCTCGCCGGGTAAGTAATCCCTTTTTGACAGCTCGAAGGGCGTGCAGCCGCACGTTTTTTTGATGTTTTTGATTTTAAGTTCGCTGGTACCGGTGTTTTTGAATTTAAATTCGCAGGTATTCTTGCTTTTACACAGTATTTCGCCGAAATCGTGAATGGTTTTATCGAAAGTTATTTCTGCTTGGCCCTGTTCGACTTTGGGCTCAGGGGCCTTAGCTGGTTTCTCAGTGGTCTGCTGTTTGTTAGTTGGCTCTGCGGCCTGCAGTGCTTCAGTCGGCTCGCAGCCGGCCTGAGATGACAGGATGGCGCAAATGGCAAGAAAAGTCAGAATGCTTAATTTTGATTTCATATTCCTATGCTCCTGATTAAGATACGAACACAACGATTATATTAAGAACATTGCAGTTTAGCATAATCGGTGGATTAGGCAAGCTTTTTTTACTTGTTTCAAGGCTTTGGGTGTTTATGCTGTATAGTTATCTCTGTACACATATTGGTGTTTGTGGTTGCCGTTTTGGGATTGTTTCAGCAAAGTTAGGACGTCGTTTCGACGGATTGAAGAGGCAGGTCAGCTTTTAAGGATTGGACTAAGATACGTTTACCTGCGTGGTTATGGATACAACAGTACTTAACACTACGATTTGACCACGGATTAGTAGTAGCCCCATAGTCAAGAGCAGGTCCCTATAAGGCAGGTTACTGGGCCTCTTTGGTTTGTGCAAACCACATACTGGCGTGGATCTGGACCCTTTCGCCGCCCTTTATTTGTATGTAAAGCCAGTCGGTAAAGAATCTTGTTTTCATAGCTTTTGGTGGCGGGTCAATCTGCACTTCAAGCTGGATACCCTTCTCGACGTACTTCTGATTCAAGAGCTGCATAGTACCTTTTTCCGAGTAGACTGATTCAATCTCGAAATTATTGCCGTAGTTGCTCTCTATCAGAACTTGCCTTCTTATCGACTCGGTGGGGTCAGCGTTCTGAATGATTATTGTCGCCGGATTTGATTTGAATAGGGGCGGTGTTGTGTAAGAGGCGCTGACCGAGTCACATTGTGGGTGTGTTAATTTGATATTGATATGTCCGTTGAGCCTTTTGCTTAACTTCTCGATATTAACCTTGGGGTGAAGAACGAACCTGGTGGCAGCAGCGTCAGGGTCGAATTCGACGGTAATTACGTCGTTGGTGGAGTGAAAGTTGGTTATCTGGAACGGCACGTCGTCAATACTACTCAGAGTGAGGGGTGGGCACGCGGCGTTTTCTTTATCCATTGCAAGAGCAAGATTCAGCGGCTCAACACGTACTTTCAGTATAATGTTGGCCTTTACAGTAAGCTCGACTCTTGGGTTATTCTTCGCATTTGAGGGTACATATAGGTGTTTTTGGGACGATCCGGGTTTTGTTGAGGCTGAATATTGCACTTTTATTATACCACTCTCGCCGGGGACGTAATTCTTTTTTGACAGCTCGAAGGCCGTGCAGCCACACGTGCTTTTAATATCTCCGATTTCGAGGTCGCCGGTTCCGGTGTTTTTGAATTTGAATTCGCAGGTGTTCTTGCTTTTACCCAGGATATCGCCGAAGTCGTGAACGGTATTTTCGAAGGTTATTTCTGCCTGTCCCTGTTCGGCCTCGAGCACAGGGACCTTTAATGGTTTTTCAGTGGTCTGTAGTTTGTTGATGGGCTCTGTGGCCTGCAGTGTTTCAGGCGGCTCGCAGTCGGCCTGAGATGGCAGGATGGCACAAATGGCAAGAAAAGTAAAAACACTCAATTTTGATTTCATATTCCTATGCTCCCGATAAAGGTACGAACACAACGCTTATAACGAGGGCATATAGCTTAGCATAATCGGCGGATTAGGCAAGCCTTTTTCGCTTAGCCTTGAGACTTTGGCCGTTTAAGCCGTGTAGTTATCTCTTTACAGCTTGGGCATCTACGGTTACCATTTGGGGATTGTTGCGGCGGAATTGAGGCGTCGTGCCGATTGGTTGAGGCGACAGATAAGCTTTTAAGGAGCCGACTATGGCCAGCGAGAATGTGCAATTGTCGGTTGTTGTCCCGTTACTCAATGAGCAGGACAGCATCAAAGCCTTATATGAGGAAATAAAAGCAAGTTTGTCCGATAGATATGGTAATAGTTACGAAATGGTCTTTGTCGATGACGGCAGCACAGACAACAGTTTTGCGATATTGGCACAGCTGCAACAACTTGACGGCCATGTTCGCGTCATTTCCTTTCGTAAGAATTTCGGCCAAACGGCGGCGCTGAGCGCAGGCTTTGAGCATTCAAGAGGAAAGATAATTATAGCAATCGATGCCGACCGGCAAAATGACCCTGCGGATATACCCGGACTGCTGGATAAACTGAATGAGGGTTATGATATTGTCAGCGGCTGGCGCAAAAAGCGACACGATGCTGCGCTGAGGCGACGGCTTCCGTCGCGAATGGCCAACTGGCTAATCCGGCAAATTACCCAGGTCAAGCTGCATGACTTCGGCTGTACCCTCAAAGCATATCGACGGGAAGTGCTTGAGGATACTCGACTGTATGGAGAGATGCATCGATTTATCCCCGCCGTGGCCGGTTGGGGTGGTGCAAAGGTGGGCGAGATTGTAGTTAATCACCGGCCGCGAACAACTGGTGTTGCCAAGTACGGCCTTGGCAGGACCTTCAAGGTTGTTCTTGACCTTATTACGGTTAAATTCCTGGGCTCCTATTCCACCAAGCCGATTTACGTATTTGGCGGCCTGGGATTTTTATGTAGCCTGGGTGCGATATTGAGCGGTGTGGTGGTCTTATACCAAAAGTTTATCTCGACACGGCACCTGGCGATGAATCGTAATCCGCTGCTGATTTTGACCACACTGTTGGTTATTACCTCACTGCAATTTGTCCTGATGGGACTGCTGGCTGAGATGCTTGTGCGTACCTATCATGAATCTCAGGGTCGGCCGATTTATACAATACGGCAGATACTGGAACGGCAGGGGGAGCAGTGAGAGGGATAACCCAGTGAGAAAGACTGCCGGTACTATGAAAAGGGTCCGGAAAACAAAACATCGCCCCCCTCAATCCCGCCACCAACAGGCCGGTAGTGGGATTGCATTCTGGTTTGTCATTATATTCGTTCTGGCGGGCGTTCCATTTGGGCTTGGTAAGTATATAGAATTCAATTCACCGGGGCCATTTGATAGTGCTTCCAATGTTTATTCTGCCAAACGAATCGTGGACGGCGCCAGAATAGGCATTGAGGAAAGGCCAAGCGCCGCTACTGGAACGCTGATTGTCAATATAATTGGGGTCCGGCTTTTTGGTTTTAGCGAGACCGGCCCGAAACTTATCCAGGGGATTCTGCAGGCGGCGGCGCTGATTTTGATGTTTTGGGTGATGCGGAGGCTTTTTGGTACGACGGCCGCCGCTGTCGGAGTGATAATTGCATCGGTATATCTCTCAGCTCCGCTTATTGCCAAATTCGGCAACGTCAAAGAGCAATATATGATTGCCTTTATGGTTCTGGGGATTAGCTGCTATGTCCTGGGCCAACTTGACGGCCGGTGGTGGATGACGTTATTGGCGGGCGGGATGCTTTCGTGGGCGCCGCTATTCAAGGAGACCGGTTATTCCTCGATAGCGGCTGTGGGCCTGTTCGTTGTCGCCCAGCCTTTTTTCAAAAATCGAACGTGGAAAAGGACCGCCACAGACACAGGGCTCTTATTAACAGGCGCGGTGATTGCAATGGCACCTCTGTACGTGTGGATATTGGCAGGCGGCCACCACAGAAGACTGCCGTACTCATTTGTGTGGAAGCAGGTTACCTTGGTATTTACAGACTCGAAAAGCGTCCGGGGGTATGAACCGTCCGGTTTAGAGTTTGATGAAGACGCGACCCAGGACAAAGATACACTGCTGGGAAGATATGTTGTCCAGAGCTGGCGGGTACTCACGCCTGAACAGAGAAAAGAGGTGGTGTTCAGGATACTGCGGTATTACCGGCTGCTGATACTGCCGATAGCGCTTGCTTTAGGTTCAATTGTGGCAAGACTCATCAGGTTGTTTTGGGTGCGACCCGGCTCTTCGGAAATCCAAACAAAAAAAGACTGTGAGCGTTTTGTGCTTTTGTTTGCGGTGTGGTGGCTGCTGGATATGGCGTTCGTATGGGTCAGTCCCCGCTCGTATGAGCAGTATTATCTTCCGTTAAATGCCTCCGCTGCGATGTTAGGCGGGTATTTGATAGCGACTTACCGCCATAAATTAAAAACTACTTTGTATAAACCAAGGTGGGTAGTCATTGGGCTGGCGGGATTAATGTTGATGATAGTTATGTTGTGGCACATATTTTTTGGGATAGAGACCAGCCCGCACTCCGGAACCAAATACGGACAGAGACGCCGGGGATATCTGCAACAAATGGACGCAATTGCTAAGCAGGGTACGGCTACTGGGGGAGTCTGGCAGTTTGTCGGCAGATACATTCGTGAAAATTCCAGGCCGGATGAGAAGATATATGTCTGGGGCTGGGTGCCGGGGATCTATCTTGAGGCGCAGCGATTCAGCTCGGCGCCAAAGGCATTTGAAAGTGATATGCACAGGAAAAGCCCGCAAGAGCTTGCTGATGCGATTAAGGAGCTTTTGACGGTGTTTGAGAAGGAACCTCCTCGTTTTATCGTCGATACATATAAAAGGCATTTCCCATGGGATAGGCCGCCTCTTGAGTTGTGGCCTGTAATTCGAAACCGGATCGCACAGGAATTGGGAGCCAGACCGGCGGATTCTGAAAAAGTGTATGCCGAATGGCTTAGTAGAAATTTCGGCGAGGATGAGGCAAAGCGGTATGAAGAGATGCGTCCGTTTAGAATATATGTTATGAAGAACTACAACGTGGTCAGGCCTTTCGGCGAGATGCTTCTTTTTCGGTTACGGGACGAGTCGGCACAGAAGGGGCAGCAATAAGAGTGACGGTCCTTAAAATACTTATGCTTAATTATGAGTTCCCTCCAATTGGGGGAGGGGCGGGTAAGGCCCATCTTTGTTTACTGAAGGAGTATGCCGGCAATAGCGAGCTGATTATAGATGTCCTGACTTCTGCACCGAAGCCCGGCTTTACGATTGAGAAGCTGGCCGAGAATATCACCGTGTACAAGGTAGGCGTGCATAAGAAAAATCTGCACTTCTGGCGCAAGGTCGAGGTTGTTGAATGGCTGACGAAGGCGCACAGTCATTACCGCAGGCTGCTTAGCCGGAATAGTTACGATTTGGCGCACGCTTTTTTCGGGTTTCCAACGGGCTGGCTTTGTTACCGAACATGTAAGAAGTTGCCTTATATAATTTCACTCCGTGGCTCAGATGTGCCGGGCAGACACGCGCGGTTAATACTTGAATATAAGCTTCTTGGGCCTGTGTTTAAGGCTATATGGACGAAGGCTAATCTTTTAGTGGCCTGCAGCGAGGGTTTGAAGATGCGGGCGCTTAGGTTTTTGCCGTCAGTCTCTATTGAGGTTATACCCAATGGTGTTGAGTTGGACCGTTTTCATCCCGGCCGGGCAGATGAGAATAAAGACGTTCTGAAACTTTTGACCGTAGGGCGATTGTCAGTTACCAAGCGTGTGGAGATGCTGATAGATGTGGTCGAAAGACTATGCCGTGATGGGCATGCCGTTCGTTTTGCCGTAGTTGGTGGAGGTGGAATGGAAAAACAGCTTCGGCAAATGGTCATACAGAAAGGTCTCGGCCATATCATCGAGGTGACAGGCAGGATTGCCCCGGAACAAATGCCGGATTTGTACTGCCACAGTGATATATTCATCAGTGCCAGTATGCAGGAAGGAATGAGCAACGCAATGCTCGAGGCGATGGCCTCTGGGCTGCCGATTATAACCACGCGATGTGAAGGCGTTGAAGAGCTGCTGGCGGATAATGGGATTGTGGTGGAGCAGGCAAATGCGGCGTCTATCGCTCAGGCAGTTGCTAAGCTGGCGGGGGATAGTGAAAGCTATGAACGAATGTGTATCGCGGCAAGGAAGCGGGCGGGGGATTTTAGTTGGTCGTCTGTTGCTGAGCAGTATCTGGCCTGGTATCGGCGTGTAGTTTAACCAGCAAGAAGCGTGCCGTAGTCTTGAATAAACCGCTCTTGGTGACGTTTGCGGATTTGTTCGGCTGTAATGCTAATAAGTTAAAGGACCGGAATGAAAAGGTTTCTTTGTGTAACGATAGATACTGAACCTGATTGCGATATACACTGGAGAAGGTCTAAACCGCTTTCCTTCGATTCGGTTTTGTTCGGTATCGGCGCGTATCTTAGGCCGATATGGAACAAGTACGACATTAAGCCTGTTTATTTTGTCTCCCCGGAGGTCGTGCAGAATGACGATTGCTGTCGGGTCCTGCGAGAGGAAATCCAGTCCGGCGCGGAAATCGGCGCGCATCTGCATTCCGAATATATAGAGCCGGAAAGAAAGTCAGAAAACCTCGCGGGTACGGCAAGCAAAGAATATCCCTGCTTTGCGTATACCACGGAAATTGAATCTGCCAAGATACAAAACCTGACCGATTTGATTGAGCGGAAATTGGCTGTTAGGCCGGTTTCTTACCGAGCGGCCAGGTATGGTGCGGACCTGGATACGATAAAATCTCTGGAAAAGCTGGGCTATAAGGTCGATAGCTCCGTTACTCCCGATATAGACTGGTCTTATCAGGACGGCCCAGACCATTCAAGGGCGCCTAAACAACCTTATTTAGTTTGCGCCGAGGATTATTATGCTGCCGGCACTTCAAAAATATTAGAGGTGCCAATAACGATTTCAGGAAAAAGGTTCTTCTTGCTTCCTGATAAGTGGTTTTTTTACAGATGGCTCAGGCCCACGCATATGAGTGTTACCGAAATGAAGATTCTTACAAGGCGGTTTATGAAAAAATATGATAGTCCTGTGCTGACTATGATGTTTCATTCTATGGAGCTTTTACCTGGAAAGACGCCGTTTGTAAGGAACAGGCTGCAGCAGAAATTGTACCTTGTGAGACTCGAAGGAATAATAAAGTATCTAAGAGGAAAGGCCTTCTTCGAGAGCAGGACACTCAGGGAACTCTACGATGAAAAATTATGAGAGATATCTTAAAACAACTGCCGAAGAATATGAAAAGAGGACGATTATGTCTTACTTTTGCAGGATTCCTTCGGACAGAAAGATAATACCGATCCTCTCGGATTTTGCGGACAGGAAAATCCTCGATGTGGGTTTGGGTAGTGGATATTACACCAGACACTTAGTGGAAAGAAACGCCGTTGTAGGCATCGATCAGAACCCGCATCTTTGCAGGCTTGATGTGCCAGTACATAAGGGTGACGCGGCTGAGCTATCTACTCTGGTGGGCGAGGAAAAATTCGATGTCGTTTTCTCTGCCTGGATGACAGAGTACCTGAACGAAGAACAATTAAGCAGCTTTTTTGCAGAATCAAAGAAAGTGCTGAAGGATGACGGCAGGCTTATCACAACGGTGGTCTCGAGATATGGATTCGGGTTTGTTTATATAACAATGGCCAGGATGGTAAGAGGGATTAATAAGTACAATTATCACAGGAAAAAGATTGTTGTGAAACTAAAAGAGGCGGGATTTGCCGATATTGAGATTATTAAGCTGGATTCGTGGCTGTTTATTCCCTGGGCCTTTATGGTCATTGCAAAATGAGCCCGTTCAAAAACGATGCTTACAGAAAGTAAAATCAGAGTTAGTAAATGCACAAAGGAAACGAAAAGATAGCTGTCTGTTTTATTGCGCCAAAGGCTTATTGCCTTTTTAATCCTGACGCCAAAAATGTTAAAGACCCATTTGGCGGCTCTGAAGTTGATTTATATTTATTAGCTTTGGAGCTGGCAAAAGATAAAGACTTCCGAATCAGTTTTATAACGGCCGACTACGGCCAGGAAGAAGTCGAGACAATCAAAGGTATAAGGATTATTAAAACTGTGGATTTTGAGCAAAATCTTTTAATTGGCGCTATCAAAGTTTGGCTTGGGCTTCGTAGAGCGGATGCTCAAATATATTTTCATGAAGTGGCATCCTGGGGAACATTTTTGATTGCCTTGTTTTGCAAACTTCACAAAAAAATATTTATTTACCGCACCGGCCACCAGCGTGAATGTAACGGTACATATTTAAAGCAGCATTATTTTGCGGGAAAGGCATTTTCGTGGTCGTTGGCAGGCGCTGCCGAGGTTGTGGTCCAAAACGAATCCGATAAGAGAGAAATCAAGCAAACAATAGGCGTTGATTCAATCGTTATACCGAATGCCCACTATTTACCTCAGTTATCGGAGAATCAAAGAGACATTATCCTTTGGGTTGGCAGAAGTGCCCGGATAAAAAGACCTGAGCTTTTTGTGAAACTGGCTCAGATGTATCCGGATGAAAAGTTTGTGATGATTTGCCCGCGGGCACTGGGAGACGACGGTTATGATGAGCTTGTCAGCAAAGCCGGGTGGGTGAAAAATCTGGAGTTTATCAGTCAGGTGCCGTTTAGCGAAATTGAGACCTTTTTTCAACGTGCCAAACTCTTTATTTGCACCAGCGAAGGCGAAGGTTTTCCTAATACGTATGTGGAAGCATGTAAATGTGGCACGGCGATATTGTCGCTTTGTGTCAATCCCGATAGTTTTTTAAGCAGTTGTCAGGGCGGGCTGTGCGCGGATGACGACTGGGATAAGTTTGTCAAGCAGTTCGAGATGTTGCTTAACACTGAAAAGCTGCGCGAGTATGGTAAGAACGCAAGAAAATATGCGGAACAGAAACACGATATAACAAAAGTAGCGCCGATATATAAGCAGATATTTATGAGATTAGGAACGCAGCTGTGAAAGCACGGTCGGAGAGATGGATAAATTGGGTCAGGCAGCAGGAGTTTGGGGTCACAAAAAAGTGGCTTGAGCCAAAAGCGATTGAAAGGGCGAAGATATTAGAGCTTGGCGGTGGTAACGGCCTTTTGGCCAAATGTCTCGCGGATATTGGCTTCGACGTTGTTTCGATAGACACAGAGCCCGCGGAGCAAGGCTGCTTTCCTGTGAGAAAAGGCGATTGCATCGATTTGGAGTTTGATGACAATAGCTTTGATGTTATATTTTCTTCCAATGTCTTAGAGCATGTTTCTGACCTGAATTCAGCTTTTTCTGAGATGAAACGCGTTCTCAAAGACGGAGGTATTATGGTCCATACGATGCCGACGCATTATTCTACCATTTATACGCTGGCTTTACAGCCGATAGGTTACTTTCTTAAGCTTGCCATAATGGTCAGCTACGGCTTGAAGTTTGCCGTGTTTGCAGTTTCCGGATTCAAAAAGTCTTTGGCAGATAAAGCATCGGCGCCAAAGTCAAGGAAACATCCGGATATGAACAGGCGGAATATCTCAGATGCCATAAAATATGCTAATCCTATAAGATTGTTGATAAGTTGGCCTCACGGAAGCAGCAGTAATTGCTTTACTGAAATTCGTGATTGGCGTCCCGAAAGCTGGCGCAGGAGGTTTGGACAAGCCGGGTTTGCGGTAAAGGAAATCATCGACTTGCCTTTGGCTTATTCGAGACATGATTTGTTTTCCTTTAAGTTCATGAAAGCCAGATATTGGCTGGCCGGGCACGGTAAAAGTGCGTGCGCAGCTTACCTTATTCAGTGCTGAGTTGTATCATGAAATAGAGAAAATTATGGGAGTCTATTAATTATATTCTCGGGTAGACTATGAACTATAGTTTAATGACATACGATTATAAGAGACATTTCAACGTTGGCGATTACATACAGAGCCTGGCGGCCCGGCAATTTCTGCCGAGAGTTGACCAATACATCGACCGTGACAAATTAAATGAATACTCAGGCCCTAAAACCAAGTTAATAATGAACGGGTGGTTTATGCACAATCCTGAGAGCTGGCCGCCTTCGTCGGATATAGTCCCTTTGTTTGTCTCTTTTCATTTGGACAAGAAGGCTGTTAATGCCGTTCTAAGCCAAAATGGAGTTTCGTATCTTAAGAAATACGAAGTCGGCGCAAGAGATTATGCGACACTAAATTTGCTGAAATCAAAAGGTATTAACGCCTTTTTTTCAGGCTGTTTAACTCTGACGCTGGGCAATAGCTACCAAAACAAGGCAGGTACGGATATTTATTTTGTTGACGTTCTACATCAACCGTACTTTCTGGGTCGGCGGAAAAGAATACTGCGAAAATTGTTTGGCGATGAAGTCAACAAATCCGCAAGGTGGATTAGACATAATTATTTCGTAAGGCATTATAGAACTGAAGATTCCCGTTTTCAGCTTGCCGATTCTTTATTGAAGCTTTATCAGAATGCAAGGCTTGTAGTAACTTCACGTCTTCACTGTGCTTTGCCATGTCTTGCGATGGGAACACCGGTTATTTTCGTTGACGGAGGTGTTTCTTCAGACCGGATCAGGTTTGAGGGCTTAGACAGAATGTTGAATACCGTAAAACTCCACGGCGGGGAAATAGAAACAAACTTTGACCTTAAGGCGGTTCGTAACAAGGATGAACATTTGGAATATGTTGGACCGTTAAAGCAACGATGTGAAGAATTTGTCCGAAGTTCCGACTAAAGGATAATTGGAACCGTAGAAGTTGGCGACAGTTGGCTATGATGGAAGAAAAAACAAAGAGAGTTCTCAAATTTCTATTGAGGATATTTATAACCGGCTTGTTACTTGCGGTTGTATTAAGCAGGATTGACCTGCGGCAACTGGGTGGGGCTGTAAAAAATGCAAAATGGCTGTTCCTTTTTATCGTATGGGCACTGTCCGTTACGAGCTTCTGGATAGGGGTGGTGAAGATGCAGATTATTTTGCGGAAACAGCAGTGTGAGGTTGACATTAGCACCGTGTTTGGGGCAAGCGCGGTTACCACACTCTACAGCTTGATTATGCCGAGTCTTTTGAGCACAACCGTAAAGTGGTACATCCTTAAACGCAATACAGGCAAAGGAAGCAATGTTTTCAGCTCGATGGCATACAATCAAGTTACAGAGATAGTCGTCAGGGTGCTGGTGGGACTTATCGCGGTTATAGTAACCAATCCGGGAGGTGGTCCGAAAGTTCCCATACTGTGTGCGATAATAACCACCGTTATAATCATTGGGACGGTATTGATGCTGAACAGGTGGACAGGAGAGAAGATTTTTATTGCCGCCATGTATGCATTGAAGCCTTTTCCTGAAGTGATACGGACGAAGATAGAGAGAATATTTGAACAGATTAAGGTCTTTCATACCGCAGGATGGGCGTTTCATCTTCTTATAGTTGCGATTACTCTGGTTGGTGCCACACTCAGCGCGGTGATTTATGTTTGTGCGGCAAAGGCGGCCGCGATAAATGTCTCGCCTGCGGTGCTTGTTTGGCAATCGTCGGTGGTTTTTGTTCTTGGCAGGTTGCCGATATCGGTGGCGAATCTGGGTGTGCGTGAATTTACACTGATTGAGTTTTTAGCCCTTTATGGAGTAGCGGCGCCGGCGGCACTCTTAATGTCAATGATAATCTTTTCGGTAAGTATCCTTATAGGCGCTATAGGAGCTGGTTTTCAAATTGTCTGGATGATCGGAAAGAGAACCGCTAAAAGCAACGAATGAATGGACAAAGCCCTGTAGAGCAAGTATGTTCGAGGTAATGGAAATCTCGACGTATCAGTTGATGTCCTGCTTGGATATGATTGCTTTGCTATTCGGTGCTTTCCTGGCCTGGATTTACTGGAGAAGCAAACTTTATTTCTAAAATTCTATTTGCCGTGTAGAATATTAAGATTATTAGTACCGGGACAATCGGCAGGACGTAGCGTATGCTTGTGTGTATCAAGGTACTACCACCCAGATAAATGATTGCAAACCATATCAATCCTGCAAGCTCACGAGGTATGCTCTTTCTTCGCTTCCAGAGGGGGTAGCTGCATAAGACAAGGCTTGCGAGCAGGAAGGAACCCGGCACCATAAAAAAGAGAGTCTCCGGTCTTTGATACTTGTAGGTAAAGGGATAGTCATACCACATTCGTCCGAGGTTTGCTACCCAGTTACGGCAGTATTTCAGAGGATGCTGTTTGATGTTCGATAAGGCGCGTTTTTTAAACAAAGCGTCCCGTTCAACATAATTTAACTCGGCCATTTCCTGGTAGAAATCCTTGTGGTGCCGAAGGTGGTCTTCTGTCAGAACTGTGTGTGTCGGCCTGTAGTCTCCATACTCTTTCGGATATGGTGAGGACATCCAGTAAATGTTCAAGCCGCCAATATTTGTCCAATAAAATAATTTACCGGTAATACTATAAGTGTAGAGAAGATAAGGCAGGCAAAAAAGTAATGAGATGGCGTAGATGCCGGCCATCTTGCGCCACGTTTTGCTTACTTTCAAACATAATAGTGAAAGCACCAGGCTAAAACCAATTACATATCCAAATATTACTTTGGTAAGGGCCAGATATGCACAGAAAAAACCTGCTGCCCAGATGTGATAACCCCTGCCGTTTCGAAAGGACTTTACAACAAAAAAAGCAAAACCTGCTACGAGGAACGTGCTTAAAGACTCGGTGTACAAAAATGTCATCGGGTGATAAACTGGAAAGTACAGGCCGAGCGCGTATGAACCTGCCAGTGATATCTTGGGGGACATATATTCCCGAAGAACGAGGTATACGAAGCAGACGGCAAAGAACAAGAATATTGGATTCATCAACTTTGCCCACATCATGGGCACATTAGCTTTGACAAATGGAACGAGAAGCAGGGGATAGCCCGGGCCGTTCCATAGAAAGAGCGTGTCGGGCGGAGCATAAAAGCCTTTAGTGAGGTTTTGAGCGTACATAGCGTATCTGGCCTGGTCGTGTTCGAGATTGTTGTCGACAAACACGGCACAAATGAAGAAATAAAAAAAGAGAAGCGGCAGTAAAAAGACCGGTTTGCTGCATTTCATTTGTCGGCTCCTAAATCCTGCTCACGGTGTGAAATAATAAACAAACGGTTGTATTTTCACAAGCATTTTATTTTTAGTACAATGAATAATTGACATTTCATAACAGACCTGTAAAAATTGAACCTCAATAATAAGAGAAATAGCTTTTAAAGTAGAAATATGAAGTTGAGCGTAATTATACCCTGTTACAACGAGGTCGATACGATAGAGGCAGTACTGAAGGCTGTGAACGACTGTCCTTATCGGGACAAAGAGATAATTTTAGTTGATGACTGTTCAACCGACGGTACCAGAGAAAAGTTGCGGGAAGGGCTTGAAAATCTGGTAACCAAGGCTTTCTATCACGAGAATAACCAGGGGAAAGGGGCTGCGCTAAGGACAGGAATTAAAGCCGTCGGCGGCGATATTGTCATAGTCCAGGACGCTGATTTGGAGTACGACCCGAGAGAGATCCCCAAGGTCATTCAACCTATCTTGGATGGGAAAGCAGATGTTGTTTACGGCTCAAGGTTTTTTGGGGGCTCACCCCACAGGGTCATCTATTACTGGCACTTGGTGGGCAATAAGTTCCTGACGACCCTTTCCAATATGTTTACAGATATCAACTTGACGGATATGGAAACTTGTTACAAAGCCTTTAGAAGAGAAGTCATACAGTCATTCGAGATTGAAGAGAACAGATTCGGATTCGAGCCTGAAGTAACTGCAAAAGTGGCGAAGATGAAATGCAGAATCTACGAAGTAGGTATCTCGTACTACGGCAGGACGTACAAGGAAGGTAAAAAGATAGGATGGAAAGACGGCTTTTCGGCGATTAAGTGCATATTAAAGTACAACATTTTTCGTGGGGCAAGTTAGCTGTTTTTTAAACAATGCTGCATGGCAGATAGACCCTGAAGGTCGAACCTTTACCGATCTCGGATTCTATCTCTATTCGGCCTTTGTGCTGGTCCACAATCTGCTTGGCGATGGCCAGGCCGAGACCGGTTCCAACCTTATTCTTGGTTGACTCGTACGGCAAGAAGATAGTTTCCTTAAGTTGCTCGTCTATGCCGGGTCCGTTGTCGTTTACTGAAAATTCCACGATGCCATCGTCTTTATGGTATCCTGTCTGCACGTTTACTATACCGGTCTCTTCATTCACTACGTCTATAGCATTCAGGATAAGGTTCGTAGCCAGTTCGTGTATTCTTTCGCCGTCGAGTTTGACCGTGGGCATTTCCGGGTCCACACGGATATGAAGTTTTGTCTTTTTCTCTTTTAGTTGTGCTCTGAGCGAGTCAATTGCACTTTGCACAACCCCGTTAAACTCACACGGAGCGAGTTCAAGGTGGCGTTCTTTGCTGAAATCCAGCAATTCGAGCGAAAATTTCCTTACTCTTTCGAGATTGGGCTTGAGGATGTCCCAGCTGCGTTTAACGCGGTGAATCTGGTCGGTTCTCAGGCCGAAGTCGATTACCTCAACCGCTCCGCCAATAAGCTGCAGTATGTTTTTGACAGAGTGTGAGATGTGAAGACTGGCGTGCCCGGCTGCTATGAATCGGCTGTTTTTTTCCTTTTCCTGCTGAAGCCGGGTGTTTTCAATTGCCAGGCCTACGTATCCTGCTACCACCTCCAGCAGCTTTAAGTCATTCTCACCCCAGCCACACTTTTCGTCGGAGCTGTCAAAGTACATCACGCCCAACGGGGACTGTGTGGTTTTTATCGGGACACAAATAGCAGATTTGATGTTGAATGTCTGAAAGCTTGGGTCTCCGAAGAATTCCTGATTATTTATCGCATCTTGAACCAGTTGGCCCTGGTCGTCTTGGAGTGTTTTTCTTGCCAGGTTATTGCTGAATGTGCTCTCGGTATTATCCTGGGACTGGTTGTAGCTGACAGTGAGATTTAATTGTCCCTTTGGGTAAAAGCTGCTGTTCTTGGTTAGTAGTATATAACCGTGGTTTGCCCCAAGACGTTCAGCAAGCAGGGGGACTGTAGCTTCGAGAACATCCTGTTGGTTCTCGGTGGTTATAGACATTACGGGCAGGTTCCGCAGCAGTTCTATGTCTGCGTTTGCCCTGGTAGGTGCCCCCGACGTTTTTGTATGCGAATCCATTTCCATTTCGTGTAATCGTCTTAATGTTTTTTATCGCCTTCTCTCTGAGAACTCCTTTGCAGCAGATTGAAAAACACGACTACCTGTCTGTTTTGGTACTAATGCAAATCACTACCATTCATTATCGAGAATTTCTCGGCCGGACTTAATTTGAAAGTTTTTTTTGGCCTGGCCCGGCAGCCATCTTTTTTTGTATTTTTTTATCGGTCGCAGGCTTAAAGTCTGCCGATTCGAGGCAACAGTGGGCAGCTTAGGTTTTCTTCAAGTCAGTTTCCCGTAATGTCGATAACGATGTTGCCCTGGAACAGGGGTGGTTGAGTGCACATAAGGCGAGATATGCGGCGGGAAGACCCTATAATCTCATTTATTAAGGATGAGAAGATTCTTGAGAAGGATACTTTGCAGTTTGTCCTTGATAAACGGAAGAATAGTGGACAAAGCCTGATAAGCATCCTTAAGAACGAGAATCTTGTCAGTGAGGAGCAACTTACACAGATTATCGCCAAGGCAAACAAGATTGAGTTTGTCAATTTGGCTCCTGATATGATAGACCCGATGGCCGCCCACCTTATATCTTATGAGATTGTCAACCAGCAGGACCTGATACCGATACGTAAAGAGGACGACAAACTGTTCGTTGCGATGAGCTCGCCGTTGAACCTCTCTGTTCGTGACCAGATTGCAACCAAGACCGGCTACAAAGTCATTCCTGTTGCCGCGACCAAGAATGCCGTAAGGCAGGCGATAAAGTATCATTTCAATGTTCGCAATGTGACAAGACAAGATATAGTTTCGATGCGGCTAAAGAAATCGTCTCCTGAGGAGGAACAGGATTTCACTACAAAGTTGAAGGAGACAAGGGTAGCAAATGCTCCGGTCACCAGGCTGGTCTCTTCCATAATTAACGGTGCTATTGATGCTCGTGCCAGCGATATTCACATTGAGCCTCAGGAGCCGGATACGAGGGTTCGTTACCGAGTGGATGGAATTTTGCGTCCCGCCATTGATGTGCCATCATCTGTTCAACGGGAAGTCGTCTCGCACATTAAAATTCTCGCGGATATGGACATATCTGAGAAAAGAACTCCTCAGGATGGCAACATAACCCTGAAATCTCACGGCAAAGAATACGATTTGCGGATTTCATCGCTGCCTGCGGTTGGCGGCGAGAAGGTTGTTATCAGGGTCCTTGATAAAAGTAGTGGTATGTGGGTGCTTGACAAGGTGGTACAGTCTCCTGACGACAATCAGAAAATAAAAATGCTGGCAAGCAGTCCTTACGGGATGATACTGGCTACCGGCCCGACCGGTAGCGGCAAGACTACCACCTTGTATTCGGTTCTGCAACTGCTGAACACACCGGAAAGAAATGTTATTACTGTTGAGGACCCCATCGAGTATCGTTTGCCTGGAATTACGCAGGTGCAGGTCAGGCCGGCCGCCGGAATGACATTTGCTTCAGGATTGCGGAGTATATTAAGGCAGGACCCGGACATCATCTTGGTCGGTGAAATCCGCGATTTTGAGACCGCTGAAATCGCCATCAGTGCGGCGTTGACGGGTCACCTGGTATTAAGTACCCTTCACACAAACGACGCGGTCGGGGCGATATCACGTCTTATTGATTTGGGAATAAAGCCTTTCCTGGTATCTTCTGCGCTTCTGGGGGTTGTGGGTCAGAGACTGATTCGGACAATTTGCAGCAAATGTAAGAAATCATATAAGCCCACTAAGGAGGAGTTTAACAGTTTTTTGGGCCATCAGCCTGAAGATAAGAACATCAGGCTGGTTCAGGCCCGCGGCTGTAACAGTTGTTATCACACCGGATATCATGGAAGACGGGCTATTTACGAGATAGTGGTAATCAGCAACCAGATAAGAAATATGATTGCCTCGGGCGATGGTGATAATCAGATTAAGCAGCAGGCAGTAAATGAAGGCATGAAGACGTTGTGTGACACTGGCGCCGAGCAGGTTCTTAACGGCGTTACGACGCTGACTGAGTTGCTGCGTGTAGTTGATATGAGGGAGAAGTAATGGCTATTTTTGAGTATACTGCAAAGGATAAGAGCGGGGGCAGATTCTCCGGCGTTTACAAAGATGTCGACAATGTAGCGATGCTTCGAGATGAACTGGCCAAGATGGGCTATATTCTCATTAGAGCGAGTAAAAGGAAGACCCTGGAGGGAAAAAAAGGCAAAGTAAAACGCGGAGAGGTGGTAACCTTTGCCTATAAGTTTGCGGGAATGTGCTCTGCAGGATTGCCGATCATAAGATGCATGGAGGTGCTTGAGGAACAGAGTGAGAATCCTGTCTTAAGATACATTATTTCCGATATCCGGCAAAGTGTCGAGACCGGCTCCAATCTCAAGGACGCCTTCGAAAAGTACAGAAACGTGTTTTCCGATTTCTTACTCGGGATGCTCGAAGCGGGTGAGACTGGGGGCAAACTCTCGAAAACTTTACAAATGACCGCTGATTACCTTGAAAAACAGGCGGCGCTGAGACAAAAGATAAAATCAGCCTTTGCCTATCCTATTATCGTGGGGATTATGTGTCTGTTAATTGTTGGTTATCTGGTTACCTGCGTGGTGCCGGTTTTTTCAAAGATATACCAACAGCTGCACGTCCCGCTGCCCGGGCCCACGCAGCTTCTGGTCTCGGCCAGCGTTGTGGCCCGAGATTGGTGGTGGGCTATTTTGGGAGGGGCTCTGCTTTGCGCGGTGGGTTTGCGCGCCTTGGCTTCTCGTCCCGCCAACAGGGCAAGATGGGATGTATTCAAGTTAAATATGCCTGTGTTTGGAAAGTTGAATCGACTGGTAGTAGTTTCTCGCCTGATGCGGACCTTTGCGATGTTGACTTCGGCGGGCGTCCCGTTCATTGAGGCCCTGGATGTCGCAGCGAGGGTTGCCAATAACTACAAGTTTACTGAAATCACCAAGAGGATGCAGGAAACCATTGAATCGGGAAATCCGGTGGCCAGTTCGATGAAGAATTACGACCTTTTTCCTCCGATGATTGTCCAGCTTACCGCTGCCGGCGAAGAGGCCGGCGTTCTGCCTGAAATGGTCAATAAAGGTGTTGATTTTCTGGACCAGGATATAGACAGACTCATTGCCGCTCTGCTGGTCAAGCTGGAACCGGCTTTGACGGTTATTATGGGCGCTCTTGTAGGCTTCATACTTATGGGGGTTTATTTGCCGATGTTTGACTATATGAGCCACTTGAAATAGCGCCAGGCCCGAAAAAACGGATATTGGCAAAAAAAAAAGCAAAAGTGCCTTTAGTGTAATGTCGATAACTTAATCAACCGTTAATCTTTTTTCGAAAGGAGCGAGAATGAAGGTTTTGAGCAGAAAAAGTGGTTTTACGCTGGTTGAGTTGCTCATTGTGGTCTTGATTTTGGCAGCCTTGGCGGCTATAGCCGTTCCGCGGATCGGAGCCAGCGCCGCAAACGCGAGAATCAGGGCCTGTGAGACCAACATCAACATAATCAATGGCCAGATTGAGCTCTATCAGGCCAACGAAGGCGTAGCGCCCGGCGATATTGACGATGTGGTCCTCAATACGGACTATTTCCCGGACGGCTCTCCTTCGTGTCCTTTTGGTGTTGGTTATGCCATTGATGCTACAACCGGCCACGTTGCCACCGCCACTCATGTCCATTAATTATCTGCCGAGTTATTCGGCAAAGACGGTATCCGGTTTGTGTTAACCTAAACCGAAAAGGGATGAGGATGGTTGCAGGGCGCTGTGGCCATCCTTGTTCTTGTCGTGCCGGATTGGGGGATAGGGTGCCGTTCGGTTCAAAGCCGTACTTGAGCAGGAGATTGGTTTGATGAGCCGGAACAGCAAAGCTTTTACACTTGCTGAATTGTCGTTGATTATGTTATTGCTTGCCGTAATGGCTTATATCGCCGTCCCCAGACTACAATTTGCAGGTTTGTACAGGCAGCAGGCGGACACTGTCGCCAGGAATTTAGTTACGGACCTTAGACTGACGCGTACACTGGCGATTAGTTATGCCGCATCGAATGTTGAAGGTTTTGGTGTGAGTATGACGGGAACGTCGCCGGGGCCATATACCGGCTATGAAATAATCAACCTCGATACGAGCGATATTGTTAATTCACATACCATAGATTCCCTAATCTCGTGCACCGGCGGAAATGATTTTCAATTCGGCCCTTTGGGGAATCTGCTGGAAGGAAGCGATAACCAGCTTTTTGTTTCGTCGCACGGTAGGAGCTTTACCATAACCGTTATAAGTGCAACCGGGGCCGTTAAATGTGTTGAAGACTAATTGTGGTATCCTGGGTAATGGAAATTAAATCTAAAAAGTCTTTCACAATTATCGAGGTTGTGGTCGCATCACTGTTGCTGACCGTGGCAATGGTCCCTATCCTAAGAGCGCTTACCGCCTCACATATACTTGACAGGACAATCGAGTACAGAACTCGCAGCCTGGTCCTTGCCCAGGCCAAACTTGAGGAGATAAGGGCCGAATCAATCTATGACTACGATACTGATTATTCGGAAGATTCTTCCATGATAGAAGGCGAATATCTGGCTCGCGTTATTGATGCCGACCTTGACCCCGTCGACAGCGGCCTGAGAGAATTTAGCATCTTTGTAGGCTACGACAAGAACCAGAACGATGTTCTTGAAGATGATGAAATTGAAGTTGCCCTCAAAACCCTCATTGCCAGAAGGTGGTAGCCAGCCGACCTCAGGCCTCTTGCCGTAAAACAAACCGCCAATAACAATCCCACAAGCACCTTCATTCCGGGCGGACGGTGAATACTGAAAGAAATGTATGAACGAAAAGCTCAGCGCTGAGTAGCATTTTGCCGTCGGGTCTTCGGCCCCGATTTTATCGCGGCGCTTATCGGACGGCTTCAAGTTGACCTTCGTGTTTTTTCAACAGTGAATGCCGTCGACCTATAAAAACAAATCTGTTTTGCGATACAGGTCCGATTTATGTATCTATTTTGGTTGCTGTGTTCAGGGCCAAGTAATTTCGGACTTCAAAAAAAGGTTCTTTCGTTTTCTGACGATATAAGCGGCAAGCAACAGTTTAAACTGTCTCTTGGATTTTATATTTAGGGAAGTTCAATATTGATAAAGACCTGTGAAGAAGATGGTCACGGCCGGGTTCGGGCGATGAGTATTATCGAGGTCGTCGTGGCTATGGCTATTGTGGCCATTATCTTTGTTGTATTGGTGCAGCAGTTCCGCGTCGCCCGGCTTAGTTGGGCATCGGAGCGTGCAAATACCGAGGTTCTTCAAAACGGCCGGGCCCTGATGGACCATATTACATCACATTTGATGATGGCAAGAAGAGTAAATTCTGTCAGCGATCCAAATGAAAGCAATGGCTACATCGAGTTTTCAGATAATGACGGCTACATTATGTGTTACCAGATCGGTGAAGATAACTACGTTCAGTATGGCCCACCCGGCGACCTTTCCGACCTGGCAGGTCCCGTGAGCGCCTTATATTTTACCTGCTACGACAGCTGTGATTTGGATACTCCCATTTCAGATGTTGACCATATTCGCTCAATAAAAGCTCAGGCGACACTTCCGAATCCCAACATACTCGGTCGAGACTATACCTTAACGACATTAGCCTATATTCGCACAAATTATATGTCGGAAAGAATCATCGTAGGTACTGAATATCTTTTCGACAATTCCTTTTGCCGCACGCCCGTCCTGGCTAAAATCGATAACGAGCACTATCTTTGTGCTTATGAAGGGCCGGGTGGCAGAGGTTGTGCGCTCGTCTTGATACCTAAAAAAATAGCTGAAAATTGGCAGATCTCCAAGGGCCCCACGTTTATATTTGACAGTGCGATAGGACAAGTGCCGGAGCTGTGCCAAATAGATGCTACACATTATCTTTGTGCTTACAGAGGTCCTAGTTCCGATGGCTGGGCGGTCGTCTTGAACGTAACTCTAGGAAGCTGGACAGTTTCCAAGTACACGAATTTTGAATTTGCCAACAACACCGGGCTTCCGCCTGCAGATGCTGGTGGACCGGACGCCGACCCCGCTTTTAGACCTGCCTTAGCCAAGATTGACAATACACATTATCTTTGTGCTTATATGGGTGTAGGATATGACGGCTGGGCGGTTGTCTTAACTATAAAC
>Ga0315539_1000109_pt1 | contig 60368 bp, 52 predicted proteins | sample SalMarSW160150MG_FD_203097 | JGI IMG/M metagenome (GOLD analysis project Ga0315539, IMG submission 203097) | Salt marsh sediment microbial communities from the Plum Island Ecosystem LTER, Massachusetts, United States - Salt Marsh Sediment SW1601-150 ...
TTTCGTTTTTTACCTGTCTGCGTGCAACGCACAGGTAGATAGGAAATCTTATAACATAATTTGAGAAAAAGTGGGGAATTATTCTGACCCTAACTGGGGAATTATCCTGACCCCAATTGGGGAATTCTTTTGACCCCAGGTGGGGAATTATTCTGACCCTAACTGGGGAATTATCCTGACCCCAACTGGGGAATTCTTCTGGACCTCGACACAAAATAAGTGAAGCACTGAGCGGCAAGTATGATGACGCTATAGAGGACACAATCCTGTGGTCAGATAGTTCGTATGTAAATGACAGTAAAAAGTGGGGTCTTGCATTAAAAAAGGGAAAACTCAAAATATCCAGAATATGGGAAACGAAAAAGACGATTATTATTCTCTCTTTATTTGCATTGGATGGCAACACCACGTTGCAGGCTGAATATCGGGACAAAAAATATGAACCTGATAACGAACTTTAGTCTAATGCATATCTTCTATTTATCCAGGAAAAGTACTACTTAAAGAATTGGAGAATAAGGATTTACAAAAGGTTTATCAACCTGAATATCAAGCCAAAGAGAAATAGTGATACAGCAAGGTTCTACTGTACTTCTGTGTAAATATTTATTCGATGTATCACTGTTGTATCTGTCATAGATACACCCAGAATATTAATCTTCTCTATTCCTAAGGTTGAATTTGTAAACACCTTTATATCAAAACTATCTTTTAGTTCGGGACTAATCACCAAAGTATCCGTAATAACAGGAGCAGGCATATGGCACAATCCTCCTGAACACATTTGCCACCACCAACCAGGAACAGTATCAACCTGTGAACCCGTAACAATAAAGGAATCACAATAAGCACTCATATTCTTGATGTGGAAATCAAAAGTTGCAGTTGTTCCAGGTAGTACACTCTGAAATGTATCGGGTAACACCGTGAGTTCAAACTGTGGAGGATTTATAGGTGATTTTCCAAGATTAACACTGCCACCCTGGTATATCGTATTGTCATCAGCATTCTGAATGAAAATATTAAGCCATACATTACCAAGAGAATTCCAGGAAAGTGGGATACTTCCCGAAGTGTTGAATGGGTTATCCGCTGTTATGGAAAAATCAGTTCCCTGTGCATCGGGAAAAACCTGTTTTGCAACAAAATTGTAGGTTGAACCCCCAAATACGACACCGTCTTCAGTAAGCACGAGAAATAGCTTTCCAGACAGGTTATTGTCTGAAGAAATGGTTATGTCGTAACTTATTGATGAAGGACTTGAAAAACTTGCACTAAGTGTTTCAACCTTAAGACTGGATTTCTTTGAAAATCTATCCTCTATCGTATTCATGTATATAGCAAACAACTCACCTGTTCCACCGGTATGAGTTATAAGTCCATCAAAAACAGCAGTTGGAAATCCGGACACATTGTATAATCCCTCTCTGTTCTTGACAAAAGCAATACAGGGACTTATCGTGTCTCCATTCAAAGTATCATGGTATTCGATAACAACAAGACTATCTCCATGAATTGCGTAAACGCTGTCAATTGCTTTTTCTGCAAAAGGGCAATTTGGACAACCATGATAGGAGAACATCTCTATAACCACATTTCGTTTATAACCAGTCGGTGGTTCTGGATGAGTTTCTTTCGTACAACCAATGGAAATAATCATAATAAGAACCAATAGCAGGGTAATCAAAAAAATCTTGTTCATCAAACCTCCTTTCAAATTCCTACCATTTTAGTCAAATTTAGAGACATTGTCAAGTATTTTTTGCAGGTTTGTCCAATCTTTTGGGAAACAGTAAATGAATTATCCTCTTATAATGGTATCACCTGGAATATTTCCATTATCGAAGTGCTTATCTAACCAGCCAGAAACAACATTCTCTCGACTGTCAAAATGTTTAACATAAGGCTTTATATCAAGAAGAGGTGTCCCATCTAAAACATCCACTTCCGTGAAATACATTTTATTTCCTTTTATATTTCCAATTTTTACAATAGAAAATCCTATATGGTTAGGACGATGAGGACTTCTTATGGCGAATATTCCATGTATATTTTGTTCGAGAAATGGCTCTCCTTCTATTTCCTCTCTCTTTGACTTATGAAAATAGTATATTATTATGGCATGACTAAATTCGTCTAAGTCTTTTAAACCTTTAACATATTTATCTTTCAGTTCAATCCAGGCTTCTATTTTGTCCTTAAAAGCTCCTTGAATAGGAATATCCTTATTTTTCTTATAAGGCGAGTGAATTATTCCGATTGGATGTATTATTATTTTATCCGTAATTTCACCTGCTGTATCCAGCCCGAGATTGTTGAAGCGCCATTATTTTTCTTCTGAATTCCTTAGCCATATTATTTATATACAATCAAATAGATGGTATGTCAAATAAAAAATTGGCTTCGTTTGGTCAACTATCAATCTAAAATTCTTGACAAAATTCTCAACCACTGTATAATACAGAAAATGAAAAAACTGATCTCTTTGTGCTTAATTATTTCTGCATTTTCCACATCCCTTTATGCTGAAATCAATATCTATTTCACGCACTCCGTAGATACAACACTGGCGAATCCCAAAAAGGCAAATGGTTTCACTCACCTTGACGAGAAACTTATACACAGAATCACAGAAGCTCAATATTCTATCGATTTCTGTTTCTACAATATCTGGAAATGGAACATTACGGATTCTCTAATATCTGCATACTTGCGCGGGGTCGATGTCCGTGTAATTACCGAACATGACCATATCGATAATCAAGCTGTCCAGAATATAATCAGCGCAGGTATTCCTGTTATCGATGATACATTTGGAAGCAATTCGGGAGATGGATATATGCATAACAAATTTGCTTTATTTGATTTCAGAGACTCATCTTCTGTAAATGACGATTGGATCTGGACAGGCTCGTATAATATTACCGACTATGGGACGGAGTCGAATGCGAATAATGCAATCGAAATCCAACATAGTGAAATTTCTCGCGCCTATACACTCGAATTCCAGGAAATGTGGGGAAGCAACACAAACATCCCAGATTCATTAAACTCAAAGTTCTCCTATTTGAAAACGGATAATACGGAACACAATTTCCTGATAGATTCTGTCCCTGTTGAACTCTATTTTTCCCCATCAGACCACTCGACTGATGAAATCCGTAATTCCATTGACACTGCAGATTCATCGATATATTTCTGTATTTTGGCTTTTACCAGACAGGATGTATGCAATGCAATGAAAACTAAGTGGGATTCGGGCGTTTTAGTAAAGGGTGTTTTCGACGAAGGAGATTGGCTTGGCTATTACAGCAAAAGCCGGGACATAACAGGAGACCCATCCAGCAATAATCCATGGAGTCCACCCGCTCCGGTTTTTTCGGATTCTGTCTCGTCAGCCTGGGGACCTGAACTCCTGCACCACAAATATATGCTTATAGATTCCGATTTAAATTCAGAGCCGGTTGTCGTAACCGGGTCACAGAACTGGTCTAACAATGGAGAATTACATAATGATGAAAATACACTCATCATTCATAGTAACGAAATAGCAAATCAGTTTCTGCAGGAATTCGTGGAACGATACAGAGAAGCAGGTGGTATATATGTTGGTTGTTATGAAAAAGAGAAAGTTGTTCGCTTAAATAAGATTAAGGTTTTCCCAAATCCCTTTATGAATGTGTTAACAATTGAAGGTTGCTCAGGAACAAAAATTTATGACCTTACTGGAAGATTAATTGCCGAAACGAACCATAAATGGGATGGCAGAAATTCAAAAGGCAGTCAAGCCAAGCCGGGAATTTATTTTCTAAAAACTAAAGATTGCAAACTCAAGAAAGTAGTTAAATTGAAAAATATTAAAATAAGATTAAAATATTAGAAAATCGATCCTCTCCGTATCTATAATACTTGTTATCTTTAACACAGAAAATACTAACTTTATAGTAAATCATAGATAGCTTTATGTATTGCATTCTCAGCTTAAATAATCTTCGCAATTAAATACACCGAAAATTATTGACAAAAGCCGTTCTGTATGCTATAGAAGTTTTTAAGAAATTATGAGTGTTGAAAGAGAATCGGTCGAATTTGTCAATTTTTTCACAACCATGCTTCATGATGATGAAGAAGGAGTATTCGTTATCATATTCAGCGGTTCTATGGATAAAAATCCAATACTCAAACTACAGGAAAAAATTAAGCATATGATTGCAAAAAGAACATACAATTTCATTATTGATCTCAGTAATGTTACATACATTAGTTCGTCTGGACTCGGTTTTCTTATGTATATAATGAAATACAGAAAGAACTACATCTTTCTCTCATCCCCACCAGAGGAGATACTGAAGGCATTCAAACTTCTGGATATGGACGACCTCTTTATGTTTTACTACAATCCTGAAGAATTAAAAAAACGTGCAAAGTTATCGGATGAAATAATCGAAGCCATTAAGCATGAAATAGTTGCTATAAAGACTATTCGTTACAAAAAAAGGTGGGTAAAGATTTTCAGGGAGAATTTTCCAACACAAGTGGAGGCAGTTAAGGAAATCGAGCAAATGCTGCCTTTTATACTTCAGGCTGAACAGACAAACGAAATTTCCCTCCCGAGTGATGAAAAATACACCTGTGTATTATACAAGTTCGTTGACAAAGTACTTAGAAACATTGCAAAAATTGATAAAGAAGTGGTTGATGATGCACTTATCGAACTTATTGCAAAGGAACTTATGACGAATGCAGTAAAACATGGCTACGATTACAAAAAACAAGGTATAATCGAAGCCAATTTCAAGTTCAGCGATGAAAAACTCCAAATCAATGTTATCGATTACGGCAAGGGATTTTCTCCTTCGAAACCGAGCCACGATGTTCTTCCTTCAGCCGGTTTAGAACTGCTAAAGCGTATCTTCGATGACATAAAGATAAATGCCGCACCAAAAAAGGATGTCAAAGGTCTTGTTCTCGGCGAGGGGACAATGGTAACAATGATAAAATCTTCAAGCAGGGAACCCGAGCAGTCAGTTCAAAGAACTTAACTCCTCATATTCATGTCTTTGAAGCACCTCAAAAACATTTGTATCTCTGCCTTTCCGTGTAATTAATCTCGAAATTGTGTAGGCATCCATTTCTTCTTGCTCGAATGGTTTAAGCATTGAATTTATCACAGTTCTATCGATGTTTTCATCCAACCAATGTTTCTCATCTTCCTTTTTTAATATAACTGGCATCCTTCTCTTCCTGTTGTGAATTTTCTGCATTAAGGGATTTGCTTCGGTAGTAATTATAGAAAAAGTGCACTCCCCCTTCCCTGCCTTTTCCCAGACATCCCACAATCCTGCAAGGGCAAATAAATCTTTACTTTTCAGAAAGATATAGTATGGATATTTTTTACCATTTACTTCCCTCCATTCATAAAATCCATCTATAATTACAAGACAACGTTTTTTCTTTATGGAACTTTTGAAAGAAGGTTTCTCAAAGATTGTCTCTGCTCTTGCATTGAATGTAGAAAATCTTATTTTGTTTGCATTCTGTTCATCTTTAGCCCAAAATGGAACAAGACCCCATTGAAACATCTTTATATGTCTCGCATCGTTGTTGCAGATAACCGGTAAATAAGGTGTTGCGAAGGCTGAAACATGATACAATGGTCTGAATAGTTCCGGGTGCAAGAACCTGGCAGTAAATCTGCTCTCTATGTAATTTCGATTTCTTGTGCATGATAAATGATAACACATATTTTCTCCTTTTTTAAAATTATATCATATGTTAATTGAATTGTAAATAAATTTTTCCGTGATTCGCACAAAATCTCGGTATCTCTGGATATGAGATTGCTTCGGCAGAAATTAAGAAAAGAACACTCGCAATGACAACCTTGCTTCATTCTATTAGAAGAACGAACGTCATTCTGAGAAAACAGTAGTTTATTGCTTTCGAAGAATCTCGGTATCTCTGGATATGAGATTGCTTCGGCAGAAATTAAGAAAAGAACACTCGCAATGACAGCCCATATAAAATACCAAAACTCTTTTCTCGATATTGTTTAGATTCTTCCAGAGTAAATATGAAAAAGATTACTCAGAATGACATTCACTTTGGTGAATTCCAAAAGCACTATTTAAAAAACTATTGACAAACTTATAGAAAAACAATATAATAAAAAAGTGTAATAGAAATGAAACTATCAAATATACTGATGATTTGTACTTAAAAACCGGGAGGAAAGGTGAAATACTTGATTATTTTATCGGTTTCAATAATCCTTTGCTGTTCTTCGCAAGGAGGCCTGTCTGAACCGGACGAAACCTATCCTGTACAGGTGAACGTTAGAATCTATGGTGATGACTCTCTCAATTTCTCCGGTGAATATGGCAATAATACTGATACATCGATAGTTACGGGAATTGTCCCGGTGGGAGCTGCAAATTACGTCTCATACAACAGTACTATCATTGGTGCATCGGATTCCGCGTTTGCAAAATTCCGCAAGGAACAATCGGAGGGACAGCTGAAAGTAACCATCTATGTCGAAGACCACCTTAAAACATGGAAAGCAACTTCAAATTCCTTCGACAGTGTTTATGTTAGTTGGAAACCATAATATAAAAAGGCGAAACAAATGTTTCGCCTTTTTACTCAAATTACAGGTTTTCTATTTCATCATAATAAGCTTTTCAGCTTTCAAACTCATAGTACCAACTCTAACACTGCAGAAATAGATACCAGCAGGAAGTTTCTTTCCTTCAGAGTTTACGCCTTTCCATACAGTTTGTCTAATGTTTTTGAATGAACTCGACCAGACTTTCCTTCCGCTAATATCGGTAATTTCCAGATTGATTTCCTTTTTCCCTGTGTTAAAAAATCTCAGAGCAATTTCTCTTGTAAATGGATTTGGTCCAACAATAATCTCAGGTTTCCTAACAGCCGGAGACAGCTGATTCTCTTCTATTCCAACAATCAACCCAAACCAGGCAAGAATTCTTCTTAAAACCTCAATTCTACTTGGAAGAGAATTTATAGCTTCATATCCAAATGAGAAATAGACCATCTTGTATGAACCATCATATTTGACCGCACACGGTCCAAGCGTACCTGCATATTTGAAAACTGAATCTGAATCGGCTATCTTTGAGATTGCACTTGGAGAACTTTGGTTGTTGGCTCCACCTCCACCTACGATCGTAAGTGAGATGCCACCACCAATAGGGTCACCTGGTACCCCAACTATTCCATAATAATTGACGTCATCCGTTACATAAACTGCATGGAGATAGTTGGTATAGAAAGTTGTTCCACCTATGTCGTGACCAATATCCTGACCCGTTATAAATAATTTCCCCCCTCCATCAAGATAATTGGAAAGAAGAGTCTGATCTGCACTGGTTACAGTATTCACATCCAGTGTTCCTGTAAACCAGACAACGACCAAATACTCATTGAGGAACTGCATCTCTATTGCCGAATCCGAAGCAACATCGTAAATAATACCTAAACTTTCTATTGCTGCAGTAAAATACTGTTCGACATTTCCGTGAGTATCTCCCCCATCATTATCTACAAAGATAATATCAGGTCTACCAATCATAGTCTCGAAAGTGTCGGTTGTACTATAGTTATTTGGCTGGGCACTTATATTCATAACGAATTGCGCTCTATGAACATTCGCAGAAGATGAAACGGAAAAACTGAATGGGTCAGCCGAATTATCCTTAGTGCTGTCCGCTGAAATATCCGGAAAGTTACTTGACGAGTTTATGAGTGTTATATCCGTGTCATTTGTCGATATCGTTGCAGAAACGCTAGTGGCATCCTTGAAAGGTGGGCTGTTGTAGAGAGATACAATCATATCTACAGTTTCACCAGGATCCGCCCTTCCATCATTGTCACCCGAAGAATCATCGATTGAATGACCAACGTAAGTAAGATTCGGTACATCGATCGGAATTCGCCACTTTGCAGCTTGCTTAATTTCCTTATTAAGATCCGTTTGAATAAACACCAAAATATAGCTATTAATGAAGTTCCATGAAGGGTCGAATGTGAAACTTTGATTATCATTTACCGTATCTCCCGTAGACAATGAAATAGGAACACCGTTTGCGGATGGAAACATTTTCCTCTCGACAAAATAAAGGCTATCTCCCCCACCCCAGGTATATTCTATATCAGTTTCTATTATTGCATATCTCAAGTATAAATTCGTTCCTGGTGTCCCCGTTGCAATGATTTCTGCACTTATGTTCCCCGTATGTGATTGTGGAGAATAGTTTCCATCAAGATTAATCTCAAAAGGACTCGATATGAGTTTCCTTGCATTGAAAGCACCCCTGTATTGCGCGTAATTTCCGGTTCCTCCTCCAACATATTGATATACGCCGTCAACTTGTACTGTTGGTACACCTGTAACTCCATAATAACCTGACCGGGAACTTCCATAACTATTGGCGAAAGGGTCGCTAAGATGATATTCGACCGCTGCGAGACTGTCACCTGTTTCTTCTGCAAGCTGCTTTACCGCACGAGCAGCATACGGACAATATGGTCAGGTGGTTCGAATAAAACCTTCGATCAAAACAACGCGTTGTGTTGCACTTAAACAAACTGCAGTTAGCAGAAGAAGGATAAATAGAACAAACTTCTTATAGTATTTCATTAGCTCTCCCTGAGGTTCCACTGAACCTCGATAAAAAACTTTGATGTATGGATCAAATTACAACAAGTCAATAAACGAACGAATGTTTGCTGGGTTTTCTTAATATTTTTTATCTTACCTCCTTTCCCATTATTAGTAATTTACTAAAAATTGATTCCCTTGTCAAGAAAAAAACTTTTTCACTTGATTTTTTCTACGCTTTATGCTAAAGAACTTGTGGTTGTGAAACTATTATATAATTCGTTGATTTCTTAAAGCGCAACTCTTTCCAATTTTGGAGAAAAAGCTGTACTCCACACCGTAGCTGCTGATAATGAAGGCAAAAAAACAGATCAAAACTTGAACTGTTTTCTTGGTATGTCATTCTGAGTAGTCTTTTCCATTTTGACCCGGGAAGAATCTAGAAATACCGAGATTCTTCCGTCATTTTATTTCCTCAGAATGACAATTATGGAGTATCGCCTCCGCTATCTAACTAATCTTTGCGCCTGAATCAATAGGCTTATCAATCGTGAGAAGTGATAGCTCGTTTCCTTTTGTAGCTGCAAGAAGCATTCCATTTGATTCGACACCTCTGAGTTTTGCAGGTGCAAGATTGGTTACAACGACTATCGATTTCCCGATCAACTCATCGGGAGAATAATATTCAGCAATTCCGGCAACAACCTGCCTTTTTTCTCCGCCTATATCAACAACTAATTTTATAAGTTTCTGGGCATTCTCGACCTTTTCCGCATTCTCAATAGTTGCAATCTTCATTTCTGTTCTTGCGAATTCATCAATCGTTATAATTCCAGCCATCTTTTCCTCCCCTATTCCAAGTTTTTGTTTTTCCATTATAATTCGCTCATTTTCTGTTTTAGCGTAAAGAATGTTTACCTTTCCCAGTTGTTTGTTTTTGGGTATCCTTGGTATTCCAACATTATCCCACTCATTTCTTTCAATATTCAACATCTGGAGAATTTGGCTTGAGCTAAAAGGAAGATATGGTTCCATCAAAGTTGCCAGTCCATCTACAACCTGAATGCATGTATTCAGGGTTGCACCACATTTTTCTTTGTTTTTCTTCACCGTTTCCCAGGGTTTTGATTTATCAAAATACTTATTTGCTTTCTTGGCAAGTTCCATCAACGCTTTTATTCCTTTTTTTAACTGGAATTTCTCTATTGTATCCTGCATGGTTTCTTTGGTGTCTGCAATGAATTTTAGCATTTCATTATCTTCACTTAGCGGATTAGAAACACCGGGTACTTTTCCAGAAAAAGCACTAACAACAAACCTACCCGTTCTGTTAATAAAGTTTCCCAGGATATTTGCAAGTTCATTGTTAACTTTATTCTGAAAATCATCCCAGTCGAAATCAGTATCTTTGTTCTCTGGTAAGTTAACCGACAGTGCGTATCTTAAGGTGTCCGGTTCAAAAGAATCAAGTGTTTCGCCAAGCCATATAGCTTTTCTTCTGCTGGTTGACAATTTGCTACCCTTTATATTCAAAAACTCATTTGCAGGAATCTCTTTAGGCAAGATATAATCTCCATGAGCCATAAGCATTGCCGGCCAAACTATTGCATGAAATACAATGTTGTCTTTTCCAATGAAGTGAACTAGTTCCGTCTCAGGATTCATCCAGTAATCCTTCCACAACTCAGTTTTGCCTATCTTCGATGACCACTCCATGGTTGAAGAAATGTAGCCTATAGGAGCATCAAACCACACATATAAAACCTTGCCTTTCGCTTCCATTAGAGGAACAGGTACACCCCAATTGAGGTCTCGTGTAATTGCCCTTGGTTCAAGACCTTCCTTGAACCATCCTTTGCAGAATCTCTTCACATTATTCTTCCAATTTTTACGTGTCTCAATCCATTTTTCAAGTTCGGGTTGAAGAAGGTCAAGTCTGAAGAACCAGTGTTCTGTTTCTCTCATATTTGGAGCACTTCCACATATCTTACACTTCGGTTCTCCAAGTTTCTGCGGGTCCAACCAGCGACCACAATTCTCACATTGGTCTCCTCTTGCTCCAATAGAACCACAGTAGGGACAAGTCCCTTCTATGTATCTGTCGGCAAGAAATCTATTGCAGTTTGAGCAATAGTACTGTTTAACCTTCTTTGTAATTATATATCCTTTATCATATACCTTCTTAAAAAACTCCTGGGCATTTTTGTGATGTATAGGAAGCGAAGTTCTCGAGAAATTGTCATGGACAATACCCAATCTTGCAAAACTTTGCTTTATATCTTCATAGTATACGTCTACAAGTTCTTTTGGCAATTTACCACTTTTCTCAGCCTCTATCGTTATAGGCACACCATTCTCATCAGTTCCACATATATGTATAACATCCCTTTTTCTTTGTTTCTGATATCTGTAGTAAATATCAGCAGGTAAATAAGAACCGGCGAGATGTCCCAAATGGATGGGTCCGTTTGCATAAGGAAGGGCACTTGTAATCAGAATTCTTCTACTCATCCTTTTTCTGCCTTTTAAGAAAACTTCTTCGGGGAAAAATCTTCCACATCCTCTTTTCGGGTTGTTTTATTTTGTCACTTGCAATCACTTCTTCTGAATTATCTTCATACTTAATTGTTAGTTCTTGCGAAAATATGTCGATTTTCGTAATTACTCCTTTCCCTTTTTCTGTCTCTAATTTCGATCCAATTTTCGGATACTTTTTAAGTTCATTCTCATAGAATTCCTCTTCATATGTAAGGCAGCACATTAATCTACCACATACACCTGATATTTTTTGGGGATTAATATTTATATCCTGATTCCTTGCTACCCTTATTGTTACGGGTTGAAACTCCTTTAAGAAAGTACTGCAGCAAAAAGGTCTTCCACAAAGCCCAAGTCCCCCTATCCTTTTTGCATAATCTCTTACTCCGATCTGTCGCATCTCAATTCTTGTTTTGAATGTTGCTGCAAGATCCCTTACCAGATTTCTAAAATCGATGCGCCCATCTGCTATAAAGAAGAACTTCAACTTATGTCTGTCAAATTGACACTCAACATCAATCAGTTTCATTTCAAGATTACTATCAGAAATATTTTCTTTGCAAAACTCAAATGCCTTTTTTTCAAGCTCCTTGTTTTTATTCCATTCAGCAATATCCTCACTGGATGCTTTTCTTGCAATTTCGCCCTGTATATAGGAGTCCTCGATATAATCGACGATGGCAACAACTCTACCGAACCCCTGTATATCATCTGCTCTCTTAACAACCACATAGTCATCTTTATGCACATTGACAAGTTTCGGATTTGTAAAAATGTTTTTTTCGCGTTCCCTTAGAATTACCTCGTAAAGCATTTCTTAATCCCTAATCCTGTTATATGCGATATTGGAAATTAGTTGCGGATTTATGTTACCAGAGATACCCAAAAGACAATTTCCCAGAATTCTAACTGTTTCTCGCAATTCTTCAATTGTGTAATTGTGGCTACTTGCTTTTATCTGTTCTTTCAAGTCATCATTTATCAGCTCTCCGCCTAATTTACCTATATATGTATCTCTTGAAAACAATAGAAGAAATTTTAAGAATCTTTCAAGTGTATTCTTGTCATAGGTTTCATCAAGAATATCGTATTCGTTATCGAGAACAATTTTTTTAAACATTTTTCTCTCACCAATAAATTCTTCACTAAGAAACTCCATAGCTTTTTTTATGCTTCCTTGCGAGAGTCTGGAAACTAATATAACTTCTTCATCTGTAAATGTGCCCACCGTAGAAAGAAATTCCTTCATCTTAGAAATACTCAGTCTTCTGAAATTTATTCTCATACATCTTGAGCAAATCGTAGGCAACAAGCGTTCTGGGTGGGATGAAGTAAGAATGAGTGAAGTATTTTGTGGAGGTTCTTCCAAAATTTTAAGAAAGGCATTCTGCGCAGTTTTCCTCATGGTTTCCGCATCAACTACAATTATTGCCCTTCTTTCTGCTTCGAAGGGTTTTAGCAAAAGTTCTTTTTCAATGCTGCGAATATCGTCAATAGTAATCACATCCGTCTTTGCATAAAGATGCATTTTCCCCTCTTGTAGGATGCTCAATCTCTTATGATTATCTCTCATCTTTTTCGATACGGGAAAAACAACCTTAATATCCGGATGGGAAAAAATATCAATCTTCTTGCAGGATGAACATTTTTCTTCACTGTTCGATAAGCACGAATCATTCACTTTATTCTTACAGTTCATAGCTCTCACAAAATTAAGAGCCGTAATGGTCTTTCCTACACCTTCAGGTCCACAGAAAAGATAACCAGAAGCTATCCTACCATTATTCAATGTCTTAACAAGAAATTCTTTAACCTCTTGCTGCCCGATTATTTCGCTAAAACTCATCTGTTCTGTTTGAGGAAAGGAATGGGGTCGATTGGCTTCCCGTTTTTCCTAATTTCAAAATGCAGTTTTGCACCTTCCAAAGAACCTGTATCACCAACACTTCCTATGACCTGGTCTTTCTCGATAATCTCATTGACACTTACATTAATGTCCTGAAGATGAGCATACAAACTGTAGTAGCCTTTCCCGTGGTCTATCAAAACAACGTTACCGTAACCAAGAAATCTATCATTGTATGCGACTTTGCCTTTAGCAATTGAGTGAACAGCCGAACCCCGAGACGCCCTTATGTCGATTCCATTATTCTTCACGGTCGTACCATATTTTGGATTGATTTTTTCACCAAAAGTCGATATTATACTTCCCATCGTCGGCCATTTTATTTCTCCAAGAACCTTCTCGAAGTAGTTTTTCGCTCCTTCTCTTTTTTCTCTTTCTTTTCTCTCCTTTTCCAATTTTACTATTATAGACTCGATTTTCCTTGCAGATGCTCTTAATTCCTTTGCCAACTGCTGTTGCTTTGTTTTTTCCTTTTTAATTGATTCCAACAGACTGTTTTTTTCTCCTCTCTTCGTCTTGAGAAAAGTGGTTTCTTTTTCAGCCTCAATATTTACCTTTTTAATTTCATCAAGGTTGGTTCTTAAGAACTGCTTTTTCTGTTCAAGTTCGTTCTTTAATGTGATAAGCTCGTTGAAAACTCTTTTATCTTGTTCGGCGATAATTGTTAGATATTCGAATCTTTTTAATGCATCTGTAAAGGTTTTGGACATAAGAAGTATTTCCATTGTATGCATTTTCCCCTTTTTGTAAATTGTCCTAAGCCTTTTGTTCAATATTTTACTCCTCACTTTCCTTTGTTTTTCCAGGATGTTAATTACATTTTCCGTTTTATCTATTTCATCGGAGATAATATTTTCTTTGTTTTTGAGTGCACTGAGAAGTTTTTGCGTTAGAGTGAGTTCTTCGTCTATCCTTGAAACCTTTTCTAAAACAGTTTTCTCAGACTGTTCAAGTTCCTTTGCTTTTTTCGTTGCCTCAGTAAGCTTTTCCCTCAGCTGCTTTAGTTTCGTTTCCTGTAGAAAAATCTTGTCGGAAAACTCGTCCGCTAAACCGAAAGATAAAATACTCACCATTAAAAAACAACCAATCCATAATTTTCTCATAATTCCTTTATTAACACACATTCAACTGAATTTCAAGTAAATAAATTTTTATGCTTATCTGCTTAACTCACAATATCACAAGAACGTCATTGCGAGCGTTTCTTCTTGCTCCACAAATGCGAAGCAATCTCGCTGTTAACTATCTCAAGTATCATTACTTAAAGATGAGATTGTCACTTTGATTCGCTGCCCGCAATGACAAACTTTCAGACTAAATATCAAAATGGGAGTTAAGAAGATAAGTAAATAAATTTTTTTCTTTACATATGTCACAATTAATGGTATTTTGATTATTTGAGTTATAGGAGGAAAGATTAAGAAATTTTACACATTTCTAATTATACTTTTTTCGATTAATTCGTTATCTCGCGCAGAAGTTTCCGGTGTTAGATTGACCAGATGGCTTGACCCTTACGGAAGAAAATCTACCGAACACAGCACATGGACAAGTAAACACATCGATGAGGAGGCGAAAACAGGGATCGGAACCGTGTTGCAAAAGCATCGAAGAGATAGACTAAATTTAGTGAATGTAGTAATAAACAGCATCATTTATCCTGAAATATTAGCCCATATTGACACATTTACAAATGATCTTGCAGATGCAGGTTATTCAGTTCAGGTTGATACAATTACTGGGATGTCACACATTGCCCTTAGAAGTCACCTTGCAGGTATCCCTGAACTTGTAGGTGCCATCTTTATTGGTGAAGTACCTGTTAGCTGGTTTGAAACGAATGGGTTTGGCAACTGGGAAGAATTCCCTCACGATATCTATTTCAGTGACCTCGATGGAACATATATAGATGCAGACAATGATGGATTATACGATAATCATATTGGTAGCGTTGCACCGGAAATATGGGTGGGGAGAATATATGCTCGTAATCTAACCTGGGATAGCGAGGTAAGGCTGTTGAAAAACTATTTTCGCAAGAACCATCAATACAGAACTCAGGGGAGTTCCCTACCTCAGAGAGGATTATCGTACGTTGACGATGACTGGTCATACTGGGGCAATTGTTACCTCAATTTAATCTATTCAAGTGTTACCGTAATAAATGACGCTTACCAGACCACGGCAGCAAATTACAGAAGTCAATTGTCTTCTGGATATGAATGGGTTCATCTGTGCGCACATTCTTCTCCCTGGGGACACACATTCAAATATGGTTCAGGAGCCTATAAAGGGACGGTGTTCAACTATGAGATATTTACGCTTGAACCACACGCGCTTTTTTACAATCTTTTTGCCTGTTCCGGAACAAGATTCATCGAAGAAAACTACTCTGCAGGTTGGTATATCTTTGAAGACCCTTACGGTCTTTTAGCTATAGGTAGCACAAAAACCGGTAGTATGCTGTATTTTGATGATTTTTACAGTTCTCTTGGACAGCAAAAAATGAGTATCGGTAATGCATTCAAATACTGGTTTATCATGTGGGGAGAGTACGATTGGGATTGGTTTTACGGATTAAATATACTTGGTGACCCAACACTCAAACCCAAAAACCAAATAGCCATAGAAAACACTTCGTCTTTTCTTACCTCAATACCGAAGCAATCTCAAAATCCTGTTGCAGATAAGGATTTCCAGAAGAACTGGTCACAACCTGAAATCGTTGCATCAGACCCGGAATCAGATGGATTTCCGAAGATTACAGCGAATTCTGACGGAAACATCTGGCTTGTATGGCAAAGCGGAAGGTCCGCAACAAATGGACGCTCAGATGTTTACTCCTCTCACAGAAGCGGAGGTTCCTGGTCAACTGCATCTGTAATCGGGTCATCCTATTACTGGGATTACTGTCCCAATATTGGTTTGGACCATCTTAACAAACCTGTTGCAGTATGGGCAGGATGGCAGGATGGTAGTTATCAGTACGACATATTTTACAGTATTTACTCCGGCTACTGGTCATCCAGACAGATTTTATATCCCCTGGATCCCGGTTTCGACTTAAAGCCTACCTTAGTTCGCGATAATTCTAATTATCTTTGGGTATCATGGGAAACGCGCAGGGATTTAGACCTGAATATTTACACATCAAAATTCAGTGGTTCAAGTTGGTCTCCCCCCGATAATGTAACGACAAACGCAGCAGATGAAACATCACCTGAAATGATTGTTGATAGCCAGGGCAAGGTATGGGTGTTTTACACAAGAAGAAATGCCGGTCCAACACAAATCTGGGGAAACTACTACAGTGGTTCAAACCGGATTGAATCAGGTCCTGTGTCAGGAAATCAAAAACACGCATATGGACCAACTGCAGCAGTAGATGCGCAGGGAAGAATTTGGGTAGCCTGGCACTCAACAGATGAGGGTAATGGAGATATTTACTTAAGTGTATATAATGGAAGCAATTGGTCTGCCCCTCTTCAACTAACAAATAATCCTGAGAATGACCTTTTTTGTGACCTAACAGCGGAAAATGGTGGTCCCCTTTGGCTTGTTTATCAATCGAGGAATGCAGGTGATTGGGATATATACTATTCTTACTACGCGGATTCCGTCTGGAGCTCTCCTGTACCAGTTGCAAACATAGTCGGAGCAGATATTAATCCGCAGGTTACCTGTTCATCTAACGATGAAGTGTGGGTAACGTGGCAGAGTTATTCAACAGGAAACTGGGAAATAATGGTATCTCATCGAACTGGCTTGGAATTCGCAGAAGGAAGGAAGAAAGCCCGAGAGCTTAATTTTCATGTTTCCTCAACGCTCTTTTCACGTAATCTTAGAATAACCACAATAAAGCCACAAGAGAAGGTTACCATCTACGATATAAAAGGTTCGCTTGTCCGAACTCTATATTCGGACCAGGATAACATTATATCATGGTCTCCGGAAAACGTTCCCTGCGGTATATATTTTGTCGTTCTCCCCGATAGAACAAATCACCTCTGCAGAAAAGTTACATTCCTAAAGTAAAGTTACATAGGATTCCTTCTCAGTTGAAGCAAATCCTCGAACTTTAAGAAGAATTTCTCGAATTAGCTTTTATTTAATATTCAATGTAGGGATTGCTTTCTTTCTCCTTTCCGATTGTTGTCACTTCACCATGTCCAGGATACACGACCGTGTTATCTGGTAATGTAAGCAATTTGTTTTTAAGAGAATCCATTATCTCCTCATACGAAGAGTGAAATATATCAGTCCTTCCAATGGAACCTGCAAATAGAGTATCTCCACTAAAAAGAACGTGCTCTTCTTTACAATATAGTGATATACTTCCTTTACTATGTCCCGGGGTATGTATAACCTGTAGCTTGAGATTTCCAAGCGTCACCATGTCTCCATCTTTGAGCGTTTTATCAGCAGGGGGAGAAGCAAAAAGGTCAAAATGCAAACCACAATCATCACAGTTTACAGTTGCCTTTTTTCCACTTGCATCTACCTTTAAGTAGGCAGACGAAGAACCACAGGCCGGGCATTTCGAAGATTCGCCTTTCTCCACCATTTCGGTAATGCCTTTCCAGGGTTCTGATAAAAGCTCGGCATCTTTTTCGTGAACCAGAATTCTGGCTCCTGTTTTCTCTATTATAACAGCATCACCACTTGTATGATCACTGTGCCCGTGTGTAATTACAATAAATTTTACCTTTAGATTTTCTTTTCCTATTTCTTCAAGTACTTCCACCCCACCACCCTCAACAAACCCCGGGTCAATCACGATTGCCTCTCTGGTTTTCTCACAGGAAACAACATAACAATTCGTACTGAGAGGACCTACCACGAAACGGTTTACTTTCATATTTTCTCCTCTTCATAGATCGCTATTGGAAAAATATTTTGAATCGAGATTCCGAAATATATTCGGAATGACATCCCGTTTAGAACGATTGAATCACCCGAACTCATAAACTCGTTTGCTGTGTTTTCACTCTATCCACTCTTTTGTAAGAATAGACCAGTACAAGAATCCCTATAAACACAAGAATTGCAGCAGACACGAAAGACATTTTGTAGGAAAACATTTGAGATTTGCCCGCCTTGGTAAGCAGGTCTACTATTGGACCTGCAATAAAGGTTGCACCGACACCCCAGCTCAAGAAAAATGTTGCATTAAACAGGGCAAATTGCTTTCCTCTTTGAGACGGTGGAATTAACTTCGATGCATAGGAGTATGATGAAGCAAAAATTATTACCTCGGACATACCACCGAGGAAATAACTGATAAAAATCACAGGAAGACTTTTCGCGAATACAAATCCAAGTAAGTAAAGAATCGCCAGCAGTGAACCGGAAAACAATACTACCTCATCTTTCAAAACCTTCGAAGCTTTTCCAACAAATAAACCTGTTATGAAAATGGCAATAGCTGCGGTATTTGCAATATAACTCAGCAACCTGCTCGATACGGCAAATCCCTGATCCAATGTAAGGTACTGAGCTCGCAGCAAGGCAATGGAATTTCTTCCAAAATTTATGAATACCATGGCAATAAGGAACATAAAGAATGGTTTAGAATGGGATAAAACGCTCTCGATTTTCTGCCCAATTCCCTTCTCTTTTCTTTCGGTAGTAGGTCCAACAACAACTCCGCCCTCGGGAATAAAAAACATAGGAATCGTGGAAATCAACATCACACCGGAAGCAACAAAAAACAAAAAACCTTGAGAAAAACCCCAACCGTCAAAATATCTTGACAGTCCATCATAAGCAAGTCCACCAAGCCAGATACCAATGAAGTTCCCAATAGCACCAATACTTCTCAGTTTTCCCTGAATGCTCGAACGCTGTTTAATACTGTACAGGTCAGATATTATGGCAGTCCAACCAACATTGGACATCGACCAAAATATCTCTACGACCGTCAATCCAACTATTATAATGTAGCCAGCAATATGATTATTTGAAGGTAAAGTATGCAAGAACCACACAAAAAAAGTGGATATGGAAGCAGATATTTCACCCAGTATAATCAGCGTTCTTCTTTTTTGAAACTTATCGGAAATGGGACCCCATACAAATGTTTGAAATACAATATTCAGAATCATGGGCAAAGTTGCAAACAACGTTGTTTCAGTTACACTTAGTCCAAGAAAATAACGGAGGTAAATCGATAGGTATGTGTAAAACAATCCTCTCCTGAACATCGCAAGTATTTGAAACGAAGAAATACAGAAAAAAGTTTTTCTCTTGTTATTTTCCATATCTGTCTTTAATATCTCCTTATTACTTTCAACAAACAAACCAATGTGCTTCTATATCAAAAATAAATGGGGAAGTCAACCAAAAATCTAAATGGCATTGAAATTCGGACAACAAAGAGTACGTTCTATTAAAATTAACTTACTAAATGAACAACAAATGAATCTATTTTCTCTCTAAATATGACTTTGAAAAAATCCTTGAAGGAATATTAATATCCAGTTCAACATCCTTCAAAATAAGTTCGGTATAGGTATTCTTACGCAGTTTGTTTACCATTTTAATTTTCGTAGGATAATTGTATGTTCCGATTTTCTTAAATTCACTCACAGTGATTTCCTTAAGAAGTTTTCCGCTCTTGGCATATAGTTCGACTTTGATTGGAATATAAGAGTTTTTAGCTACCCACATTTTCCTGGAATAGTAATTAACTTCTAGTTTTTTTGCCGTCAAATCCAATACATAGCATTCCTTGCTATCGACGGTATCTGTTCCAAAGAGTTGGATTGCATACAAATCCTGCAATCTCTCATTTTCCGCAACGTCGTCGTAAGAAAAATCACTACCCATCATGCTCTGTTTGAGCATATGCCCTGCGATTTTCGTTGCCGACTCGACCGCAGGTAGATAGATCCACATTTCGCCAGCGATTTTTAGAAACCTCGTACCCTTATCACGAGCAGGTGATGTAAATTCCGTATAGGTAAGTTCCTTTCCCTGAGCATACCCGATGAATTCCTTCTCACGCATTGTGCCTTTTAGACTTATTAGCATCTTTGCATGATATTTCGTTGTCTTTACCACAGTGTTATTATCCACTTTTTCGATAATTTCTTCGCCTGTTTCCGCAAAAACCATAGAATAAAAAACGAAGAATGCAATCGCTAATCTCAGTGCTCTGGTAACTATCCTGTAATCGGAATTTCTGTTTCTTTCTATTATCTGCATTTCATACCACCTTTAATGACGTAACGCTTCTGCTGGTTCTAACTTCACTACTCTGCTTATGGGCAGGAGCGCGACAATAACCGTAGTCAATACCCCAAACAAAAATCCACCTATTAGGATGAGCGGTGTAGGAGAAAGATATATAATTGGTCCGAAAGGCATATCAGCCGATGTACTTGCCGACATCATTGCCATATTAATTCCCTGGTATTTTAGCCAGTAACTCAAAACAGCACCAATAAGCGTGCCTCCCAAACTTCCAATAACACCAATAATAGCTGATTCAATTGCAAGTAAACCCATAATAGGAAAGTTGCTCAACCCCATGGCTTTCATCATCCCAATCTCTTTTGTTCGTTCGAATACCACCATCAACATCGTATTGGCAATAGCTGAGCAGGCAACAACCATAATAATAAAATACAAGAATGAATACACAATACCGGCAACATTTATGTAGCGGAGTATAGTATTATATTGAAAGGGAACTACAGAATATTCGAGACGAGACTGCATCTCACGAGCAACATCTATTGCACTATTCTGGTCATTTAAAATTATAACAAATTCCGTTGCTCGTCCTTCCAGGTCGAGTAACCTTTGACCGACATCGAGTGGGATGTAAAAAAGACTTCTATCCATACCGCCTATACCTGTTTTAAATATACCTTTAATTAGAAGTTTGATACCGGTAGGTGAATCGTATGCGGTCTTCGTAACGATGGTTAAAGTATCACCGACAGTGACATCAAGACGTTCGGCCAGACCTTCCCCCACAATGGTTGCATTTTCTCCTGTGCCAATGTAAGAGCCATTAACCAACCTTTTTTTAAACCCCGAAATACCAATTTCTTTTTCCGGGTCGATAGCATAGCCTAATGCGGGAATGCTTAACTCTTTTTCACCTAAGAGCACACCAAACTTGATACGTGGAGAAAACACCACGATCCCTTCATTTCTTATTGCCTCATAGAATTCAGGTGATAGGTCTATTGCTTCGGATAAAGGAATCAGTCGCTCGCGTCTTTCGTATTCCCTGGTTGTAATCCTTATATGTCCTGATATCAATGTAACAACATTATTACCTATATTGTCCGTTATACCTCTTATATAGCTTTTTGCAAATATTATTGCGGTGATAGCAATTGCTATACTGAGACCCGAAATTATACTGCGTCTTAGGTTCCGGAAAAAGTTCCTATACGCAAGTTTAAATATATACATTTTATACGTGCCTCAGTGCATCTACTGGTTCGAGCCTCGTTGCACTCCTCACTGGCCAGAGCGTAGCCAGTATAGATACGGCAATACCAAATATGAACACATACAGAATCATCTGGTAATTAATTTCACCCTTAATAATAAGCTTTATCGGATAGATTATATCCATATCTTTAACTGCATTACTCATGTCTATTCCATATACAGTAATGAACAGCGATAGAATCAGTCCAAAAAAACACCCAAGAATACTTCCAAAAACACCGATAATGCCTCCCTCGTACATAAACATCTTCACAACATTAAAATTGCTGAATCCTATTGCCTTCAGGGTTCCTATTTCCGCTATGCGTTCCATTACTGCCATCAGCATTGTATTGATTATTCCCACTGCTGCAATGATTATTACGACAAGCACAATAATGAATTGAGCCATTCTCTTTCCGCTTGATATCTCAAAAACGCTTGAATTGAGTTCTTTCCATGTATACAGTTCATAATCGGTACCTAAAACTTCGGAAATTTCTTGTTTTACCTTCATAGATTTTTCATTATTATCGATTTTAATACTAAGTTCCGTTACACCATTTGAAATTGCCAGAAGTCGTTGTGCTGCTTTAATAGATATAAGTGCTGCATTTCTATCTAAAAGCGGATGTCCCGTATTTATGAGACCACAAACAGTAAAATCGTAAGCGTTATGGGTGCCATTGCGATCCATGGTAATCACGGTCAAATAAGAGCCAACTTCCAGATTCATATCTCTCGCCAAACCCGTTCCAATGAGAATATCTTCATCATTTTCAAGAAATTTACCTTTAACAACTGAATTCGGGGTTTCGAATACAGTTTGTTCTTTTTTCACATCTACTCCGATTCCCAGAACAGGAAGTTCATCATTGCCATCGCTTAACCGGGCTTCGAATTTTACACGTGGCACTATGTTCTTTACATGCTTTATATTTTCCACTTTTTCAATAATAACTATTGGATTTTCTATAATCGTGTCGAGAGGAAACACGCCCTCCTCTCGATAATAACCTTGGGCAAATATTTGAATTGCACCGGTTTCAAAATCTATTATATTCCTCGAAGCCATGTTATTGACTCCATTCATCATCGTATCCATAAAAATCATTACGGCAAGTCCAACCGAAATTGCTGCAGCAGTTATCATCGTTCTTCGAGTGTGCCTGAATACATTGCGCCATGCGAGAATCAATATCTTCATCCCGTTCCCCTTGTCATATCCTTCACCACTTTACCGTCCCTCAAATTTATAATTCGGTCTGCAAAATCCATAACAAGCTGGTCGTGTGTGGAAAATATAAAGGTCGTCTTCAGTTTTTTGTTTAATTCCCTCATAAGTGATAATATCTCCTTACCCGTTGTTGAATCAAGGTTCGCAGTAGGTTCGTCCGCAAGGACCATAGCGGGATTTTTAACGAGCGCGCGGGAAATTGCAACACGTTGCTGCTGACCACCACTCATTTCATTTGGTTTTCGGTGAATATAATCAGCAAGCCCAACCTCTCTCAAAATTGATATTATTCTATTTTTCCTTTCCTCAGGTGATATATCGAGTAAGAGTAGCGGCATTTCAACATTTTCATAGGCAGTTAACACCGGAATCAAGTTGAAGGTCTGGAATACGAAACCGATTTTCATTCTCCGCAAATCAGCCTTTTCTTTCGATGAAAGCTTCTTTATATTCGAACCATCTATTATGACCTCCCCTTTTGTGGGTAAATCGAGACAACCAATAATATTGAGCAAGGTCGTTTTCCCAGATCCCGATGGTCCCGCAATAGCTGTAAAGCCCCCATCCTCGATACTTATAGTAATACCGCACAGGGCAGGAAATAGGACATTACCGACTCTATAATCTTTATAAAGATCTATTGTCTTTACCAAAATACCTCCTTAAAAATAGACTTTACCCCACATATATATCTGACCATCGAACGGTGTAATCCTTTTAAATTCACATGTTCGAGAACCAAGAAAAATATTAAGTCCCGAAACGATCTCAGCATTCTCGAAGATCGAATAACTGACTTGAGGAATAAGAACAAATCCTTTATCATTCACATTGATTATTGCATTTATTGTCGGTCTGAGAAATGGATTATACACCGAACCTATCGAAATATAGAGATATTGCTGAGCAAGAGTTACCCTATTTTTTCGTTGGATTTGCAAAAAGTCATAATTTTCCGGATTACTTTCTCCACTGCCGTCAAAGTAGTACTCGAGCATACTATATACATTCAAAGGAAATGTATAGTCCACACCTACCGATACCTTGCTATAGTTTGCCGTATCATCCCATGTATAACTGAATTCACTCCAGTAACCAAATTCTAACTCACCTGTAACCTCTGCACCAAGTATCGTTTTCTGCGGTCTTGGCTGGTGCATAATGTTCAATCCAATGTCGTTCCTATATAGATTTGAACCAAACCGGAAACCACCGATAGACTGTTTTACGTCAAATCGTGGAATAACAATGCCACGAATACTCGTCAAACTTCCCAGTGAAACATAACCAAGTATTGCATTCGATCCTTCCCTTTCGTATCCTGGCTCATAAAAATTGGTTGGGTTGAAGATATCAAGAGGCTTAAAAACCCTTGCCACACCCCAGTATAATCTTTGTTTGCCAACCGTAATGCGTAAATTTTCCGAACCCAGCCAAAGTGCAAGCCTTGATATCTCTACATTGTTTTTCCCATAGCTAAAATAGACGGTATCATATGGAACACTCAGAGCGAATGCTAATTGTGCACCATAATCAAAATCGTCTGTTTTGAATTCCACCCACCCGTTATTGCTTCCAGATGTATGCACAGAATCACTCCATGCCAGATATGGACGGGTTTCAATATAGCCCGAAATATCGAGCTTTGCTACAACCATCAACATAATAAAAAAACTTAAGGGATCAAGTTTCAACATTCGATATATACCCCTCCAGATTATGAACTTTGTTGCACATATTTATTCAATATAGTATGATTCTTTTTGAATGTCAAGAAAGTTTGCTCTTAGGTATTGCATATCGAAGCAAAAAAGGTACTTTGCTTTTTCTCTGTTTACTTATGTTTTCCGGGACTCCAACCATCACGGGTCAGCCACTTAATTCCTGATTGCTCTGCATGTTCTTCAATTTTAGTAGACATACTATCATTCCAGCGATTCAAATAGCCAAATAAGGCAATTACACCCAGAATCTCTACGATTTCTCCGCCTTCCCAATATTTGTGTAGACGAATTTCTAATTCTTTATCAACACAATTCGGAACTGCTGACGCAGCAAATGCAAAATCAAGTGCCGCCCGTTCTGCATCGTTAAATGCGGGATGGGTTTTGTATTCCCCAATATGCAATAGCTTTTCTTCTTCTGCGCCATAGCGTTCAGCTGCTCTTATGGCATGGGCTTGACAGTATCGACATCCAGCAACATTACTGGATATATAAGCTATGAGCCGTTTCAATGAACTCGAGACACGACCTTTGTTTTCCATAACAGCCATATTAAGAGAAATAAACGCTTTAGCGATTTTTGGTCTATGTAACATAGTAAGTATGCTGTTGGGACAAAACCCTAATGTCTCATTATAGAAGCGTGCGAGCTTTCGAACCTCTTCATTAGTATCTTCTGATAATGAATTGACTAATGGCACAATAATTACCTCCGTTCCCTGCTATTACCTGCCGATTTATATAATTTCTTGTTTATATATCCAACTTGATTTTCGGTGTTATTTTATTTTGATAATCTTCTGTCTTATTTTCCCATCTATCTCCAAAAAATAAATACCAGGTGCAAGTTGATTTTTGTTGACTTCTCTCCCTACGACGTTAAAAACTTTGTATCTCTTTCCTTCTTTAAAATTCAATGAACCAGAAAACAAAATCGATTCGTATCGCCAGACTTCTTCAGCTTCCGTTCCATCTTCCTTGATACCTGCGAGATTGCTTTCCCACCAACTTACCTCACCTGCCCCCTGTGCTGATGACACAACATCAATATCACCATCCCTGTCAATATCTACTGCAAGTAAATCATTCGGTCCACCGAAGGCATTATCAACAATGTGCTTGGTGAAATTTTCCAAGCCGTCATTCTCCCACCACAGAATATTATTATCGTAATAAGCCGTTCCGACTACATCTACATCGTTATCATCGTCAAAATCGGTGGCAAACACGCCCGCAGCACCGTTAAGCGCTCCGTCTATCACATGCTCGTTGAAGTTAATATTGTCAACATTCTCGAACCAACTGATCGTCGAATCGGTGAAAGCCGTGCCAAGAACGTCAATATCATTGTCCCCATCCAGGTCGATTGCGTATACGCAACGTGCTGAACCATAGTTAGAGATAATCGTGTGCTTTGTAAAATTCTCTGCTCCATCATTCTCCCACCAGGCAATCTCATCCCCATAGTAAGATGCAGCCAATACATCAATGTTGGTGTCCGCATCAATGTCAATTGCATAGATGCCCCAGGGAACCTGGAAAGTATTATCAATTATGTGTTGTGTGAAATTTTCTCCTCCATCATTCTCATACCATGCAATTGTATTTACGTAGTAGGCAGATGCCACAATGTCAATATCAGTATCACCATTAACGTCAATAGCTAAAACGCTTGCAGCGCTGATAAATGAACTATCAACTATATGCTCCGTGAAGTTTTCACTACCGTCATTTTCATACCATAGTACATGATTTAAATTAAATGCTACAGCAATGACATCGATATCGTTGTCACCATCGAGATCTGCGGCAAAGGCAGAATATGCGCCATCACAATCTGTATCTATCGTCCGTTTTGTAAAATTCTGGCTACCATCGTTTTCATACCAAACAACTTCGTCTAAATCATAAGAAGAAGAAACAACATCAATATCGGTGTCACCATCAACATCAATTGCGAAGACAGCATCGGCAAAATCAAAACTTGTATCAATTGAATGTTTGGTCCAGGAAATTTGACCACAGAGACAGATGGGAACGCACAATAAGACCACTAAAAGACCAACGAACCATTTCATAAAATCCTCCTTTAAATTGGGTAACATCCCATTTTCTCAGGCTTTGGTTTTGTTGAATATTTTTTTATTCTTGCTTAAACCGGTATGAATGACAAATTCACAGGTTTTTGCTCCTGTAATAATGGAACCGATAAGTTCTACTTCAATGTCTTTTCCCAAAACAGATTCAAATAGTTGTTTATACCAACCAACGCTACATTGACAATATGTTTTTGTTGGGAAAGGTTCTTTTGTTTTCTTGACCTGTCCACAATAACATCTATCATATCCACCAGTAATTGTGTTTTTGCCTTTTAATCTTAATCTACCGCCACCGATTCCACTTTCATTTAACTTATTCAGGAATTCTTTAGCTGACTTCGATTCACTCATAAATTGTTTAGCATATTTTCTGCTACTTATTCCGCAACATTTACGACCACAACTTTCCATTATCTTAATGCACAATTTTTGAGAAATATGGGTTTCGAGCCGCTCTATCATATCCTTAATCCACTCGGCTTTTTTCGAATAATTTTTTGTGGATTCGAAAATATGGAAATCCTTCATAATCTTTTCAGCAATTGAGGGATTAGTTTCCTTTAGAATAATATTTGCCAATCTTCCAATTCGTCCACCGACAGGAACCTTTGTTTTTGAAACATTCTTTTCCGTGATTCTTGAGTCCTTTCCTTAAAACTTGTGGGTTATGCTGTCAGGCTGAAAAATAGAAATAACTACTTGGAACCTGAAATCACCCAGTCTTCGTTCTCTTTTAATGTTGACAATATATTAACAGTAATTTACAAAATTGTCAAGAAATTAAGAAACGATATATCAAGAGGGTATGCTACCTTTTATAACTGTCCTCATTACCCCGCAAATCTCAAGGGTACCGCAATATCCTGATTGAGACTCTATTAAAAAAGGGCGCGCTGTCCCTATTTTCGAAAAAGGATGTTGGCATGGTCGCAGACGGCAGTTCAGGCTGAGTTACTCAAACTGAACAAAGTCCTCGACGGACTCATAAGCCACATCTGCGACCATGCCATATTCCTCATTATTATATCATAAAAAAGGTAACTTATATATCTCATTTTTTGATTATAGACCCCATTTATACCGTTTAATCCTCTCAAATGTCAAGTCTTTTTCTCAGCTCTCTTTCTTAATATTTCCTGGGATTGATTTCTTTAACCTTGAAATTTTTCTACCACACAATAATTCAATAGTCTTTCCGCTTCATTTCTATTATTCTTATTAGAAATTCAATGTTTGACTCTAAATCATAAACCGCTTTGCACCAAACAATTATTACCATCAATAAGAAAATTATCCATCCTAATTCTTTCCAATTAATCCAACACAAAAAGGAAATGACAATAAAACAAATAAATATCAGACAAAGAAAAGTAATTAGAAAATATAGAAACTTTTTTCTACTTTTGTTTTTACTCCACCGTTGCAATTTCTCTAATCTCTTTATTTCTTTTTTCTCTAATTCCATAACTCCCCCTTAATGGATACATCACTTTGATAAGGTTTCCAACGACATGCACATTCAATCATCCATGCGATTCGATAAAACGGACAATGAGGTGGATTAATATACCGAGACCCAGGACCTCTCCACCAAGGGATTCTCTTTCCCCAACTTCTATATTAACCTGCAAAATATGTATAACAATCCCACCAATTTTTGAAATTCCTGGCTGGGAGATCCTTTGGTTCTTTAGTCCTTCTAATTCTGGAAGAATGCCTTCAAGGTATTTTTTATCTTTTGGAATTTTAACTTTTTCAAGTCCTGCCTCAAGCCATACTTTAGTTGTGTAATAAAATTACAAAACAAGGTACTTTGTAATGTTTCTCACCTTGCAGTTTGTGTTTATAAGTAAAATTAATTTCAATTGGATTATCTAAATCAGTTTTATCAATAATTCTTCTAATTCTAGCAATCGAAACATCTTCATCAATATAAACAATTAATAGTCTAGGGTCTGCTGCAAATCTGCCTTCATCTTGATATTCGTATAAGTATTCAGCAACCAGTTCAGGTTTTTTCATTGCCACATCTCGCCAGTTATCTTTGAAATGTCTTTTAAATTCGTTTGTTGGGCTTTTAGCAACTTTCTGGTCGAAGGAAATTCCATTTATGAAGAAGTCAACACCTCGTCTATGTTTTAAGGTAGGTAAAATGTTTTTATTTTTCTCAAAAATTAATGTCTCAATAAAATCATTTCTGACTGTATTTATTTCTTTTATCCTTCGATACTTAACTGCCGCAACCTTGACTTTTTCATCTTTTACAAAACCGCTTTCCTCGCCTGAGTTTATTCTTTGAACAAAATCATCAAAAGCACCTTGCGAAAAAGGCCAACCGATACCACCTAACTTCAAAGATTGCCATTCTTTGATAAGAATATTCATTGCATTATCAGCCTCTTTGCCATTTTTGTATTTATCCGTTTCTTTGAACATATCTCTTATAATTTTTCGGCTAACTTCATAATCCCAAGTATTAACAATAGCTTTCCAAAGCTCCTTTGTGCTTAAATCCAAAACCTTTTTGCCCTTATTTTTTCCTCTGCTTATATTTTTAGTACTCAACGAAGGTATTGCCTTGACTTTATTCAAACGCACTAAGTAGCTTTCTGCATTTTCTCGATTCCCAAGAAGTTTTTTAGCCAGGTCATCAGATAATTTTGATTTAATGTACTCCATAATTCACCTTTTAAAAAGCATTATATATTCATGCTTGAAAATGTAGAATCCGCCGACCAAAGCTCTATATCGCCATAGTGCTTTTTGGTTTCTTTTACCCCGAGTCTCCTCAAAGTTTTTTACAATAATGCTTTTCAATAAATATCCTCTTTTCAAAACCTCGTTCATACAATAAAAACCTAAAGGAATCCATTCTCCTTTGTAATATTTATCTCCAATTACTAAAGCAAAATATCGTCCTTTTTCCAAATATGGTGTCGCATTATCAACAACATCGCCAAACATGGTCAGGAATTTCTCAGTATTTCCTGCATTTGAAAGGTCTCTGCCATCCTTTGAAAATCTAATAATATCGTGATACGGTGGATGCATAATTAGAAGCTGGACTTTCTCTTTTCCATGAGTGTCTAATATTTTCTTTATGTCTGTTGTTCTGCTGTCTTCTGTTATTACTTCTGTAGTCACCTTATCTTTGTTGTTTTCTTTTTCAATTAACTTCTTCGCTTCTTGGGCAACTTCCGGATTTAATTCAATCCCAATTCCATTTCTCCCCAACCGCTTGCATTCAATCAACGTTGTACCACTACCTACAAAAGCATCCAGAACCCAGTCACCTTTTTTACTATATCTCAACATCATTTGATGTGGAATTTGCGGAATAAAATTTCCCCAATACCAACCAATATGTGCACCAGAGGTATCTCTCTTTCCCATCACCCAAAGACTATCCGTTATTATCTCATCATACTCTTTCCAGCGGTGTAGATTTATATCGTTTATTTTGCTTGTCTTGATGTTTCCAATCCCCGTTTTTAGTCTAGTTAAATAATATTTTGCTCGTTCGATAGTCTTTGTTTTTAATATCTGGTCTAATTCTGAGATAAACACATCTCTACGCAAGGATACAGTGTCTCCATTGGAGTCAATATTTAGAAAACCTTTTTTATCATTTTTGTATGAATGGATTGCACTTTTTATACCGTAGATTTTCCTTTTTAGTGCTTCCGTATTCTTTTCATTGAGACACTCTTCCAAAAGTCGAGTTGTTATTTCCTTGTTCAATATAATGGAACCGTAAGCTCGTGGTGCTGCTTCTAAATTTTCAAGTAGTAACTGTTTTGTTTCCTTCACTTTCATGTTTTCCTATCTTTTTCTCTTAGAGGAGCAAAGTTTGAACCTTTTTCGCTTCTTACTTTATGGTTTTGAAGCTTTCCAACCAGTTTGCTGCATGTTTATACTATAGAGGAAGCTATCCATTTTGTCAAGAAATTCTTGCGACAAAAAGGGGACACGCAATACAAAATCGAGATTCTTCCATAGTCAATATGCGGAAGATTACTCAGAATGACAGGTAACAAAGAAATTACTCTCCTTCGCGAAGCCTTTCCAAAAGGGATATCTTTCTCTTTGGTTATATCATTAATCCATTCACCAAGTTTTGCTGCACAGGTCCATTCGTTCTTATGTATGGTTATATCAAAAGGACTTGGAAATCTTGCTTTTTTACCGCTAATTTTGCTTTTTTTCATATCTGATAATGTCTTTTTATCTCAAAATAGATACACACCCCGTCATATACCATATGGTATATGACACCCCTCTTTTTAGAGGGGATTACAATCCCGACTCGCAATGACAATTCATTAAGCATTTTCCATTACTTCTTTCACGATTCTTCTTGCAATCTCAAAGGCTGCGGCGATTCGGATAATCTTTACATCACCCAAACCTTTTATATCCAAGAACTTCTCTAATGGCTGGTTTGCCATACCCTTAAAAGAACCATATTTAGAAATAATTCCCTCTGCTATTTCTTCAGCAGATTTTCCTTTTGTTCCGGTCGATATAATGATTGAAAGCAGTTCTGCATCTGATAAAGACTCAGGGCCTAATTCCCTCAGTTTACCCCCGGGATGAGTCCAATATGGGATTTTCGAATCTTTGATGATATTTTTAATCTCTTTCGTTTTCTTGTGTTTCAAATTCGCCTCACATTAAACATTTGATATGCTCTAATTTCAATTCTATTAATCATTATTTTAACAATCTTTTACCAAATTTTCCATAACATAATGCGCAAAACTTTTTTTCATGCAGACTATGTAAGAATTTATCTTCAACATGCTCCCTATAGTAGATTTCTCCAGGCTTTATTTCTAGGTTACAATTATTGCATATATGTGTAGTGCGCGCTGTTGTTTTCTTCAAAACCTTAATGCTATTAAGCTTTCCCATGACTTAAGACAAGGACTTTTAAGAGGTTTATTACTTCAGCTGTGTCTTTCGTATTGGAAATTTCAATATCACAACAAGGTCCATTGTAATATTTTTGTATTCCTTCAGATAGGTGATGGATTTTATGGTTTTTTATTCCTTCTTTAACTTCCTTTTCAGGCAACATCACTACCAATCTAATTTTTTTCTTTCTAAACCTGAAAAATGCTATATTTCTCTCATATACAATTGAAATATAGTATTTCTGTGGATTAAAAATTAACTTATTATTTATCTGTAATAATCTGCTCTTTATTTTGTAATATGTCTCTTTGACTTCCTCATTAACACCATCCATGTGAAACTTTTCCGTGTATTCAATTTTATCAGCCTTTTTTATATCCGTCTTCTTTCTAAGGTTATCGAGAGCAACCCAGTTACCCGCTGAATGTTTATATGTCCAGCACCTCCATCCACTCATAGCGTGCCCGGCAATAGCTGATGCTGCTCCTGAAGGAGATTTGTATTTCTTTTCCTTTAGAGCCTTTGAACCAGCTGACTTTGAATCAAATGTAATCAACCCATCTTTGCGAATATGGGCAATGTAAAGCTTACCTTTATATCTAAAGCGAATATGAATCCTCCTGGAAATAAATGAAGCCAATCCTCCGAGATTCGTTTTTCCTTTAGATTTCACTTGTTCCATTTTTAAAGGAATATCCGCACCGATAATATCCATTCTTTCTTTTCTTTGAATTTCTCTGATTTTTTTTCGGATAGTCGGCAGCAAATTTCTTGATTGTATGAACTTGCCGGCAGTCCTATTCCCTTTTGGACTCGCAATTCGAAGTACTAAAGACTCAAGTTCCTTCAAGTGTTTACCAGATGTGGTTAGGAATATGCTAAATCGATCCCAGGTTGAACGATGACGGTCTCGAAGATGGCTTCTTAGTCTAGTCCGTAAATTTTTAGCTAAACCAACATAATAGAGTTTGTTACCTTTATACAGTGCATATATACCATTTTGGCTCTTTGCAAATTCTCGAACAACCTCTGGATATTTTTCCAGCAGCGTTCGAGACATTTTTTCAAGATGTTGAAATACAAGACCTTGAGATTCTTGCTTCTTTTTTCTCTGTCTATTGACTTTTTTCATATAACCTCACTCAGAATTAGGAGTATACAGAATATTTCTCGGTAACGGCTTTGAAATTTTCGTACATATTGAAATTCAATATACATTATTTAATGGTAGATTGTCAAGAAAATTCGTTTCAAAGTTTGGAAGGTTTTTATGGAAATGTATGAACTTTGAAATTTAGGGAGAGGGGAGCAACATATCTTGCGGTCTTGGGCTTAGAAATAATACCGCATTCCAATAATGGACAGCCCTTCCGGGGATTTGAGGGGGTCGTTATTAAGTGGAATATTCTCTATATAGAAACTCAACGCAGCGTTTTCGTTGAACCAGACCGCTTCAAGGAGGAATGATAGTTCTCTGTAATATCTTGCAGGATGATTGGCGCTTATTACATATCTCCCTCTTAGCCCTGAGAAAATCTCTCCTTTCGGAAGAAAGAGAATCGGAAACTCAAGTTTTCCCTCAAAGTCGTGCCTATAGTATGGTTTGGAATTCAGATAATCTATAATCTTTGACTGCGGGTAGAATCCATAGATGAATTGCCATCTTAACTTTCTTTTCCTTGTGTTCTTAGATTTATTCACCTGAAATCTATCCTGAACATCAATAAGATTCTTTGAGCATGAGAATTTTAGCCTGTTAAAAACCACCTTATTTGAATCCGTAGGAAAATCGATAATATGTTTACAATCGTGAACTAAATATGATTTGAGCACATATCCCATTTTTTCTGCTTTGAATCCTCCATTAATGAAGTATTGTCCATAACGAGGGTCAAATGTAATATTTCCCGCCTGTTTCGCCATCTCAAGGTTACTTATGTATTCAACAAAAAAATCGGTTTTTCCCCAATTTAAAAGAGAAACGAAAATGTCAACACCTGCATCCATATTATACCTTTCATTATGCCCCGTATATTTTCCGAAGTATAATGAGCCTGAAGGTTTCAATGAGACTTCAGGTAACCAACTCCCATAAGACAAAAAAGGACTAAATATGCTAAAGAATACCAGCAGTACTATAAGATTGCAATAGAAAGTCTTTTTTTTATTTTTGTTCATCCGAAGCTTAGTTCGCAAGCTAAAGCTTGCGCCTACAACCCAAATTTTGATTTCCTTCTCGCAAGCTAAAGCTTGCGCCTACAACCCAAATTTTGATTTCCTTCTCGCAAGCTAAAGCTTGCGGCTACAACCCAAATTTCAATTTCCTTCTCGCAAGCTAAAGCTTGCGCCTACCAACGCGACTATCAGGGCAGTGCAATTTCGCCTTTCAGTGCCGATGCGGCTGCAGTTAAAGGACTTACAAGGTATGTGTCACCTGCTCCTTGTTTACCAGGGAAATTTCTGTTTGCCGTACTCAACTGAACTTCACCTTTTCCTGTCATTCCAATTTGACCTTGAGCGCATCCTCCGCAACCGGCATTGCTTACGATTGCACCAGAATTCACAAGTCTTTGAATATCGCCTTTCTCAAGCAGCTTTCTATAAACCGCCTTCGTTGCCGGAACTATTCTCAACATTACACCCGCTTTTATCCTCTTTCCATCCAGATAATCAGCAACACTTTTGATATCTTCATACCTTCCATTTGTGCAGGAACCTACAAATACACTATCTATTTCAGTACCTTTTAATTCTCTGACATTTCTAACATTATCAGGTGCTGGAGGAGTGGCAATCTGCGGTTCCAACTCACCGATGTTAATTGTAATCTCATCAACATATTTTGCTTCATTATCAGAGAAAATCCCTTGCATCTGCTTCTTAGCGTTTGAGCCAACTATCTTAAGAATCTCCTTTGAAGGGGTTATGAAACTTATGATCGCACCCATCTCTGTTGCCATACTCGCAATGGTAAGTCTTTCATATAACTTCAGGTTATCAACTATATCTCCATAATATTCAATAACTTGTCCAAGTGCACCCTTCTGTCCGATTCTTCCAACAATCTTCAGGATGATATCCTTAGCAGTTACAGGATATTTAACCTTTCCCTTTAGATTTATTCTCATAGTTGCAGGCACTTCAAACCAGGTTTTACCTGTTTTGAAGATAAATGCGATATCCACATCCCCCATTCCCTGTCCAAAAGCACCTATTGCTCCAACGATATTCATATGACTATCCGTACTGACAGACGTTATTCCCGGATAGATGAGCCCGTGTTCGATGGCAACGTGACTACCTATCCCCATATCCACGTCAAAAACCTTTATGTTCTCCTCCCCGGCAAATTGCCTGCATATTTGCTGATTATCGGCATATGCAATGGTTTTTGCAGGCGCAGATGTATCAAATGTAAAAAAGGTTTTCCCGCAGTCTATGATTCTTTCCTTCTTAAACTTCTCCTTAAGATGTTTGACAACATTGGGACCTCCAAAATCTCTTGCACCCCTGTAATCTATGTCAAGCCATATAACATTACCAACCTCAACCCTATCCTGGGAGTGGTGCTCAAAAATCTTTTCTATTATCGTCTTACCTCTTGACAATTCAACCTTTCACTACATATTATTGCGAATCTTCTCGAGTTCGTCTTCGATCCCAGAAAGATTTCCGTTCAGTTTTTCCATTTGTCTAACCAGGTCACCAAGATGTTTTTCAATATCGGAAAGCGTATAACTGTCCGAGCTCGATATACTCTCGCTATTCCATTCCGCTCTTGCATTACGTGGACCAAAGAGAACAAATCCAGAAATGGCTACGATACCTATAACAAAAATAATTAAACCCGTACATAAAATATTACGAGGAATCTCAAAAGAAACTTTCATCATACCTCCTTCGTTTTTACTCTGTTTGCATTATAAACGGATTTTTCCTCATATCAACTAAATACAATGAAATACGTATGATGTCAATAGAAAAATTGCGAGATTCCTTGGTAAGATTATTTATGATAACCTATAAAAGCAACCAAAAATTCGGAATAACAACTAAAACAAGGGTGCAAATTTTGCACTCTATTTAAGTTCACAAAAGGTTACGCTTAAGGAAAATTGTCTGCTAATGTGCAATTTTCGCACGCTGAAATCTATTGTATCTTACCATTAACCTTCTTAGGATTAAACAAATCCTTGTTAGAACTAAAAAAGTAACTTGAAACATTTAAGATTTTTTTCGTTGACAGTAGAATATTTTAGTTCTATAATGTTGTGTAGTATTAAAATTGAGAGAAAAATGATTGGAATACAATACGGCAAGGGAACTTATTTGAAGTGCAGGAACTAAGATTTTTTTCACGGAGAGAGGCGACATCACCATATAATAAAATAACGAAAGGAGATGTTATGAACAAAGTCATATTTATCAGCATTTCATTGTTTTTTGTTTGTTTTCGTTTACATTCCCAGTCCGTTGATTTTGACGGAGGTATAGAATATTCTGCAGCTGCCAAACACAACGAAAATCCCGTACCTTTCGACCCACCCGGTTGGGCAAACGATACAATCATAAGCCAGAATGACGCGAAAGAATCAATTCACCCAGATGTCCAAATCGATTCAAATAAAAATATCCATGTTGTGTGGAAAGATAACGGTTCTTCAACAAATGGAATTTATTATAGAAAATATGACGGTTCAAATTGGGGTACAATAATTGACCTGAGTAATCCCGGGATTAACAGCAATTCTCCAACAATTGCCGTAGATATGGAGAATAATGTTCACGTGGTTTTCTTGAGATGGTCTGGTGTGCCTTATGCGCATTATAATGTCGGTTACAAAAGATATGATGATTCAACCGGAACCTGGGGACAGGAATGGGTCATTACTACGGACGATTCCCTGGGACTTTCAGCAAGACCAAAAGTAGTTACAGATAGTAATAAAAACGTATATGCATTCTGGCTGGATGAAAGAGACACGCCTCTGACTATCTGGTATAAAGTAAATGATGGTTCTGGTTGGAGTCCCGATATAAGAGTTACAGACACCACGGCTTCTCCAAATGGATATTTTGGTGTTACAGTCTCACCTGATGATTATGTGCATATTTGCTGGCAGGATTACAGAAGCGGGACCGCTGAGATATATCACAAATTTTTCGATGGTTTGTCCTGGTCGGTAGAAGAAGCAATTACGAACAACGGTTTTACCAGTGCTTATCCGAGAATAGCGCCCGATTCATCTAACAATATTTATCTCTTCTATGGCGGTTCCGCTCATCTCCATTATCTTATGTGGGATAGAACCGCACAGACCTGGGGTAACGGACAGAATTTTTCAACGGCATTCGCATTACCTCATGCCGATATTGCAGTTGACCTATTAACGGGAGATAGACATGTCCTGTTCGCAGAATATATAGGTTATTCCGTTATATACTACAAAAAATACGATGCCTCGATAGGAACCTGGGAGATGGACGTGCAGTTGACCTTCACAACCGATGGTTCCTATGAACCACAGGTAGCAACCGATGTAGATAATCTTGTCTATGTAACCTGGTATGATTACCGTTCTGGAACAGGGCAGGAAGAAATATACTTCAAAAAAACTGTTCCAACTGGTATAAAAGAAGATTATTCGGATTTCGTTTCTAATTCCCTTACTAAAATCTCCGCATATCCCAATCCTTTCGTAAAAAAGGTAGAAATAAGAATGCAGATTCCTGAAATTAAGAAAATGGAAAATAGAAATTGCCCAATTGCCCAATTTCCAATTTCGCTTTGTATCTATGATGTGAGTGGAAGGTTGGTTCGTAATCTTGTGACTGGTGACTTGCGCTCTGCTACTCTTATGTGGGATGGTAAGGACAAGGATGGCAGAACTGCAAGGGTTGGTATTTACTTCTTACAAGTAGAAAATATGAATTCAACGGAGATAATATCGACAAAACTCATCAAGATGGAGTGATGCTGCACTTCACCCGTAATTGAGAAATACTTTTCACATTTAATTGCTTCCTTTTGATTATTCCTTGACTATAAAAACTTTGTATGATATGTTCCGGCTTGCAAAGAGTTTGCACAATGAAAATTGTGAAGTTGGAAGTTTTACAATTATAACTTCTTTGTAAGAAGAAAATGTCTATATCTCTATATTTGAGCAGATTTTTAATTCCATTCTATGCCATATTCCTTTTAGCAGCCCTCTCCTTATCCATACTCTCTTACAGAGCACTAAGGGACGAATTATCGAAATTATGGTTCACTCTTTTTGTTGTTTTTAGAACATTTCTTTTCTTTCTCCTTTTCTCTTCGCTATTTTCACTCATTATAGAGTTTCGTCATTCAAGAAATAGAAAACCAATAGTTTACGTTCTCGTTGACTATTCTCGAAGTATGGAAAAACAGGAGGATGGTCAACAGAGGAAAGACATTGCAGCTAAAATAGCTCGCAACACAATCCTTTCATCCCTAAGCACAAGAGCGGTAACGAAACTTCTACTGTTCTCGGATAAGCTTTACGAACCAGAGGATTCCCTGACTATTGCAAAAGGTGCAACAATGATTGGAAGCATATTGGACGAACTTTCAACCATACAGGAAGAATCACCTTCAGGAGTTTTTCTCTTAAGTGATGGAAGAAACACTTCAGATGATGACCCTACCGAAATTGCTGGAAAACTTGACTATCCTGTTTTTACAATTCCAATAGGAGCAGTGAAGAAAGAAAACAATGTGCGGATTTCAGGGGTAATTGTAAATCCTATTGTCTACAAAGGCGATTCAGTACCGGTAACCGTCCTGGTTAGCAACAATGGTAAATCAAGAAAAAACGTGAAGGTGCAGATCTGGAGAGAAGCTAAAATTCTCTCCAGGAAAAACATATCAACCCTGGAACAGGATGTGGAATTACCCATAGACCTATACATTGTTCCCGGAAAAGAAGGATTGGTAAACTATGAAGCCACAATAAGCACTACCGACGATGAGTCTAATAAAGAAGATAACAGAAGTTTCTTTGCTATCAAGGTAAAAAGAAAGCGGAAAACCGTGGTAGTAATTGCCTGTAATCTCAATTGGGACTACCGGTTCTTCAAACACTTCCTCATTCATCAAAAGAATATGAACTTCATCGGGTATGCGAAAATCGAGAAGTCTCAGTTTCTAATCCAGAAAAATAATAAGGAATCAAAAGGACCGATCGATTTAGGTGAAATCGAAAAAACGGATATCCTGGTATTGATCAATCCACAGCATATTGACAGAAATCTTATGAAACTTATTTCAAGCAGAGTTTCCAATAAAGGTATGGGTCTTTTAGTCGTGGGCAACAAACTCTCCGACCTTTCGGAATTTAGGAATATGTATCCCTTCATAACAGGTGGAAGTATCCTTACGGGTGATATCGAGCCAAAACTAACCCAGGTAGGTCACATCTCCAACCTTTTCAACATCAATGATTTCACCATAACTTCCTTTCCCCCACTATCCAATCCTTTGAGGATTAAAGCAACAAAAGCCCTAACAAAAGTATATCTCGAAGGAAAACCTCAAGGTTCTAAGAACATACCCATATTGGGAAGCGTTACCTGTGGAAAAGGAAAAGTTGCTGCATTTACAGTGGAAAATATCTGGCACTGGAAGATGCTTTCTGTCGATTCAAACTCGGGGAAACAACTCTATGACCAAATAATAAACAATATCCTGAGATTCATTACAGTAGAAAATGAACAGGAAAAGCTTATTTTGAGCGCACCCAAAACCAAACTATTATGGGGAGAACCTGTTACCTTGACTGCAACGCTTTATGATGATATGATGAATCCAATTTCAGAAGGTTTTATTCAGATTCACATAAAAAAGGATGGTAAAAAGATAAAGGAACTTTTAATGAACGATGTCGGAAATGGAAACTACCAACAGACCATCAATATGTTAAAACCGGGTAGATACGCAGTTCAAGCGCAGAGTAAATTTCCACTAAATACAAAGTCCAGACAAACACTAAATATTCAGGTGCAGCCACAAGAGATAGAAAATCTTAATACCGAGCCGAATCCTTTATTGCTCGAAAATATTTCGCATGCAAGTGGTGGAAAATTCATCCAGTCGGACAAATTGCAGGATGACCTAAAATCGATAATATTTCCACCGCAAATATTATTCACCAGATTTGCACTTCACTTTTCAAGCAATTTTACCATTCTACTTATAATTACTTCGATTTTCCTTCTTGAATTGTTTTTAAGAAAGCTAAAAAGACTGAAATAACATTAAACCTTTCTTGAATAAATTTGTCAAATAAACAAAGAATGGAAAAGGTTGACATTAACAAATTCAAAATCGGGGATGAGACTCTTTTCCGGAAAATTGTGGAAAATTATGGAGAAAAATTATACAACACTGTATTCAGAATTATTAGAAATGTAGATGACGCAGAAGAAATTGTACAGGAGACTTTTGTGAGAGCATATTTAAAAAGAAAAACTTTCAAAGGTAAATCAACCATTTACACCTGGCTTTTCAGAATTGCATATAACCTTTCCTTAAATTTTATAAAGAAGAGAAAACCTACACTTGAACTGCACCCTAATATTCCCGCTGATGATTCTCCTGGAAAGCAATATGAAAGACAGGAAATTGCACAAAAAATCGACATAGCAGTAAAACATCTTCCTCCAAAACAGAGAACTGTATTTATGTTAAGGTTTTACGAAAATATGCCCTATAAAAACATTGTAAAAATACTAAAATGCAAAGAAGGAACGGCAAAGGCACTTTACCATTTTGCAGTACAAAAACTCAGCGATGAACTCGGTGACCTTCTGACATAAGGAGAAATATAATGAATTGTAATGGTTTTAGGCATAATTGCTTGTTTTTCCTGGAAGGACAGCTTTCTCGAGTTATTGAAAAGGAGATGAAAGAACATCTTGAGAGTTGTGAAGCGTGCAAGTCAAAATACGAGCGGATGAAAAAAACATTTAAACTCTTGAGAATAGATAAAGTTCCTTTGTTTGGTGAACCAAGGAAATCTGCTCTTTTCCCCCTCGTTATGGAACAAGTAGAAGAAAGAAGTAAACGCACAAGAAGACGAAAATACGCTTTCGCTTGGAGTTTTGGTTTTACAATGCTTCTTGCTCTTATATCCACGATTATTGGAATAAAAAGCCAAAAACCAATGGATTACCAGTATGCATTTATGACGAATCCAAATAATCTCATTTACCAAGAGGATTCCGTTGTCACTAACTACATCGCAGAATCACTAATAGAGAATGATACACTCATAAAAGATGTAAAAACCGCTATCGACAATAGCATAATACAGGGTAGTGAACTATCTTCTCTTATGATGGAACTTTCTTCTGAAGAAATAAGTACACTTATCGAAAAATTGAAGAACACCAACTTCGATAATATCTGACAGGTATGGAACAAATATGAAAGAAACCACAGAGGATAGAGAGAAAAAATAAGGAGGGTTGATGAAAAAATATGCGCTCATTTTTGTATTTATGTTAATTCCACTTATGTCATTATTGGCACAAATAGGTGAACCTCCGCCAATCGACAACGACAATGCTATGAAAAAAATTGAAGCGGTCAAGATATGGAAACTAATCGAATTCTTGGATATCGATCAAGAACAGGGTGACAAGTTCTTTCCCAGACTCAGAAAACTGGAAAAACAGAAACGAAAGACTTTCAAGGCAAGGAAAAAGCATCTCGAAAACTTGAGAAAGCTTTTGGGAAATGAGGCAACTGACAGTAAACTTCTTGCTCAGATTAACAAGATTATGTCATTTGACAAAGAAAGCAAATCTGAGGAAACTAAATTAAGAGAAGAGGTGATGAGCGTACTCTCTATAAAGCAGCAAGCCAAACTTCTCCTTTTTGAAGAGAAATTTACAAAGGAGATTAGAAAAATAATACAAGGAATGGATAAAAACAGACAAATAAAGCCTAAACAGGGCAGACAATTTTAGAATCATTTAAACCAAATGAATAGATAAATGTCTAAAATAACAAAATGATAAACGAAAAAAACACAAGAAAGGAGGTTCAAATGAAACACTTCTTACAACTGATAGTTCTGCCATCTGCATTACTTATAATGGTACTCTTTGGATGCGGCAAAGAATCATCAACTGAACCAGAGCCCAAGGACGATAATGAGGCAATAAGCTGGTTGATTAGTGAAAACGCATCTTATTTTAGTTCCGAGGAGCATTACGGAGATGAGGACACAACAGGAGCCACGATCGGAGTTTTCTCACCTATGGTTAACTACTTCTGGTACAGACAACTTCTACCAGACCCACTGATAAGTATTACAGTAAACATCATTGGTGATTCTGCTTTTGTGTCCTGGAGTGGAGAATTCGATGGAATACTTCATCTATTCCTGTCGGATACTTTTCCACCCGATACGATCGATGAATACACAAAGAGTTTTACGGATACAGCACAAAGATACGCAATACTCAGAAGGTTGTATCCCCATAACGAGGACCCTTTACGCAGACGAGGATGGAGACTCGTGAAGATATCCGGAGTGGAAGTAGTATCCCAGGGAAATACAGTTCAAGTCGACAGTGTAAGACTTAACTCTTCGAGCTATCCCGATACGCTTTTCACCGACCCCCTTGCTCTGTTCGCAAAGGAAGATGTTGTAACATTGACACCCGAAGAAAAATGCTCACTTACGGTATATGCAAATAATGAAACAGCCCACGTCTACCTTCATTCCTGGATGAGGCACACTCAACACCACAGGTCTCGATTCCACAATGTGGGTAATGGGATTTTTACCGGCGTATGGTATGCTCCATCGAATGACCCAAATGCAATGAACAGAATTCACCACTGTGCCTTTGATATGCTCAGCAAGGGAGCACTCGAAGATACACTTGCTGCATATGATTCCAATGCCTGGTTATTCCCATATCTTGTAACCACTTCGGATTAACAACAGAAAAACATCGTCGCAGGATAAAGCGGTTGTTGAGTTTAGAAAAAGAATAAAGCATAGAAGCGGACATTCAAGTGTCCGCTTCTCTAATCTGAATCTTTCCATTCTCATTTTCCTTCCATCAAATTTCTTGACTCTTTGCTATTTATATGATATTAAATGAAAAACTAAGAATCTCGGTTTGCAACTCTTTTTTGATAATGTAAATCGTGGGAAAGGAAAATGCTATGAAAAAATATGTCATATTAGTATTTATAACCATAATTCTACTCGTGAAAATCGGTTTTTCATTTGCAGAAAACAAAAAAATGATGTCCCTATATAATGAACTGGCACAGCCAGTTTTCGACACAAAAATGACAGGACATATAGAAGATTTGACACTCTACCGCGATGTTGCAACATTTTACCTGAAAAAGGGAACTATTTATTTCTTCAAACCAATTCAAATTCAAGGAAAATCTGCTGTCATAGGAGCGATTTTCTCGGGAGAAGGCAGTTTCTCTTTTACGCCACCGACTAAAATCGAAAAGGAACAATTAGCCAGGTTTTACAAGAAAGAGACATATTCTCAAGAATTTAACACACTCGTGCTTTATTTTGTCGATAGCACTTTTGCACAAATCAGTAAACATCTTTCATTACATCCAAATGCTGTACCTCCTAAAATAAGAGATGAATGGGAATACTGCCAAAAATATATACTTGAACCACGCAATGAAAACATTTTTTACTATATTATGATGAACCTTCCTTCCGATAACAGGGATGGCTATTTTTATGCCTATATTCGTAAGAACAATTCAGACCCGGTGTTTTTCATTTACAACCCCTTTCAAGTTGAAGAAGTTGAATTTCAGAAACCGCTATCGAAGCTAAACTATGTAACTGAAACGGTCAGTCAATTTCAAAAAAATGAGGATTACTCAAATCACATGGATTATGCCTACGAGCGCAAGGACATAATCTCAATCAAGAATTACAGGATAGTATCCAAGATAGAGCAAAGCGGAGATTTTAGCGCTAAAGCAGTTGTTACCTTCGATGTTATAAAAGACTCGCTAAAAGCAATGAAGTTCTTTCTTGCACCCAAACTTATTGTTGATCAGGTAACAAGTAGCAGTGGTACTTCTCTTTCTTTCGTTAAGAAAGATAAGTCTTATGAACTAATCATTTTCCCGGACCATCCACTAATCAAAGATGAGAAAAGCGATATTAAAATTGAATACCATGGTGATGTTATTGAGAGGTTATATGGCGATTATTATATTAAATCCAGTACTTTATGGTACCCACGTTACGGTTTCAGAAATAGGGCCACTTATGACCTTACATTTAAAACTCCAGAGCAATATGAATTTGCTTCCATTGGAGAAAAGACAGAGGATAGAATAGAAGATAAATACAGAATCACACATTGGTTTATGGAAAAACCTGTTGTCAACGCAGGCTTCAATCTTGGATTGTTCAAAAACTATGATATAAATGTTAAAGGAGCACCTCCTATTACAGTCCTTATGTCAGAAATTGGCCATAGAGAGATTGCCCTTTACTTGCTCAAAAATTACGACATATTGTCAAGCAAAAACATGGAAAAACAGATTGGAGCCGACATTGCTAACAGCATACAGATTTTTAGCCATCTCTTTGGTTCATACCCTTACGAGCGCATCTATGTGAGCGAAATTCCTTATCCTCACGGTGAGGCTTTCCCAGGTTTCATACACCTCCATTGGCTAACCTTTCAAACAACGAGCCGCGAGGGGTACTCGGAGATTTTCCGTGCGCATGAAGTATCCCATCAGTGGTGGGGAGTAACCGTGGGTTATAAAACATACCATGACCAGTGGCTTAGCGAAGGCTTTGCAGACTACTCCGGGTTGTGGTATCTTCAATGGGAGACAAAGGATAATAAGAAGTTTTTTCATATACTCGATGAATGGAAGAACAAAATTCTCACTAACCGAAAATATCTTCTCGGAAGCGGTGTCGAAGCAGGACCAATATGGTTAGGCTATCGAACAAGCAGCTCAGAAACAGAAGGTGACTACGCTCTCATCGTCTATAAGAAAGGTGCATATGTATTGCATATGTTACGCAACTTGCTAATCGATTTACGTACTATGAACGAAGAAAAATTTACACATATGCTTCAAGAATATTATGCAACATATAAAGGCAAGGATGCTTCTACAGAGGATTTCAAGCAAATTGTCAGCAAGTATTGTGGTGAAAACATGGACTGGTTCTTTGATGAATGGGTTTATGGAACTGATATTCCTACATATGAATTTTCATCTTTCACCTCAAAAAAACCAGAAGGTAACTATTTGGTTCACTGCAGAGTCGTTCAAAAAGAGGTTTCGGAAGACTTCAAAATGTATGTACCGATTACAGTGCAATACAAAGGAGATAAATTTTCTCGTATTAGAATACTAATAGATAAGCCAGTTATGGAGTTCGATCTTCCCGCACCTATGAAACCTGAAAAAATTATCTTTAACGACCTTCATTCAGTCCTCGCAAAAGTTAAATATGTGAAATATGAAACAAAATGAAAAATATCCTTCTTGGTAAGCAACATAATTATGATAGATTTCTCATTTTAGTTTTCGATTGAATCAGTTAATTGTGAAAAAGCGGGTTGTTCTTGGGATGAGCGGCGGATTGGATAGTTCGGTCTCAGCTTATTTACTCAAGGAACAGAATTTTGAAGTCACCGGCATTACACTTAAATTTTTGGATTTTCCCATATATTCCGAAGAAGACATTTTCAGTTTAAAACAGATTGCCACTAAACTTCGTATAGAACATCATACAGTCGATGTTAGAGGACTGTTCAGTAAAAAGGTAATAGATTACTTCTCCAGAGATTACTCTATAGGACGAACCCCGAATCCCTGTGCAGTTTGCAACAGAGAAGTCAAGTTCAAGATATTGTTTGAGAAAGCCAAACAATTGGATATACAATTTGTTGCAACAGGTCATTACGCAAGGATTCAAGAAAAAGGCATTGATTACAATCTATTAATGGGAAAAGATGTCAAAAAAGACCAGTCCTATTTTCTTGCGAGACTTAAAAAACAATGGTTATCGAGAATACTGTTCCCGGTTGGAGAATACACTAAACAAGATGTTTTAGCTATCGCAAGGACATCTAATCTTGGTTTCTACGCAAAAAAAGAAAGTCAAGAAGTTTGTTTTATCAAAAATAAGGATTATAGAAAATTCTTGCTAAAGAAGATGCCTGAGTTAATGAAACCAGGTCAAATTATCAACAAATCGGGTAAAGTCCTGGGACACCACAAAGGACTCTTTTTTTATACGATTGGTCAGAGAAAAGGCATACAGGTTAACATAAATAAGCCTCTTTATGTCATATCAATCAATTCCAAGGAAAATACGGTAATTGTTGGGGAAGAAAACGATGTGTTTATAAGTGAATTTATTACTCGAAACCTAAATTGGTTGGTTTCTACCGACAAAATACCGGGCAAAGTTTCTGTTAGGATAAGATCTCAACACAAGCCACAGAATGCAAATATAATTTGTGAGAAAGATAAGGTTCTTGTCAAATTCAATAAACCACAGATGGCAATAACACCAGGACAACTTGCAGTTTTTTATAAGAATGACATTGTGCTGGGAAGCGGATGGATTGCAGACATACCCCTAAGTCCCCTCTTATTAGAGAGGACTTAAGGTCTTGCTATGGCAACCATATTATGTGATGCTGAAATAAATTCAGCATGACAGTATTCAATGTCATTCTGAGTAATCCGTCCCTTATTGACCCAGAAAGAATCTAAAGACGAGATTCTTGGCTCCGCTCAATATGAGAAGGAGACAATCAAATTTAAGGTTCATTTCTTTTTCTTTTTATTTTCACGGTATAAAATTAAAAGAGCAATAATCGACACAACAACAACACAAAGACTCATTGCCTGAGAAAGCGTCATAATCTTAAGCGCCTTTGCTGCTCCTTCATAGTATCTGAAAAAGTCTATTATGAATCGATGAATTCCGTATAATGCAAAAAACAGCCATATTAAAAATCCCTCGAAAGGTTTTCTCCTTGATAAAACCATTAGTATTCCAAATATTACAAGATTGTCAAGTGTCGAATACAGTTGTGTTGGGATAACCGGTAGCGAGTGACTCGCTCCGGATTCAATCAATCCTTGTTTGAGTTGGTCTGCATACGGAGGGCTAAATTCTCTTCCAGGGAAAGCAATGCCATAGCTCCGGGAAATCCTCCCATAGCAACAACCGTTAAGAAAACATCCTATTCTGCCTATTGCAATTCCAATAGCAAGAGACGGGGCTATAATATCACCTGTTCTGGTGAAAACTAATTTTCTTATCTTTAAAAACAGCAATCCTCCTATAAACGCACCTATGAAACCCCCATAAAAAACAAGACCACCTTGCCAGATTTTTAGTATATCATATGGATTCTCGCTGTAATCGCCGAAGTGCTCGGCAACATACCATATCCTTGCACCTATAACAACCGAAACGAGCACCCAGATTGCAAGGTCAAAAACTATATTAGGATCAATGCCTTCGCGCTTTGCCCTACTCACAGCTATAAAAATGGCAGTGAAAAATGCAATTGCTTGCATCACACCATACGTATGAATCTCAAAGGAACCTATACTAAAAAGCGCTCTGAACATTCTATTTCCTTTCCTTAGATGTCTCTTCTTCTTTTTCCATTTCTTCAATTAGAAGTTGCAATGAATCATCATAAAGTTCCAATGTATCCTCATAATCCGAAGGATAAGAATCCCTGTAAGTTTGAACTTCTTTCATTGCTCTCTCAAGGTCAACTCTGCTACGTGTCATATTTGCATTTGTGTAGAGAAGTCTGACAAGGCTCCTTCTCGCATTCTGAGTTTCTACTTTATCTTTTGATGTTTTGAGGTAATTCTCTTTCTCTTTGATATCCGATAGAATATCTATTTGTTTTCTTCCACCTCGGATTTCTAACTCATTCTGCATCCCTGATAGCGCTCCGTTTGCTGCCTCGCTTTCCTTTTTAGCTGGAGCGGCTTGACCTGCAATATCTGCAGACTTCTCCACACCAGCTTTCCCGAAATATCTTTTCTCGCTTTCTTCCGCCGTAACCGAAGGGCTTTTCATTACTTCTTTCGGTGTGGATACCTTTGAAACATCTACGTCCGCTTTTTTTGTCTTCACAGTCTCTCCGTCCTTAACCATCCCCGCTTTCTTCCCAGAAATCGAACCAGTAGAAGAAACACCGATGCCTTCACCCTCACTTGCAGTAATCGTTTCTCGCATTTCATCTTCACTCCTATCCATCAGGACAACATGTTCCAATTGCTCTTTACCTTTATCAACAACCATTTGTCTAAAAACAATAAATGTCAAGAGCAAGACAATCATCCCGCCTGCAAGTTCCCATTTGATTCTTGGAATTCTAAAAGACAAAAATCCGCCGACTTCTCTTGTTCCAATCTTCTTCATTATTCGTTTAGGAAGATAATCCCAGTAAGAATCCGCAGGGAAAACAATCTTTTCCTGTCTTATCTTTTTGTCCAGTGCCTTTAATACATCCAACTCTTTCTTGCATTCAGAGCAAGTTTTTAGGTGTTCCTCGATTAGATTCTTAAGCTTACCATGAAGCTCACCATCCAAATAAGCGCCGATAAGACTTTTTATTTTCTTGTGTTTCATTTCCTAAGATAATCTCCTATACTCTGTTTTAATCTTTCACGAGCCCTATTTAATCTCGACATAACGGTCCCAGAAGGAATTTTAAGTACTCTCGAAATTTCCGCATATGATAGTTCTTCATCGACCCTTAAAAGTAATACAACCTTGAGTTTCTCCGGTAATCTTCGAATTGCTTCTCGAATTCTCGTATTTTCTTCTTTCGCAATAACCTTTTCCAGAAGCCCATCATTACTTTTCACTTTTATAGAGTAAGCATCGATATTGCTCGGGTCTACATCTATTCTCCTTTTCTCTTTCTTAATGAAATTCAAACATAATCTCACTGCAATGGTATAGATCCAATTAAAGAAATTTGCTCCTTTTCTAAACCGCTTAATAGATTTGTAAGCCCTAACAAAGGTTTCCATTGCAAGTTCATCAGCGGTAAAGTGGTCATTAGTCATTCTGTAGGTCAATCTGTAAATCCCTTTCTGATATTTTTTCACAAGCACCTCAAAAGCATTACTATCACCATTCTTAATCTTTTCTATTATATCGTCATCATCAATCTTCACTTCCTCATTATTATCTACCATGTTTTGTGAGAAAAATTCCCTTTTTATGATTACTTTTTCGCTCTATTTCATTTCTTCTTTTGTTTTAATAACCGTGTCCACAATCCCATACTTCTTACCTTCTTCCGCGGACATCCAGAAGTTTCTATCACTGTCGTTTTCTATTTTTTTAATCTCCTGGCCCGTATGTGAAGAAAGAATTTCATTTAGCTCACGTTTCATTTTCATAATTTCTTTTGCATGTATCTCAATATCAATCGCCTGACCTTGAACGCCTCCCATCGGTTGATGTATGAGAATCCTTGAATGAGGTAGAGCGAATCTCTTCGATTTCGTTCCTGATGCAAGCAATAATGCAGCCATACTTGCTGCCATTCCCATACACATTGTTGTCACATCCGGTTTTATGTATTGAATCGTGTCATAAATAGCCAGTCCAGCCGATACTATACCTCCTCCCGAGTTAATGTAAATACTTATATCCCTATCTTTATCTTCTGCTTCAAGGAACAGAAGTTGAGCAATTACAAGATTTGCAAGTTCCTCATCGATTACCGAGCCAATAAAAACTATTCTATCCTTCAAAAGCCTTGAATAGATATCAAAAGCTCTTTCCATCCTTCCACTTTGCTCGATTACCATAGGAATTAAAGGCATGATTACCTCCTTAATATGTTCTGTAGATAAATTATTTCTTAACCTTAGTCACGAAATTCTCCCGGAGAAATATGTAAGTCTTTTCTCGCTTCAGTATTCTAATGATATCCTTAATTTTGCCAGTTTTTTCAAGATACTGCCTGAACTCTTTTTTACCAACAGATTCCCCTTCTGCTTGTCTTTCTATAACCTTTTCAAGTTCATCCTCTGCAATTTCGATTTTATCTCTATATGCAATTTTATCCAGAATTATATTCAATTTAGCCTTGTTTTCTGCCAGTTTACTCAGTTCCTCTTTATCACTATCTCTTTTGCTCGAATTCTTATATCCACTCAGATAATATTGCACTAATGAGTCGGGAACTTCGAACTTATTTACTTCTATGAGTTTTTTAATCAATTTATTCATCGCTTTCTCAATAGCTGATTGTTCACTTTCATTCGAAAGTTGCTTTTTTATCGCATTTTTCAGTTCCCCGAGCGAATCGAACCCGCATGTTTTTGCAAAATTATCATCCAGAGAAGGAATGGTCTTCTCTTTAACTTCTTTTGCCTCAATAGATACTTCAACTTGCTTCCCGTATAGTTCGACAACAGGAAATTCCCTTGGATATTCCATCATCTGTTTTTTCTTATCTCCGGGTTTTAAGTCTTTTATCATCATCCCCAGAGAAACTTTACTATCCGTTTCACTGCAATCCACAGTCATCCCTTGAACACTGTCCAGTTCATCCCCCTTATTATCTGTTACTATATAGTCAAACTCCACAGAGTCCCCGGGTTTTGATGGCCTGTTAACAGGTTTCAGAGTCATGTATTTTTCCTGCAACTCCGTTATCACTTTATTAATCTTGTCATTACCTGTTTTAGGAGACTTATAAGTAACTTCGATATTTTCAGTGACTAAGTCAAAATCAGGAATCACCTGAAAAACAGCGGTAAAAGAAAATTTACCGATTTCTTTTCTTTTTTCAATATCTCTTATGTCTGCATATGTAATCGGGCTGAGGTTATACTCTTTTAATGCCTTGAAGAACATACTCTTTATCAGATTATCCTGAGCTTCGTCTTCTATCTCTTTTTTGAAATTATTAATAACAATCGAAATGGGTGCTTTGCCATTCCTAAAACCTGCGATATGTGCAGTCTTGGCATATTTTCTACCGACTTTTCGAATTGCGTCCTCGAACTTTTCATAGTCAAGGAAAATTTTCATTTCCCTTATGTAAGATTTCGGTTGTTCTACCTTAATGTCCATAATTTCGGGTTATCTATCATTAGTCAACGCTACTCTTATAAACGCTTCGTTTTTTGTTCTTTGTGCGAAGGGGGGGAATCGAACCCCCACCCTTTAACAGGACTGGATCCTAAATCCAGCGCGTCTTCCATTTCCGCCACCCTCGCATTTCTCTCACAATTATTAACCTTATTTGCTATTTATGTCAAGAAAAAAGTGGTTGACATGACAAACACTTTCCACTATTATGCTTCAATTATGAAGTTAAAAACTGAAATCCTATTACTTGTTATGCTCCTGTTCCTAAGTTGTTCAAGAAAGGAAATAAAACCCCCAAGAACACATCTTGAAAATCCGGAAGAACCCCTGGTCATCAATATCCGAGAAACGGATAAAGAAAAAAATATAAAAATACTTAGGGGAAAAATCTCTTCAATCGTAGAAAAGCTTCCCCTGCAAATTAAGATTGGTCAACTGATAATGAGTTATCCGCCTTCCTGTGACAACGTCAAAAAGCACCAGATTGGAGGCATAATCCTGAACCAGAATTTTATTAAAGATACGCTTTCAACAAAAACAATGATAGACGAATACAACAAACAAACACTTATCCCACTATTTTTCGCAATCGACCAGGAAGGTGGTAAGGTAAATAGACTGAAGCATATTCCTGGTTATGAGAAAACCCCATCTGCAAAAAAACTTGGAACTTCTTTCACGAAAAGGGACCTACTTGAATATGGCTACAGAACAGCAGCAACAATGAGTAAATTAGGAATTAATATGAACCTGGCTCCTTCACTGGACCTTTCTGAAAATAAAAACTCGCTTATGTATAGACAGGAAAGGTCATTGGGAGGAAAACCTGTAGATGTAAAACAAAAGGCTGAATCCCTGATAAAGGGTTATAAAGCAGGTGGTATTCTTGTCGTCGCAAAACACTATCCTGGTTACAGCGATGTCAAAATAAACAGTGATGTTACGACTGCTCATTTCGAACTACCGTCCATTCAGATGCTGAGGAATTTCAATATTTTTTCTTCCCTTGCCAACGAGATTGACGGTGTTATGAATTCAAGCGTTATATACGGGGATTTCGATAGCGTTCCAGCGCTTTATTCAAAATCTTTAATCGAACTAATAAGAATACCGAACCCGGATATTCTTGTAATGACGGATGACCTTTATGCACCTGCGTTAAGAATGCTCGATAATGAAAACCTCACTATGATAACGACAAGGGCATTTGTTGCAGGAAATGACATCTTACTCATTATGTGGGATATAAAAGTTCCCATTCTTTTAGAGGGAATTAAAGGAACACTCCAAACAAAGCCAGAATTAATGTCACAATTAGATGAAAGCCTAACTCGAATTTTACTCGCAAAAGAAAGGATATATCCAGGACTTATCGAAAAATTGCACTCAAAATGGATAGAAAACATTGATTCACCTGGAGACTAATTTTGCAAAAGGTTAAGACAACTACTCTATTCGTTGCTTTCGATATCGAAACAACTGGACTTAAGGACTCGGATAAGATAATTGAATTTGGCGCAGTAAAGGTAGACAATGGTGAAGTAAAGGAAAAACTCCAGACCCTTGTAAATCCTGAGACATATACCCCGATTGAAGTCCTCATGCTAACCGGCATAAATAAGGATGACTTAACCAGGGCGCCCAATATTCAGCAGGTGCGTAAATCTATCATAGATTTCATTGCTGATTTGCCACTTGTTGCTCATAATGCACCTTTCGATATTTCGTTTGTCGAAAGAGAAATAGAACCTATAAGAAACAAGGTTTATGATACGCTGCAACTTTCCAGAATTCTACTTCCATTCATACAAAACCACAAACTGGGAACATTGTTCAGTAGCTTTTTTGATGAAACTCCAAATTTCCATCGGGCACTCGAAGATGCTATGGCAACAGCAAGGATTTTTCTGAAACTGAAGGAAATAGCTGAAACACTTTCGCTCGACACTTTGAAGAAGATATTGAGCATTGGACAAAATATGCGCGAAGATACACTTGACATATTTTCCGATGCGTTGAATAGAACTATTACAGACAGCAAAAAAGCCGAAAATCAAAAACCAGTAACAAACTTGTTCAGCGTTCCAGATAATACCGTGGTTTTCAACGCAACTCAAGTGCAGCAGGATTATCCGCCAACGGAAGAAGAGGTGCAGAGAATACTGACGGATAAGACTATATTGAATAAGTTCGTTTCGGATTATGAAAAACGCCCCGAGCAAGTGGAACTATCAAAAAAAGTAATGAAATCCTTTCTCAACGATGAAATACTGCTGTCGGAAGCAGGAACGGGAACAGGAAAAACATTTGCATATCTGATCCCCTCAATTCTATGGAGTGACTCCACAAAAGAAAGAGTGATAATATCGACATATACAAAAAACCTGCAGGAACAGCTATTCTATAAAGACATCAAGAACATTTCCAATGGCGTCAAGATAAGATTTGAAGCAACACTTCTCAAGGGAAGAAATAATTATCTGTGCATGAAAAGATGGAACAATCTACTTACTGAGGGTATACCTTTCCTTGATTCAGAAGAAAAACAATATTTGCTGAGTTTAGTTGTATGGCAGGAGATAACAAATACGGGTGACATTTCTGAAAACACTTCTTTCTGGATTAGTAGCGATTCATCCCTGTGGTCAAAACTTTCCTGTGATACAAAAGAATGCGAAATGAACAAGTGTCCATTTTTCCAGGAATGTTATCTTGCAAATGTTAGAAAAAAAGCGCAGGAATCCAATATTGTCATAATAAACCATTCTCTTCTTTTTTCCGATATAAATGCAGACCAGAAGATACTTGGAGATTACAGCAGAGTGATAATAGATGAAGCTCACAATCTTGAGAAGGCAGCAACAAACTTTCTTGGAATTTCCATTAGTTCCTGGAAGATAAATAATATCCTCAATGCACTCGACAAACAGGGTCAGGGAATTCTTGCAAGAATTCAGAAGTCACTTGCCTTTCTTACCAGCAAAGAAGAAACAATAAAAGCTAGCGAAATGGATAAAACCATTAAACTGGTAAACTCCTCAAGAAAGATATTCTCTGAAATAACCAAGAAAATGCTACAGCAATTGGAGTATTCAGAATACACAGGGAAACTTCGCCTAAAAAAGTCCGATACGATTATTTTAGAACTTACATCCATAAGCGAAGAATTTTACGAAAACCTAAAGCAAATTAGTCTTGTCCTTAAGCATTTTTATGATCTTTTTGAAGGAGATGCCAAACCCCCAATCTTTTCCGAACTTCCTAAAAAGGCATTACAGATAAACAGAGAATTAGAAGAAACCGTGGAAGATTTCCATAATATCGTATCATGCAATGACAAAAATTCCTGTTACTGGATTCAATCCATAGGTCAATATGAAAATCTCAAATTTGTTTCAGCACCCATTGTAGTTGCTCCCCTTCTTAGAGAAAAGCTTTTCAACAACCTTCTATCAGCAGTTCTTGTTTCTGCAACCGCTCTTATCGAAAACCGTTTTAGCTATTTGGAACAAAAAGTGGGCATTGCGGATGATGACAGGCTTGTAGAATTTTCTGCCGGTTCTTCCTTCAATTTCAACGAGCAGGTTCTTACACTCCTTCCCTCTTTTTTAACCGAACCGCAAAGAAAAGGATTTTTCATGGATGTTACCGACATTTTGAGAAAGGTCATTCTATCAACAAGAAAAGGCTCACTGATACTTTTCACCTCTTATAGACTACTAAACAAAGTTTACGAGCAACTTGTAGAAACTTTGCTTACCAACGATATTCCGCTTCTGGCCCAGGGGAAAACCGGCTCAAAAGGTGTAATAACAAAACAATTCAACGAAATACAAAACTCCGTTCTACTGGGAACTTACAGTTTCTGGGAAGGATTCGATGTTCCTGGTAAATCACTTGAGATTTTGATTATCACAAAGTTACCTTTCCCTTCTCCAAAGGAGCCAATAACCGAAGCAAGGGCTGAATATGCAGAATCAGAAAATCTTTCATCATTCGACAGTTTGTTTGTGCCTGAAGCAATTGTAAAACTCCGACAAGGTTTTGGCAGACTCATAAGGAGAAAAACCGACAGAGGAATTGTGTTAATCCTTGATACACGGCTGATTAAGAGAAATTATGGAAGAAGATTCCTTGATTCCCTTCCCGCAGTTGCCAATATGTGCTATACTGAAGAAGAGTTGTTGAGAAACATCCGAGGCTTTTTAATTTGAATAATTTCAGGAAAAATTACTTTTTGGGCATAATGAATGGAGTTTTCTACAATATATCATATGCCTTCCTTGGAGGCTCAACCGTGCTCCCTTTATTCGTTAACACACTAACAAGCTCAAAAATAGTCGTTGGTCTCGTTAACACCATTGAAACCGCCAGTTGGCCTTTACCTCAAGTATTCGTAGCAAGTCTTTTAGAACACAAGGATAGAAAAAAACCGCTTTACATATATATGGCAATTCTCCGCTCCCTCATTCTGCTAATTGCTTCGTTATTTGTAATTTTGTTTTCTGGTTCACCAAAAAGAGAATTTCTAACGATTTTTATCCTTTTGTACTTCGCATACTCTATTGCCGGAGGCTTCTCCGGAGTCTCCTTTATGGATATAGTCGGCAAGGTTTTCCCTTCAAAGAAAAGAGGCACTCTCTGGGCATGGAGAATGGGAATTGGAGGCAGTCTCGGCGTAGTCGCTGGATTCTTTGTGAAATATATTCTCGGAAAGTTCGATTACCCCCTAAATTTCGGAATACTCTTTATCATTGCAACAGTATTTATTTCACTCGCTTTCTTTTCTTTTTCATTGATTCAGGAACCTTTGAGTACAGATGTTGTCAGAAGAAAAAAGACATTCCTCAGTTTCCTCTCGAATGGCATAACTGTTCTCCGAAACGATACAAGTTTCAAAAATCTCTTTCTTACAAGAATCGCACTGGCACTGAACGCTATGTCCGTCCCTTTTTATATCATATTTGTCAAACAGAATCACGGCATTGAATTAAGCACTGTGGGTCTTTTTGTGTCTGCGCAAACTTTAGGCGCTATCGTATCAAACCTGCTCTGGGGAAATCTCAGCAAATACAAGGGTAATCATATCGTTCTTAAATGGACATCCGTTATAAGCATTCTTCCTCCCACTCTCATTCTGATAAGTTACCTTTTTAGTGCAAATCTGCTCTATGACCTCCTCATTTTTTTACTCTTGGGAATTACTATTCAAGGAGTATGGCTCGGATTCCCTAATGCGCTTCTTGATATATCCCCTGATGGAAAGAGGCCAACCTATGTGGGATTTATGAATACAATGATCACTCCAGCGTTGTTTCTTCCTATCGTTGGAGGAATACTCATAGATTTCACGTCTTTTAAGCTGCTCTTTGCACTGTCTCTACTTGCAAGTTTAGCTGCTCTTATATTTGCAGCAAAACTAAAAATTTTAAAGAGGTAAAAGATGAAAAAATTAAGCAAGGGCATAAAACTTAGAAAATTTCTTCATTTACTGACTGCGTTGATTCCAATAACATACATATATCTATCACGTAAAGAAATCTTATTGCTGCTATTTTCCTTAGCAATGGTTTCCTATTTGATAGATATACTCAGACTTGAAATCAGACCCTTTGGAAATGTTTTCTACAGAATCTTCGAAAAATTACTGTGGGAAAAAGAAAAAAGGATATTTACAGGTGCATCTACCTACTTGCTTTCTGCTTTTCTTTCGGTTTTTCTATTCTCGAAAACGATTGCCATAACCGCACTTCTGTTTTTGTCCGTAGGTGACACCGTTGCGTATTTTGTTGGGACCAGAATAGGAAAAATATCTCTTTATGGAGAGAAAACACTTGAGGGTAGCCTTTCGTGTTTCATTATCTGCATTGTAATCTCCTTATTTATTCATGGTCTCCCGATTGCTTCATTAATCTTTGGGGCTGTCGGAGCCGCCCTTGTCGAACTATTTCCTTTTGGTATTGACGATAATATCCTTCTTCCCCTTGTTAGCGGACTTATAATGCAGTCGGTAAAATACTTAATTGCATAGAAAATTATTCGTCAATTCAGACATCTACACTTTTTTCCAGCGACTGCCACTTTGAGAATCTTCAATTTCGATTTTAAGTTCGCTCAAATCTTCCCTTATTTTGTCTGCAATATCAAAAAGCCTCTTTTCTCTCAAATCTTTGCGTAATTTCAGAATAATTTCGATTAATTCTTCTTCATGCCCTATATGGTCTTCCTCCTCTGTCTCAAAAAGACCAAGAACTTTCAGCATTGTTTTTAATGTTATTCTTGCACTAAGAAGCCATTCCTTATCTGGTTCTTTATCAAACGCTTCAAAAACATCCCTTGAGAGTGAAAAAATCACGGAGAGCCCTTTCGGCGAATTAAAATCATCATCCATTGCTTCCACGAATTTGTCAATAACTTCACTGTTCGGCTTTTTCTCTTCACCTTTTACCTGTGATAGAAGAAAGAGAACCTGCTTTAACCTTAGATAACCACCTTCCTGTTCCTTTAATCTCTCCTCATAGAAGTCGAGGGGACTTCTATAGTGAGTCGAAAGAAAATACAGCCTTACAACATCGGGATTGTAAATTTTAAGAATATCGCTTATAAAAAAAACATTTCCAATGGACTTGGACATCTTCTCTCCTGTAAGATTCAATAATCCATTATGCACCCAGTATCGTGCAAATCGTTTGCCCGTTGCTGCTTCGCTTTGGGCAATCTCATTTTCGTGATGGGGAAATATTAGGTCTGCACCACCACCATGTATGTCGAAGGTTTCTCCGAGATAGTGCATACTCATTGCAGAACACTCTATGTGCCATCCCGGTCTGCCCCTTCCCCATGGACTTTCCCACCATGGCTCACCTGACTTTGCTGCTTTCCAGACAGAAAAATCAACTGGATTTCTCTTCAATTTATCAGGCTCCACACGTGCACCAACTCTCAGGTCTTCCAACTTCTTACCAGATAATTTCCCATAACCAGAGAATTTAGAAACATCATAGTATACATTTCCTTCCGAAACGTAGGCGAAGCCTTTGTTAATCAGCAAGGAAATCAATTCTTGTATTTCCTGGATGTGTTTTGTTGCTTCCGGATAAAAGTTTGCTCTTTTTATGTTCAGTATATCGGCACTCTCAAAATACTCATCAATATTCCTCTTTGCAATCCTTCTAAAATCTTTTCCTGTCTCCTCTGCCTTTTGAATAACTTTGTCGTCTATATCAGTTATGTTTTGAATAAGCATAACATCAAAATCTCTATATTCAAAATACCTCCTGATTACATCGGCGGTTATAAATGCCCTAATGTGTCCTATGTGTGGTCTATCCTGAACGGTCATACCACAGAAATACATTCCTACTTTCCCTTCTTGTATAGGTTTAAACTCCTCCTTTTTTCCACTTAGCGTATTATACAACCTTATCACTACTTACCTCCTGATATAATGTTCATTATACTTGTTTCTAAAAAATTCAAATAACAAGACCAACCGAATTATTAACATCTCATTTTTATCCTGTCAAGCGAAATGTGAGAAGCTCTGTGGTCCCGATCTACCTGGGATAGAACAATAGTCTCAAAGAAAAGCGACTTTCCCACATTTTGGAAAAGATTCTTTTATGAACGAGACACTTACCAGTAGCATCAGAGTGTCTATGGTATGTCATAAAAACATATGTGTTCACGCTGGAGAACGTCATTACGGGCACAGAATCGTTTGATTCTGGGCGCGACAATCTCATATTAGCACAGGTTGACAATGCCATTGCTTCAGAAGTCAAAATGAAAAATTATTTGCAATGACAACATTGAGGTTCTTGCTCCTAAAATAGCTTGTAAGTGTTATAAAAGAAGAAATCATTTTAAGAAATATTTAGGCGATACTTTCACAAAATATGGGAAAGTCTCCCATTTTTTTCTTTACACAGTTATAATTTAGTTATAAAATATATCTATCTGAGAAAAAGGAGAAAAAATGGGAAAGATATTATTCCTTTTAATCTTTACATTTTTAATGCTAAGAGCCACAGCATTACTTCCGGATGAGTTTATACATACCCCAGAAAAACAAGAATTATTGGAAATAATTCAAAAAGATTACCCAGAATATATTTTGAATGATATTTCTGTAATAGAAAATAGTTTATGGTTTGTTGTTGGGGCAGCAGAAAACGATGTAACAATAGATTCCTCCGTTGTTAGTATGTGCAGCTTACTCAGGATGACATGTCGTCTTTTTGTCATTTTTGGAAATGAAGTAACCAAAAATCTCGACTCTGCAAAACAATCTAAGAATCTTATGGCAGATTACAATTCAAATATTCACAATGACACCTTTTTTTCTCTTGACAATGACTGGATTTCTGATAGGAATATAGAAACGAAAATAAAAGGAAGTGATGTGGTACGAAATTCTGTAAAGACGAATTGAGGGTTCAAGTTTTTACCCTATTATTTCTCTTTAGAATTGGAGTAGATCTTTGTGCCTGGACCACACCATTTGAGATTGATGGATATTATACACGGTCAAAGAAAAACACTTTTCCAGCAATAGCAGTTGATAAGTATAACCGCTCTCATGTTGCATGGAAGAGTGATTCTATGCTCAATTATGATGCTAATATTTACTACAGGTATAATACCGACCCCAATGATTATACAAAATGGTCTGAAAGGGTTAATCTAACGCAGAACAATATCCCCTATTCTACAAGACCCGATATTGCTATAGACTGGATGGGAAGGCCTCATATTGTATGGGACACATGGTATTCAACGGACATCTGGTGGTCATATTGTGATAGTGTGTGGATACCACCCGTAAATATTTCAAATAATCCAGGAGGTTCACAGCAACCTTGTTTTGTTTCTGACACCTTAAACAATAAACTCTATATTGTTTGGGCTGATGCGACCTATGGTGGAAATCTTGAGATAGTTATGAAAATATTTGAAGGTGATACCTGGAGCCAGACTCAGAGGGTTACTTATGATCCTGAGAGTTCAACTGATCCCAGAGTTACTGTTGATTCCAAAGGTCATCTACATTTAGTATGGATGGATTTTGGGGATTATGATATTCATTATTCTGAATTTGATGGAGATACATGGAGCACTCCTGAAAATATTTCCAACTTGGCAGGGCAATCTTACTTACCAGCAATTGCTATAGACCCCCAAGATAGACCTAATGCTGTTTGGGAAGAGAGAAGTGGGGGCTCATGGGTTTACTATACGAGAGGGGATAGTGGCTCCTGGTCTGAACCATATCTTATATCAGATAATGAGGGATGTGAACCATGTATTGCAATTGGGACAGATAACCAGATTTGTGTTTTATGGGGTTATACTAGTGGTGAATTTTGTAGATTTTACGAAAATGGTTCTTGGGGTGGAGTTGAAACAATAGATACTCTTTTGTCAAGGTTCAACTTTATTCCCCACCCCAGGTTCAGTTTTATTCCCCACTTTTTCTGAGTTAAATTATAAATCTTCCGCTGCAATTTGTCAATATTTAAATCGTTTTTTTCATTTATTTTTTTCAATATTGAGTTGCAGAAACTATTCATGATTTCTTCCTAACTATCCTTTCTCCTTTCTTATTTCTGTATGATTCACCTTCTATGACAATCTGATGAGCATTGTGGGCAATTCTGTCCATCACCGAATTGGCTATAATGGGGTCAGGGAATAAACCTTCC
>Ga0315539_1000114_pt1 | contig 59069 bp, 45 predicted proteins | sample SalMarSW160150MG_FD_203097 | JGI IMG/M metagenome (GOLD analysis project Ga0315539, IMG submission 203097) | Salt marsh sediment microbial communities from the Plum Island Ecosystem LTER, Massachusetts, United States - Salt Marsh Sediment SW1601-150 ...
GATGGTAGAGAGTGGATGTAAGCAATTCAAGGGTCGATTTTGTGGTCCGGGGATGCGCTGGAGTCGGGCAGGGATAGAAAGACTGATCCCCATTCGTGGAGCGATTATGGGTGACCGGTTTGATACAATGTGGCAGGAGGTTTACCACAACTCGCCCCAAAACTGAAATGCTCCTATTGACATTTGATCCGTTTTGTGTTACAATAGCGTGTAGATATTGCCCGACACTCAGCCATCGTTTGAACAGTAGATAGCGGTATGCGAATGTGTGGACTTACATGCCTTTACGTAAGCCTTGCGTTGAGCTTGTCGAAACAATGGAGTAGCCATGATTGCTGGTATCAGACAGAAGACCGTTGTGGGAGAAGGCGGCAAAATCGAGGTTTTGTCGCCGGAGTTGCCCAGCGGCACGTTGGTAGAAGTGATTATCCTGGTGGAGCCGGTTGAGCAGGATACGACCGACTATTTGTTGTCCACTGAAGCCAATCGAAATCACCTGCTTCAAGCCTTGCGAGACCTGGAAGATCCATCCAGGTATATCTATGTCGCCCCGGCCGACCTATGAGAAGAAATGATCTTTATAAGGCTTATGCCTGCTGAGGCAGCCATCGCTCTGGATTCTTGAGGAGAAGTATCTATGTTTGAACTTGAATATTTGACAGATAGGAGTGGTCAGCTAAAGGCAGTTGTTATTCCCATTGAGTTATGGAAACAACTGTTCATAGAAGATAGCACTTCTGCTGAGGAATTATCTGAAGCAGTGGAAGACTATTGCTTGAGTAAAGCAATGGATGAAGCCAAAGAAACCCCTCTGTTGAGCCGTGAGGAAGCTTTAGCCTATTTAGAGGCATAGTCAGGGTGGAAGTTCAATATCGCGAATCATTTTTGAGAGACCTGAAGAAGTTGAAAGGGCAACCGGTCTACGACAAGGTTTTCGAGCTTGCCTTTACGACTTTGCCAGAGGCAGACAGATTAAGAGATGTTACAGGCGTTAAAGCAATGAGAGGCTATCCAAATCGTTATCGTATTCGTATCGGTGCCTATCGTGTTGGGATAGAAGTTCATGGTAATAATGTTGAAGTAATGCGTGTTTTGCACAGGCGGGAGTTTTATCGCTATTTCCCTTGATTAAGGTGAAGAGTCTCTTAACTACTGCTGGGTCGTTGTGTGCCACAATAGCAGATAGATATTGACCAACACTTAATCATCGTTGCCTCCATCGCAGCCAATAGCCAACACAGGAGGTGAGAGCATGAGATATTGAAGGCCAACCTTTTCCGCAGGTCAGGAGGGGGTTGGCTTTTGTTGTTTTTGGCCTATTTTGACAGTTTGGCATTTCAGTGCTCTTGCACTTCGTTCTGCAAGCTTTGTTGTGGCAAGCGTACTAGGCAGCGAGATTTCCACCTAATATACCAAAAAGGGAGAGTTATATGGAGGAATGTCCGTCTAGTATGCCAAACGGGTGATTAGGTGGAAAAACGTCGGCCTAATACTAGTTAGACGGCGGCGGCTACACCGCGACTAGCTCAGGAGGAAAGGCAGGAGTGAAAAATAAGTTGGTAGCGATTCTTCAAGAATTGACCGAGATTGTTAAGCTGTTCTTTGGTCCCAACTGCGAACAGCCCAAAACAAAGAGTGTTCGGGAACGTCAAGAAGGAAAATTTAGAAGCCCTTTGTACAGGTGTCATTACTGCAAAGGAACAGGTTGGGTACATGGCAGTTCAGGATTGGAGGAGTACCTTCCGTCAAAGTTTGGAAACTGGGGCGGTGCTGACAGTATTCCTTATTCGGCGTGCCCAGTATGTAAAGGAACAGGACATATAGAAACTTCACGAACTGATAATAATTACTAAGGAGGCAAATGTACTAAACGAATAAGGAAAATTGCTTTGCAAATGAGTCAAGTCGGTTACTGTAGCCAACACTTTCAATTCAACTACTTAGGAGGATTAAGTCATGAAATACCAGATTTCCCTATCCAATGTTTTGACGATGATCGTCACCGTTGCCGTTCTTGCAGGTTGCACATCGCCCGCAGTTAGTCCTACAAAGGCCCCGGCATCACCACAGCCCACCATTGCCCCAACTGTCACAGTGCCACCTACAAAACCTCCCCAAGTTACTCCATCTCCCCAACCAGTAAAGCTGGTGTATTGGGATTGGTTTCCAAAATCTGAAGGAGCATACGTTGATGAACAGTTGCACAAGTTTCACGAAACCTATCCATGGGTTACTGTTGAAAGAAATAACATTCCTGACAGTATGGCTTATGTCGAGGCTATCAAGTTGACATTCGATACTGACCAAGCTCCTGACGTGTTCCAACTGCTGCGCCGAACGCGGTTGCGCGACTACCAACAATATGTCATGCCCTTGAATAAGTGGGTAACTCCAGAATGGGCAAAGCGATTTCCGTCAGGTACATTTAGCGAAGGATCCCCCAATGTGGCAGGCGAAAATATCTACTCGTTTCCGTTTCAAGGGCCTGGCAATGTGATACGCTTGCTGTATTTGAACACTGCTCTATTTGAGAAAGCGGGATTGGTAGATAGTGCAGGTAAACCCGCAGCACCCAAAACATATAGCCAAGTGCGAGAGTATGCGCTCAAGATAACGCAAGCATGCAAGGGAGAATGCTATGGGTGGGGCTTTGGCGGAAAAGACCCCGGAAACGCTTTTGGCAATGTAATCGACATTGCCCAGTATGGTGGCGGTTCGTTCTTTACGTTGGATGGATTTGATTTCAAAACGGGCAAATATGCTTATGGCTCAAACCCAGCCTACTCAGATGTTATTAGCCTTCTTTTAGGAATGAAGGAGGATGGCAGCATTATACCCGAAGCGATGTCTTTAGATGACGCTACTATCGAGGCGCTTTTTGCCGAGGGCAAGGTGGCTATGTTATTGGGCAAATTCAGCGTTGCCACCAATTGGGTGAAACCGTATCCGAACTTTGACGAGTTTGAAATTGTCGCGCCACCCGTTCCAGACAGTGGACAAAAAGGGTTTTGGTACTATATCCCAGGCGGCAATACATGGCATATGTCAGCAAACACCAAATATCCCGAAGAAGTTTGGCTCTTGATGGATTGGTTTGCGTCGAAGCAATTTGCTGAAGGGTGGGTTGAAGCAGAATTAGGGGTTGTTTTCTATGCGGAGGCTAATAAGCCCGAATACGTGAAAAATCGGCATTTCGCTGACTTTGTTAAGTTTTCTTCGGGCTTAGTCAAACTTGGCCCATCGTATAGCATCCGTAATCCTGCCACCAGTGCTGTGAAACCAGAAGCAGTGTCACCAGATTGGGCAGACGTTTTTGCTGGCATTTACACTGGGCAGCTAGATATGAAGACAGCACTTGCCGAGCTAGACAAACGCAAGCAAGCAACTCTTGAGAGTGCTATTCAAAAAGCCCAGGCTGATGGTGCAGAGGTTAGTATTGAAGATTTCATCTTTTCAGATTGGAATCAGATGGAAGACTATGTAACGCAACCCAATAAGTAAGATTGGTGTGCAAAATTGGGACGCTGCCAAAGCAGCGTCCCAATTTTCAAAACAAGCAATGATTAACCTAATGGGCAAATTCATGCATAATGTCAAAAAACATGTTTGGTCTTATGTTTTCATAGTACCAATGGCCATCCTGTTCTTGGGGTTTACGGTTTACCCTTTGTTATCATCGGTGAGGTACACTTTCTACAACTGGAGCGGGATAGGTGTCCCCAAGGACTTTGTTGGATTCAAGCATTACATCAACATTGCTAAAGACCCTTTTTTCTGGAATGCTTTCAGAAACACCTTCATTTACGCGGGCGTCTTGGTGCCGGTACAGCTTTCTATTGCTTTGGTGTTAGCTGTTATTCTGAACAGTAAACAACTCAGATTGAAATATATATTTCGCGTTATTTTCTTCTCGCCAGTAGTTACCTCTACCGCAATTGTTGGTATTGTAATCTCTTTGCTGTCAATTACCGCTGGCAGTGAGATTAGCAGGGTTTTAGTGCAAACTGAACTTATAAATAGACCAATTGATTGGTTGGGCGACCCGCGTACTGCAATGTGGATAGTTATCTCGGTGGGAACATGGATAGGGTTAGGATACCCGCTGATGTATTTTTTAGCAGGACTGCAAGCCATAGACCAAGAACTATATGACGCAGCAAAAGTGGACGGTGCCGGCAACGTTGACTTGTTTTGGTACATCACAGTTCCGTCAATTCGTCCTGTAGGTATCGTTGTTTTGCTTGTTACAACACTTCACAGTTTGCGCGTTTTTGATATTGTACAGGTAATGACCAAAGGAGGTCCCTACTTTGCTACTGAGGTAGTTGGCACTTATATCTACCGTCATGCCTTCTTTGGAACTGGTGTAGGAGAAGGTGATGCTAATTTAGGATTTGCCTCTGCGGCTGCGTTCTTTATGGGTATATTGGTTATGTTCATCAGCGTTCTCCAGGTCGCGGCAGTGCGTTACGCTGCTACATATAGGCAAAAACGACCATAGTTTCCAATGAAATTTCCAAGTGTTCGCCGGGCGTTGCCAAAAATCTTTATACACTTAGCTCTGATAGTTTTTGGTGGGTTCTACACGTACCCGTTTTTGTGGATGGTAGCGGGCTCACTCAAAACTAGACAAGAATTTTTTGGAAGTAGGTTAAGTCTGTGGCCTCGACAAGCAATCTGGGAGAATTACAGAGAGGCTTGGGAATCCGCCAAGTTTAGTGTTTATTTTGGAAACACCGTTTTTGTTACAATTCTATCCACCCTACTAGTCGTTATATTGACTTCAATGGCGGGTTATGCGTTAGCAAGAAGTAGTTTTCCAGGTAAACGAATTCTTGTTGGCGTTATGCTTGCCACAATGTTTCTTCCGAAAGGATACACAATCGTTCCTATCTATGAATTGATTAAAAATCTCAAGCTGCTGAACACATTGTGGGCTGTGGTCTTAGTCAACACCGCGACGAGCATGGTTTTCAATAGTTTCCTTTTTGTTGGCTATTTTACTACCATTCCCAAAGAGCTTGAAGAAGCAGCAACACTTGATGGGGCAAATTTCCTTACGACCTATTTGCTAATCGCTTTACCCATAGCACGCCCGATCATTGGAACGGTAGCTCTATTTGAATTTATAGATAACTGGAACAGCTTCTTCATTCCACTGGTATTCACGCTGGGACGCCCCAGCTTACGAACATTAACAGTTGGAATGTATGCCCTTGTAGGAGAGAGTGCTACAGATTGGACACTGCTTTGTGCAGCAGCAACCATGTCTTTGTTGCCTACGATAATCTTGTTCTTTCTTCTTCAACGAGTATTTGTTGATGGTATAGCTGGAGCTATAAGAGGGTGAATATTTCAGATTGAAGAACTCTATAAGCCGTTTCTCGCACAAAGTCGAGAACTACGTCAAGTATCGCCCAAGCTATCCATGGGCTGTCATAAGTCTCCTTCGGTCAGAATGCCATCTTACTGATACTGCTGTCATCGCAGATGTTGGTTCAGGTACAGGGCTGTTAGCAGAGTTGTTTCTAAAAAACGGTAATCGCGTCTTCGGGGTTGAACCTAATCCTGAAATGCGTGCCGCCGCCGAACGTCTTCTACGGATGTATCCACGCTTCGTGAGCGTCGCTGCCACCGCTGAGGCTACCACGCTGCACGAACATAGTGTAAATTTTGTTACAGCGGGTCAAGCCTTTCATTGGTTTGATCGTGAGCAAGTGAGAAGGGAATTTGCTCGTATCCTTACGCCTGCTGGATGGGTCGTGTTGGTTTGGAACATAACCCGAACTACCGGGACACCATTTTCAGTTGCATTTGAGAAGTTTTGGCAGACGTACTTAACATGCGAAGTACTAGGCGCTGAGCGGAAACTTGAAAACATCATCATGCCCTTTTTTAGCCCCGGCCAGTTCATGGAAAAAACACTTGATAACTACCAGATATGTGATTTTAAGGGTTTGAGGGGACGGGTCTTATCTGCATTTAGCGCTCCTGAAATCGGAAATTCACATTACTCTGCCATGCTCGAAGAACTAGAAGCGATTCTCTATAAGCACCAAGTAAACGGTAAGGTCACTATCGAGTATGATACCCGTGTGGTTTATGGTCAGCTTTCATAAAGATAGTCTATGTTGATAGGCTGCCGTCTAACAACGGCTTCACCTGACGCCCTCACGCTGGGCGTTTAACAAGCATTTGCGGTTATCAACGGTTGGGCGTTTAATCAGCGTGCCTGTCACAGTCGGGCGCAGGTGAAGCCCACCGTTAGGCAGACTCGAAGCCTGTTTGAGTGGCGCAAACCCGACCGTCAGCCTTCTGTCTCCAAATGTCCTCGGACGCCCAATCGTAAGAGCCGCCCTGTGATCAGGGCGGCTTTGCTCTTGGCCTACCGTAGCAACGCACTGTGAAAAGCAGCGGGCCTCACTCACCCCCGAGCGAGGCCCGCTCTGCTAACGCTAACCGCTGCTGCTAGCAGCTACTCGTCAACTGTTACCTTCGCCTCTCCCCTCGTCACTCCCAGCATACACAGGATGGCCAGGGCGTAGAAGGCCGGCGTGGCGACGAAGATCAGGTTGTAGTCGCCGCCGCCCCACTCCACGATGTAGCCGTTGATCGTTGGCCCGGCCACGGACGCCAACTGCGAGGCGATGTAGTACAGCCCCGTGTAGATCCCCAGGTCGGCGTCGGAGGCCGAGGTGTCCACCACCATGGGCAGCGTGTTGATGTTGACCAGCGCCAGACTGATCCCCCCAGCCACCATGAAGCCCCAGATCAGCGTCGCGTTGCGCAGCAAGAAGTTCGCCAGCAGCAACACGCCGAAGATGGCCATGCCGGTGATGATCGTCCGCCGCCGACCGAAGCGGGCCGCGATGAAGCCGGAGGGTATGGCGAAGGCCAGAGCCGCCAGCGACGCCACTCCCATCAACAGCGGTGCTGTGCCCGTGGACATCCCCAGTTCGGTCACTCCGTAGGATGAGAGGAAGGCCTCGATTGCGGTGCCGCCGACGAACCAGCAGAAAATCGCACCCATCAGAAACGCCAGGCTGCGGCGGGCCTCTGGCGAGATGCGCTTGATGCCGCGCAGCGCACCCAATCCTTTCTCCTCGTGGGCTGCGGCCTCAAACTGACGCGGCTCCTTGACGAAAAACAGCAGCATCAGCACCGCCGCGATCATCAGCACGCCGCCAAATATGAAGGGCACAATGTGTCCCATCCCGTACAGAAAGCCACTGCCCAGCGTGGCGATCAACGTCCCCAGGCCTCCCATCAGGTTGATGACGCCGTTGGCCTGGGAGCGCAGCGGGCTGGGCGTCAGGTCGGGCATGAGCGCGACCACCGGCGTGCGGAAGCAGGCCATCGCCGTCAGGAAAACGCCCAGGGCGATCATGAACAGCGCCAGCGGCGTCCCCAGGCGGTCGACCTGCCCGCTGAGCTCAGGCGGGATCATCTGAAGCGTCACGGGGATCAGGATGAAGGCTACGACGGCGATGGGGGCGAGGACGAGGATGAAGGGTAGGCGGCGGCCAAAGCGGGTCCAGACCCGGTCGGACCAGATGCCGATCAGCGGCAAGAGGAAAAAGGCGGCGATGTTGTCGAGCGTCATGATCACGCCCGTCAGGCCAGCGCCAAGACCAAAGCCCACCTCCCCAGGCGCATCAAACGTTGGACTGCCTGCTTGCAGGTAGATCGGCACGTAAGAGTTGTAGAGCGTCCACAGCACGCTGATGCCGAAGAAACCAAAACCAATCAGGAACGTCTTTTTGTAATCCAGCTTAAGATTCACCGTGGGCCTCCTATGGCAAGATGGTGCAAGTATAGCACCAATCTTGGGGCAGGGCAAATCTAAGCGGAGGCGTCGGTTCTTTGACAAATTTGTATGGCATTTTGTCAAATGGCCGAAAAGTGATATAATGCAATTACTTTGATCCCGATGGGATGATTGCCCGCTTGGAAATTAACGGGATAATCTTGGAGAAAGATGTATTCAACTTGGGAGATTCGACCTGAAGTTCAGAAGGCCCTTGATACCAACTCGCCCGTCGTGGCTCTGGAATCCGCCCTGATCTCTCACGGGCTGGCCTATCCGCAGAACCTGGAGACGGCCCAGGCCCTGGAGCAGGCCGTGCGGGAGAACGGAGCGCTTCCGGCCACGATTGCGATCATCGAAGGGCAGATCAGAGTCGGGCTGACGAAGGGGGAGCTGGAACGGCTGGCTACCCAAAAAGGAGTTCGCAAGGTCAGTCGGCGGGACCTGCCCATCGCGGTGGCGCGGGGTGAGGAGGGGGCGACGACGGTGGCGGCCACGGTGTACGTGGCCGCCCTGGCCGGCATCGAAGTCATGGCTACAGGTGGCATCGGCGGGGTGCACCGGGGCCAGCCCTTCGACATCTCGGCCGACCTGCCGGAGCTGGCCCAGACTCGCGTGGCCGTGGTCTGCTCCGGGGCCAAGTCCATCCTCGATCTCCCGCTCACTCTGGAATGGCTGGAGACCCACGGCGTGCCCATCCTGGGCTACCAGACCGACGAGTTTCCCGCTTTCTATTCCCGCGAGAGTGGCCTGCCGGTGGACGCCCGCGTGGACGCTCCTGAGGAAGCGGCCAGGATCATCCGCGCGAAGTGGGAGCTGGGGCTGGAGGGTGGCGTGCTGGTGACGGTGCCCGTGCCCCAGGAGGCGGAGCTGCCCCGCGAGCTCGCGGAGAAGGCTATCGAGAGGGCTTTGGCAGCAGCCCAGGAGCGAGGGATCACTGGCAAAGAGCTGACCCCCTTTCTGCTCAGCCAGATCGCCCGGTCTACTGACGGGGCCAGTGTGGAGGCTAACATAACTTTTTTGAAGAACAACGCCGCCGTGGCAGCGCAGATTGCGGGGGCGTTGAAGAGGGGGAAGCAATGAAATCAGACTGGCTGGCTTTGGTTATCTCCTACGTCTACGTCTTCGCCGTCATCGGGGTGGGCGAGGGGCTGCGCAAGTGGCGGGGCTACTCCACGGAGTTCACCCGTAAGCTCATCCACATCTCCGTGGGCATGTGGGCCTTCGGCACGGTGCTCCTCTTCGAGCACTGGTACTTCGCCATCATTCCCCCTCTCTCCTTCGTGGTCCTCAACTACATCTCCTATCGCGGAGAGATATTCAAGTCGGTGGAACTGGGTGAGAAGGGCAACCTGGGCACGGTCTATTTCCCCATCTCCTTCGCCATCATCCTCTGCCTCTTTTGGGAGAGGCCCAGCCTCCTGGTGGCCAGCTTGATGCCCATGACCTGGGGGGATGCACTGGCGGCCATCCTGGGCCGGCGCTACGGCCAGCGGAAGTATACCATCCTTGGCTCTAGCCGGTCGGTGGAAGGTTCATTGGCTATGTTTCTCTTCAGTTGGCTATCAACCTTCGTAGCCCTCTTGCTCCTGCCGCCCCTGGGGTGGCAAACGAGCCTGCTCTACTCTCTGGCCGTGGCTGTTTTCGCCACTCTGATCGAGGCTCTCTCCCCCTGGCACATTGACAACCTGACGGTGCCTCTGCTATCCGCTGCCTTGTTTCATCTGGTAGGATAACAACGGATCGGCAGGATTGGCGGATCAAATCTCACGCTCGCGACGGATTGTCAAATCCGTCGCTCAGCGGCTGGATCTGGCGATCCAGCCGGAGCAGAGGGGAAGGAATCCGTAAATCCTGCACATCCGTGTTCTAAAAACACCGGAGGGAACGTCATTCCCTCCGGTGTTTTTCCGATTGACCAACAACTCTAACTCACACTCCCTGTTCGACCACGGTTTCCTCTCTGGCAAAGGCCGCTTCCGCGATCGGGACTCCCTTCTGGGCGAAAGCCAATCCCTCCTCACCGACGTCTATGACCACGGTGTCGCCCGACTGGAAGACGCCGTTCAGCAGTTGTACAGACAGAGGACTCTCCACCCGCCGTTGCAAGGTGCGCTTAAGCGGACGGGCACCGAACTGGGGATCATACCCCTCTTTGGCCAGCCACTCCCGCGCGGCCTCGGTCAACTCTACGGTCAAACCCTGCTCGGCAAGGCGGGCGCTGATCTCCTCCATCTGTAGGTCAACGATCAGCTTCACCTGCTCCTGGCTCAGGGTGTGGAAGATGATGATCTCGTCAATGCGGTTGAGGAACTCAGGATGGAAGGTCTTCTTGAGGTTCTCCCTGATCTTCTGATGCGCTTCTTTCTCATCGGGAGTTTCTGTCTCCCCCGGCCTCACGAAGCCGAGGGTGCCCCCCTTCTGGGCAAACTCCGTGCCGATGTTGGAGGTCATGATGACCACCGTGTTGCGGAAGTCCACGATGTGACCCTGGCCGTCGGTCAGGCGGCCGTCCTCCATGATCTGCAGCAAAGCGTTCCAGACGTCGGGATGGGCCTTCTCGATCTCGTCGAAGAGGACGACCTGATAAGGCCGCCGCCGCACTGTTTCGGTGAGCTGTCCTCCCTCCTCGTAGCCCACGTAACCAGGAGGCGCGCCGAAGAGGCGAGAGACGGTGTGTCGCTCTCGATACTCGCTCATGTCCAGGCGTATCAGAGCCTCCTCGTCATCGAAGAGGAACCAGGCTAGCGTCTTGGCCAGCTCCGTCTTGCCCACCCCAGAGGGGCCCAGGAAGATGAAGCTGCCGATGGGACGCTTGGGGTCCTTCAGGCCGCTTCTCGCCCGGCGGATGGCATCGGCGACGGCGTTTACGGCCTCGTTCTGGCCGACGATGCGCTCGTGTAACCTCTCCTCCATCTGCAGGAGTTTCTCGGCCTCAGTTTCCATCAGACTGTGCACCGGGATTCCCGTCCAACTGGCGACTACCTGGGCGATGTCTCCCTCGTCCACTATCTCATCCAGGTTCATCTCCTGTCGCCAGGCATCGCGTTGGGCGTTGAACTCCGTCTCCGACTGCAAGCGCTCGCTCTTGAAACTGGCCGCCCGCTCGTAGTCCCGTGCTGCCCAGGCTGCCTCCTCCTCGGTGGTCAACTTCTGGAGCTCGGCTTTCATGGCCTTGAGCTCTGGCGGCATGCTGTAGATGGCGACGCGCAGTTTTGCTGCACCCTCGTCAATAAGGTCTACAGCCTTGTCGGGGAGACGGCGGTCCGTCACGTAACGATGGGAGAGCCGGGCGGCTGCCACCAGTGCCTCGTCGGCAATAGTGACCTTGTGATGGGCTTCGTAGCGGTCGCGAAGCCCTATTAGCATCTCGATGGTCTCCTCAACCGTAGGCTCCTCCACGTAGACGGGAGCGAAGCGCCTCTCCAGGGCGGTATCCCGCTCGATGTACTTGCGGTAGTCGTCCAGGGTGGTGGCGCCCACGCACTGCAGCTCCCCTCGGGCCAGGGCGGGCTTCATCATGCTGGAGGCATCCAGAGCTCCCGCCCCGGCGCCAGCTCCGACCACGTTGTGCACCTCGTCAATGAAGAGGATGATTTCTCCCTCGGCCCGCTGGATTTCTTCGATGGCCGCTTTCAGTCGCTCCTCGAACTCGCCACGGAGGCGGGAGCCGGCCACCATAGCCGCCAGATCCAGGGAGACGACTCGTTTGCCCATCAGTATCTCAGGCACGTCCTCTTCGGCGATCTTCCGGGCCAGCCCTTCGACGATGGCCGTCTTTCCCACGCCGGCCTCGCCGATGAGAACCGGGTTGTTCTTGGTGCGCCGCGACAGCACCTGGATGACCCGCAGAATCTCCTCGTCACGGCCAATGACCGGATCCAATCTCCCTTCTTTGGCCAACTGGGTGAGGTCACGGCTGTATTTTTCGAGGACACGGTAGCGGCTTTCGGCGAACTGATCGGTCACCCGTTGGCCGCCGCGCACTTCCTTGATGGCTTCGTAGATTCGGTCTTTGGTAACGCCGTAGTCACCCAGAATGCGAGCTACTGGGGTGCCCCGCTCGCTGGCGATAGCCAGGAAGAGGTGCTCGGTCGAGACGTACTCGTCCTTGAGCTTGCTGGCCTCCTCGTTAGCCAGGTCTATCACCCGCTTGAGGCGGGGGGTGATAAACACCTGGCCTGTCCCGCCGCCGTAGATAGCGACCTTGGGGCTGGCCTTCAACACCCCGTCCAGGCGGCTTTTCACCCTCTCGACGTCTACCCCCAGCTTCTCCAGAATCTGGGGGATGACGCCCTCCGGCTGCTCCAGGAGGGCCAGCAGCAGATGCTCGGTGTCCACCTGGTTGTGGCTGTAACGCTGCAATATCTCGTACGACCGACTGGCCGCGTCCATGGCCCGCTCGGTGAAACGGTCAAATCTCATCATGGTAATCCACCTCTGTTTCAATGCTGTAAAAAGTTATGTCTGTTTGGGACGTACCTCAAAGGCAAGTTGAGACCGATAAAAACACACGTCAAATTCCATGAAGAAGTTTACCTGCCCTAGCAGGACAGGCACGTTGGTTGCCTGGGTCCAAGCAAACACCAAACGTACTGGAGCAAAGCGACCGACCAATGCAGACACGATCAGCGCACGCGCTTCAAACTGCGCCAGATTACCAGTCAATTGAACTGGGACTGATGCCTGTTCCCATACTGCGCCTAGATCAAGGCCAACTTGATAAGGCAAGACATTGACTGTTGCACCCGTGTCGAGCAAGCCGGACACTGTCCTAGACCGATCATGATACGTCAAGGTGATGGACAAATATGGTTGGAAGCTGGCTTCAACTAGCTTGCTATCGGCTGCGGTGAAGGCGAATCGTTCTGCATTACGCATATGAGGTATTCTCTGCTTCTTTTAGCACATTGAGGAGCGTGTTTGCAGCTTCAAAAGAGTCATAAGGTGACCAGACAGGGTAAGCCATGCCTGGTTGGAGCAGAGCACCCTCCTCTTGGGCAAGCTCATACACCAACAACAGCAGCACACGCAGTTTATCGGTACGGTCTAGTTCATGTAGCAAGGGCGCTAATTCTGTCACACTCATTGTGATTCACTCCCAACGATGCTTTCATCAACTACTACCATAATTATACTTCACCCTCCCCTTTTTGACAAACTCGCTTGACTCGTTAACTCGTTACTTGTTCACTCGTTACCTATTTCCCGAAGGTCAACTCCCCATCCCCCACATCCACCAGTGCCGTTTCCCCATCCTTGAACTCGCCTTGCAGAATCTTCAGGGCCAGGGGATCCTGCAGCTCTCGCTGAATGGTTCGCTTGAGGGGGCGGGCGCCGTAGACGGGATCATAGCCTTTCTCGGCCAGGAGCCGCCTGGCTGCCTCGGTCAGTTCCAGCCCGATGTTCCGTTCGGCCAGCAGCGCCCGCAGCCGACGCAACTGGATGTCCACGATCTGCACCAGATCCTCCATGGTCAGGGAGTGGAAGACGATGATCTCGTCTACGCGGTTCAGGAATTCAGGGCGGAAGTGGCGGTTCAGCTCCTCCAGCACCCTTTGCTTGGCTGCCTCAGGCCCCAGCTCCTTGATCCAGTGGCTACCTACATTGGAGGTCATGATGACCACGGTGTTCTTGAAGTTGACCGTCCGCCCGTGGCCGTCGGTCAGGCGCCCGTCGTCCAAGATCTGGAGCAGGAGGTTGAAGACTTCAGGATGGGCCTTCTCGATCTCGTCGAAGAGGACCACGCTGTAGGGGCGACGCCGCACCGCCTCAGTCAATTGGCCACCTTCCTCGTAACCCACATAGCCGGGCGGCGCACCAATCATACGGGCCACCGTGTGGCGCTCTTGGTACTCGCTCATGTCCAGGCGGATCATGGCCTCCTCGTCATCGAAGAGGAACTCAGCCAGGGCCCGGCCCAGCTCGGTCTTGCCCACGCCCGTGGGGCCCAGGAAGATGAAGCTACCGATGGGCCTGTTGGGATCCTGCAGGCCAGCACGGGCACGGCGTACCGCGTTAGCGACGGCGGATATGGCTTCGTCTTGCCCCACCACGCGGTGGTGCAAGCGCTCCTCTATATGGAGCAGTTTCTGGATCTCCCCTTCCATCAGGCGGGAAACGGGGATGCCGGTCCAACTGGAGATCACCTCGGCTATGTCCTCGGCCTCCACTTCTTCCTTGAGCATGCGGTGATCCTTCTGTAGCTCCTTCAAACGGCTTTCCTGCCCCTTGAGCTGAGCTTCCAGCTCCCGCAGGGTGCCGTAGCGCAACCGGGCTGCTTCCTCCAGGTCAGCCCGCCTCTCGGCTTGCTCGATGTCAACCTTGGTCTGCTCGATCCTTTCCTTGATCTGGCGGATGCCCTGAATGGCTTCCTTCTCCATCTCCCAGTGGACTTTCAGGCGGTTGCTGTCCTCTCTTAACTCTGCCAACTCCTTCTCCAATTTGGCCAGCCGCTCTCGCGAGGCCTCGTCTCGCTCCTTCTTGAGGGCCTCCCGCTCGATCTCCAGTTGCATGATCTTGCGATCTATCTCGTCCAGCTCGGCCGGCTTGGAATCAATCTCCATGCGCAGGCGCGAGGCGGCCTCGTCAATGAGGTCAATGGCCTTGTCGGGAAGGAAGCGGTCGGAGATGTAGCGGTGGGATAGCGTGGCGGCGGCGATGACCGCCGGGTCCTGAATACGCACCCCATGGTGTACTTCGTAGCGCTCCTTAAGGCCCCGCAGGATGGAGATGGTCTCCTCGACTGAAGGCTCATCCACGAAAACCGGTTGAAAACGTCGTTCGAGGGCGGCATCCTTCTCGATGTGCTGGCGGTACTCGTCTAGCGTGGTGGCTCCGATGCAGTGCAGCTCTCCGCGGGCCAGCATGGGCTTGAGCATGTTGCTGGCGTCCATCGCTCCCTGGGCTGCTCCCGCTCCCACCACCGTGTGAAGCTCGTCAATGAAGAGGACGATCTGCCCCTCGGACTCGGTGACCTCTTTGAGAACAGCCTTCAGCCTTTCCTCGAACTCGCCCCGGAATTTGCTGCCAGCTATGAGGGCTCCCAGGTCTAACTGCACGATGCGCTTGTCCTTTAATCCTTCGGGCACATCTCCGCGCACAATCCGCTGGGCCAGCCCCTCGGCGATGGCGGTTTTGCCCACGCCGGCCTCGCCGATGAGGACGGGGTTGTTCTTGGTGCGTCGCGACAGCACCTGGATCACGCGGCGGATCTCCTCGTCCCGGCCAATGACCGGGTCCAGCTTGCCCTGGCGAGCCAGTTGGGTCATGTCACGACCGTACTTCTCCAGGGCCTGATAGGTGCTCTCCGGCGTAGGTGTGGTCACCCGCTGAGAGCCGCGGATGCCGGTCAGTGCCTTTAAGACAGCATCTTTGGTGATGCCCTGGCTCTGCAGGAAAGTGGCCGCATTGCCCGCCACTTTATCTGTCAGGGCGATGAGCAGGTGCTCCGTTGACACGTACTCGTCGCGCATCCGTCCCGCCTCTTGCTCAGCCGAGGCAAGAACGGCCTGCAGAGTTCGCGATAGGCCGACCTGGGTTGCTCCCCCGTAGACTTTAGGCCGACGAGCCAGGTCTTGCTCCAGCTCTTGTTGGAGCATACCAGGGTGGGCTCCCAGCTTCTGCACAATCTGAGGCACGACTCCATCGCTCTGCCGCAACAGGGCCAACAGCAGATGCTCCGGCTCGATCTGGCTGTGATTATATTCGCTTGCCAGGCTCTGGGCCTGAACGAGGGCTTCTTGAGCTTTCTCAGTGTATTTGTTTAGGTTCATGGTTTAACTCTTCTTGTTGGTTATCAGTTATTGGAGTGCAGGCGCAAGCCTGCTGGAGCGGACTTGCGTCCGCACTCCGGCCAGTTCTTACCCTACCAATTATAACTCACACATGTTAGAATTGCGTAAGAAAAGTGTTAGAGCTTTGTTAGAAAAGTTTGAGCGGGCTGCGCCGGATGCACAGCCCGCCCCAAAGCCGGCTCAATACCGCAAAAGCGCTGCGATGTGGCCCGCCTTCTCCAGGTCGGGGCTGTCTCTTACTACCTCGAACTGTCCCCCCTGGTCAATGACCCCTCGCACGATCAGGTCTACAGCGTCATCTATTTGCTCCACCTTACCGCCGCAGAAGGGGCAATTCTCCTTGGCTTGAGCGGCGATGTAGCCGCACTGCTGACAACGGTAGCCAGTCGCCTTGTATCCTTCGTCTACTAGCAGGATGCGCACTCGTCCCTCGTAAACCGCTCCCAAGGTGTCGGCCAGGCCGATGACTCCGGCCCCGCCCTTGGCTGCGGCGGTGATCGCGCTCTCTACGAGTTCCTTCTCCCTCTCGCGCTCCACCTCCGCTATGATTTCCAGCGAGCGGTCCAACACCTCTGTCTCCGAGGCAGTCATGCCTGCGGGGAAGCTGCCCACTACTTGATCCTGAAGGTCCTTGGGCAACATTTCCTGAAACTGGGCCACGGTCTGTTCCGTGCCGCTCAGAATGATTCGGCCACATCGCTCTCCCGCGCAGAACTTGGCCGTCAACTCGGCTGCCTCCTTGAGATTGCGTTGGACTATCTCTTCCTCTCTCCGGCCCGTGTGTGCCGTTACTCCGCCCCGGTGGCGGCGGCCAGCCGCAGAGCCGCCGCCGTGCTTCATGCGCTTTACCTCCTCACCAATGGTCCCGCTGGTCTCTTGCAACTCCCCTAGCTGGAAGAGGAAGAGTCGCGCTCCCTCCTGATCCACCAGCACAACCCCATAGCGCCCATAGGCGTCGAGGATGTCGGTCAAGGGCTTGATGTAGGGTCTCTTGCTTACGTAGACGTGGCTGTCTACTGGCACGGCCAAGGGATAGGCTCGCCAAAAATCCTGCTCCAGGCAGGAAAATAATACCACACCCTTGCCTTGCCAGTCGTACTCGTGGTCGAAATACCGCTCCACGGCGGCAATATCTTCGCGCTGTGCCTGACCTGTTGCCTCTTTTAGCAGTCCCCGCAGCACCAGCTTGTATTCGTCAGTAGAGCGCTTCGTTGGATCTACGTCCAGGTACAAGCTTAGTACCGGCGATTCCTCGCTGTGAAAATCTACCAGCTCTTGCAGATCATTTTCACTGAACATGCTCTAGCCTCCTTTCGCTTCAATTTGTGTAGCGTTTCTGGTTGCTTTGCCCTTACCGCGGACGCTCGGCCAGTGTCACTTGGACGTTTCTTTCCCTCCCCTTACGTATGACGGTCACTTCAACTGTATCGCCCACCTGCGTCTCGGTTTCTAGTTGGACAGTAAGTGCCTGAAAGCTGGTCACCGGCTCGCCGTTAACGGCGGTGATAATATCCATCCCGACCGGGACGCGGATGTTGCCCACGATCACCATCTCGTCGGGGCCACGGATGCCTGCCTGGGCGGCTGGGCCACCCGAAGCCACCTCCAGCAAGATAAGCCCTTCCTCAACCGTTATTTCCATCCCGGCCTGGCGCAACACCTTCGCCAATTCTGGCGTCAGGCTAACCGGTCCTACACCCAGCCAGGGATGTGAATAGTAGCCCTGGGCGATCAGTTGAGGGACCACGCGGCGCACTGTCTCGGCCGAGACAGCAAACCCAATTCCCGCCGAGGCCCGGCTGGGGCTGATGATCTGTGAGTTGACCCCGATGACCCGACCTCGCAAATTCAGCAACGGGCCACCGGAGTTGCCTGGGTTGATGGGAGCGTCAGTCTGGATGGCCTCGCCGATGAAGCTACCATCGGGGCTCTCAATGATCCGTCCCAGAGCACTGATGACACCCAATGTCAGCGTGCCCTCCTGCCCAAAGGGATTGCCGATAGCGACCACGAACTGCCCCACGCGCAAGCTATCCGAATCGCCCAATGCAATTGGCTGCGGCAGGTCGTCGGCCTTGATGCGGATCACCGCCAGGTCATTGGAGGGATCCACACCGACGATCTCAGCCGGCTGGCTCTTCCCATCGGCCAGTGCCACCGACACTGATTCGGCGTTCTGCACCACGTGATAGTTGGTGACGATATGACCTTCGGTATCGTAGAGGAAGCCGGAGCCGGTTACTCCTTCCTGGGGTATGGGGCGCATAAAGAAGTCATAGGCTATGATTTGGGTAGTAACGTTGACCACCGCTGGGGCAGCTTGTTCGTAGACCGCTTCTATTTGAGCTTCCAGGGCGTTGACAGGTTCCTCCGGGACCACCTGCGGCGGGGCCTGTGTGGGGACCGGGAGCGCGGTTGGCGTGACTATGATCACGATCGGGGTAGGCGTAGGGGCCGGAGTGGGCTCTTGTTGTTTGATTGCCCAAGGCAGGGTCAGCCCGCAGCCCGGCAGGGCTATCGTCACTAGGATGATAAGGATAAGCAGATGTAACTTCTTGTACATCATCCCTCCTGCTTAGTCTGACGTAGGCTAGCCAGTTCGTGGAAGAGTTCTTTTTCCCGCTGGTTGAGCTTCTGTGGTATTTGTACCCTGAGCCTGGCGTAGAGGTCGCCGCGTTTCTTGGGATGGCGCAGGTTGGGCATGCCCTTTCCCTGCAGGCGGAAAGTGCGGCCGCCCTGGGTCCCAGATGGGATCTTGAGCAGCACGTCGCCGCTCAGGGTGGGTACCTTGACCTCCCCACCCAGCACGGCGGTGTAGAGGCTGACAGGGACCTCGCAACGAAGGTTGTCTCCCTCACGCTCAAAGACGGAATGAGGTAGAATTGTTACTTCCAAATAGAGGTCTCCGCTGGCTCCCCTGGCCATGCCGGGGCTGCCCTCGCCCGCCACCCGCACCTTGGAACCTGTCCTGACCCCCGGTGGGATCTTCACCTCCAGGCGTCGCCCATCTTTTTGGATCATCCGCGTAGTGCCTTGAAACGCCTCCTCCAGAGTGATCTCCACCGGCTGAGTGTAGTCCTGGCCCCGGCGGGGGCGTGCCTGGGGTGCGCCCATGCCGCCGAAGACGCTCTGGAAGAAATCGGAGAAATCTCTGCCGCGGAAGAGATCACCTAAGTCACCCAGGTCTCTGTATTCTACTCGGACGCCGCCTCCCGGTTGGGCTCCACTGGACCACTGGTTCCAATCGAAGCCACTAGGATCCCTGCCCGTGCGCTGCCACTGCTGCCAACTGCTTCCCAATTGGTCGTACTTGCCGCGCTTCTCAGGATCGGACAAGACCTCATAGGCTTCATTGATGTCCTTGAAATGCTCCTCGGCGGCCTTATCGCCGGGGTTCACGTCGGGGTGATATTGACGGGCCAGCTTGCGATAAGTCTTTTTTATCTCTTTCTCCTCAGCGGTCCGGTCCACGCCCAGGATCTTGTAATAGTCTTTGTACTCCATTTGTCGTTTTTGCTCCATTGAAGCGTCTTGGGGGCACGACGGTGTGTTCTGCCTATGGCACCAACTTGATCTGATCCAACGGCCAGTAGACAAGCCAGGCATGCCCTTTAATCGCATTTATTGGCACTGGTCCGATGGCGCGAGAGTCCCGCGAGTTGCCGCGATTGTCGCCCAGGATGAAGACGTGATCCGGCGGCACCAGCGTCGGCGGATAGCTCGGCCCGCCAAAGTTGGTCACCCACGGCTCCTCGATTTGTTGTCCGTTGATGAACGTGTGCCCGCCGCGCACCTCCACTGTCTCTCCGGGCAGAGCCACCACGCGCTTGATCAGCGACACCTCGTTCCCTGGCCGATCAGCGATCACTACATCCCCGCGCTGCGGGGGGTGGACAAGGTAGGAAATCTTCTCTGTCATCACCCGATAGCCGCGATACAAATTAGGCTCCATACTCGGGCCATATTCCACCAATGCCGCCTCGGCGACGAAAACGTTGATGAACAGCGCTACCAGGAGAGCCGGACAGACGGTAATCACCAACTCCCATATCGCCCTGACTACAAACTGTGTCTTGGATGCAGGCTCTTCTTGCTGGCCTTTCGTAGACTCTTCCATAGCCTCCTCACTCGTTGTCTTGTTGCCTCGTTAACTTACTGCCCCTCCCAGCTTACGGCGTGGTCTCGGTGATTACGGTGCTGGGCACGAGGCTCTCACCAGGCGTCAGATTCAGGAAAGGAACAAAGCTGCCGGGAGGCATGATGCCCCAGGTGACCCTGCCCTCCGGGTCGCTCAGGGCTTCCACAAATCGCAGTTGGATGATGGCCGGGTACTTTGCCAGGACTTCACCCTTGACCTGGATGGCTTCTGCCTCTGCCGCCGCCAGCAGTTTCACCTTTTCCGCATCGCCCTTGGCCCGTTCGATGGTGGACTGGGCCTCACCCTTGGCCAGCTCAACCTTGGCCTGAGCCTGATAGGTTGCCTGCTCAGCGCGGTGCTGCTCCGTGGTGACGGTCTCAGCCTCGATCTGTTTCTGCTCTACGGCCTGCTTGTAATCTTCGGTGAACTCGATCTTTCGCAGGCCGAAGCTGTCGAGGATGATTCCCTTCTCGACAAAAAGGGGCGCGAGTTGCTCCTCAAATTGCTCCTGGACTGCCAGGATATTTCCGGTGTAAAGGTCGAGGGCCGCGTATTCCTTGGGGATGTTGCGAGCCAGGATGCGGCTGTGGAACTTGACCACCTTCTCCACCACGTCCCCCTCGCTGCCGATGTTGTTGGCGATCCAGCCCACTTTCTGGGGGTCAATACGGAAACGGATGGAATATTTCAGGATGATCTGCTGCCCATCGGCGGTGGTGGTATCGGTGGGGAAGTCCACGTAGTCCGCCTGGGACTCTCCCGCCTCAACAGTTTGGTAGACGATCTCCTGGGTGCGGTAGGCTAATACACTCTCAATGAGGGGTATCTTCCAGTTAAGACCTGGGCGCAAGACTCTCCCTGTCACTGCTCCGAAGCGAGTGACCAGTCCCACTGTGCCGTACCCGACCTGGACATAGCTGGAGGATGCCAGGATCAGAGCCACCAACACCAGCCCAATGACCGCCAGCATGCTCCCGCTGAGCAACCGAAACTTTGGCTTTCTCATATCAAGCCTCCTCATCGTTACCTTCTGTCCATATTATACCAGGTTTTGGACTTTTTGCATAGCGTGGGGGAGGGGAGCGTTACAAGTTGGGGACAGGGTGGTGAGCTACCTCCAGAGGCGCGATGTCGTAGGTGGCTAGTTCCAGCAGCTTTGACGTTTGTTGGAGTTCGTGGTAGTATTAGTGGAGAAGTGACGCGCCTTGTTGCTTCGTGTAGCCATTAACCTTGCACACCCAAAAATCTTTGGTTTCTCATAACGGAACTGAACTATGCGAAATCAAGAGGGAGTTTAGAAAATAATCTGGAGATAAGATAAAAGTGGAAGTACTACAATTGGGGTAGGGGATCATGACTGAAGAAGTATATGGAGCGGTAATTTTCGACATGGACGGGGTGATAGTGCACACTGCCTCACAGCATTTTGCTGCCTGGAGGAAGCTCTTCGCCGAGATGGGACGAGAACTCAGCGAGAAGGAGTTTCGCGACATTTTCGGTCAGCGCAACCAAGAGATATTACGGCATATGCTGGGAGATAAGATCTCAGGAGCCCAGGTGGAGGGATTAGGTCAAAGAAAAGAAGTGTACTATCGCGATCTAATACGAGGAGAAGTGAAGGCCGCGCCGGGATTCACGCCTTTGCTTGACTCCCTGAGGGACGATGAGTTTAAGATAGCTGTCGGCACCTCAGCACCTCGACAAAATGTAGAGTTGATACTGAGCGAACTGGGTATCAGGAATCAGTTGAACGCTGTGGTGACTGCAGAGGATGTAAAGAGGGGCAAGCCCGATCCCGAAGTCTTCCTTCTGGCAGCCCGGCGGTGTGGTGTGGAGCCCAGGAGATGCGTAGTCTTTGAGGATGCAGTAGCTGGCGTCCAGGCGGCCAGGGCCGCGGGCATGAGGTGTGTCGGAGTTGGGAAAATGGACATAACTCAGGCAGATCTTGTAGTAAATGGCTTGGATAAGATAACCACTTCAATTGTGAAATCGCTGCTGGACGGGACAGGCAGGAAAGGGGAATAACCATAGCTAGGGAAACGGCATTTACTGATCTGGCTCCTGAGCGAGCCCTGCTGGTAGGAGTGAAACTGAGAAGCGAGCGTGGCGGTTGGTCGGTCGAGGATTCGCTGGCGGAATTGGCTCAATTGGCCCGTACAGCCGGCGTGGAAGTCGAGGGCCAGGTCTTCCAGAGGCCAGATACCATCAATCCAGCCACCTACATTGGCAAGGGCAAGGTAAAAGAGATTGACGATCTCAAAGAGGAGCTGGATTGTGACCTGATTATCTTCGACGACGAGCTCTTACCACGCCAGCAGCGTGAGCTGGAGGAAGCTTGGGAGGTGAAGGTACTGGATCGCACTTCTCTGATTCTGGATATCTTTGCCCAGCACGCACACACCAGAGAGGGTCAGTTGCAAGTGGAACTGGCTCAGTATGAGTACCGTCTGCCGAGGCTGACACGCATGTGGACACACCTGGCCCGTCAGGCCGGGGGTGGAACGGCTAGAGGTGGTGCGGGAGGCGTGGGCCTGCGGGGACCAGGTGAAAGGCAGCTCGAGGTAGACCGTCGTCGCATTAGGGAGCGCATTGCCCAGCTCAAGCGAGAGCTAGAACGGGTACGTACCCACCGCCACCTTTATCGCTACCAGCGTCGCCGAGCGGCCATACCCGTGGCGGCGATCGTGGGTTACACAAATGCAGGCAAGTCAACCTTACTCAACGCTATTTCTGGAGCCGAGGTGTTGGTAGAGGATAAGCTCTTTGCCACCCTTGATCCTACAACAAAACGGGTGCCGCTGCCGCAAGGACAGGTAGCACTCTTCAGCGATACGGTGGGCTTTATCCAGAAGCTCCCCACTCAACTGGTGGCTGCCTTTCGTGCCACTTTGGAGGAGATTAACGACGCAGACCTCCTCTTGCATATAGTTGACATAACTCACCCTAACGCATTGCTGCAAAGTAGGGTAGTGGAGGACACGCTGAAGGACTTGGGCGCTACAGACATCCCAATAGTGGTGGCACTCAACAAAGTTGATCGGCTGAATAGCCCTGACCAGGTTCAGGGCATGATTCAGGAGTTTCCTAATAGCCTGGCTATTTCGGCCAGGGATGGTGTGGGGCTGGAGGAGTTGCTGGCTCGCGTCGGAGCCGTCCTCAACGAGGACCTGGTGCGCATCAAAGCTTGCATCCCGTACCGGGAAGGCGAGCTGGTCTCGCTTTTCCACCGCTGGGGCTTGGTGGAGCGGGAGGAGCACGGCCCCGAGGGAACCACCCTGGAAGGTCGCTTACCAGTTCGGTTTCTGAAGGCTTTTCGGCATTGCTTAGTTTGACCTCGTAGGAGAGAAACCAGGTTTTTCCGTTGGAGAGTGTCCGTCACGACTGAGGAACATTTGCATGACGGCAATACCTTTAGTTATGGTGGGCCTAAAACCTGGTTTCTGGCCATCGCTCGAACTTCAGACTATATATATTATGTATCTTTGGAGCTCTCTAACGAGATTGGGGGGCTTGAATGATCGCCGACGCCGGGTCTTTATCGGCTTCTCCGCTGTAGTGTCTCCCCAGTGCCCCGTTCTTGGTCGCCGCGTTTGCCTACACTTGTAATGTGTGCTAAAATAACCCTGGCTTTGGCTGGGGCAAGCAACCGGGCGACAGAAAATCCGCCTTTTGTAATCCCCTACTAGAGTGGTTATGTCAAATCATCGAGGAGTGAGTCAAATGTCCAGGTGGTTGCACGGCTGTCTCAGATTAATTGTTGTGGCTCTACTGGTAGCTTTGGTCACCAGCGTAGCGTTTCTAGCGGGCTTCGCGGCGAGGGCCTCTCTAGTCCCTGCCCTCACCACTGCGGCTGCAGGGCCTGCCAGCAGTGAGGAAAGAGCCTTCCGCATCTTCTGGGAGGCCTGGCACATCCTGGAACACGATTTCTACGGTGATCTGCCTGACGCTCAGGAGATGCCCTATAGTGCTATCCGGGGAGTGATAGATGACCTTGATGATGAATACACTACTTTCCTAGACCCTGAGATGGCCTCCATTGTCAGAGAGGATATGTCAGGGGCTTTCGACGGCATCGGAGCTGTAGTCAACATGAATGACGACGGCCAGTTGGAGATTGTCCGGGCCTTTGAGGACAAGCCAGCAGCACGGGCTGGTCTTGAGCCGGGTGACATAGTCCTCGCTGTGGGTGACACAGCCATCGAAAAAATGAGCGTCTTCGAGGCCGTAGCCCTGATTCGGGGACCAGCAGGCAGCGTAGCTCGCCTCACGATAAAACGGCCAGGTGTTGAGGATCCATTCATTGTCGAAGTGGTGCGGCAAAAAATCGAGATGCCCGTTGTGGAATCCAGGATGCTGGATGACGATATCGCTTATCTCAAGCTTTCCGAATTCAATGCCCAGGCTACGAGCAAGCTCAAGGCGGACCTGCGATCCCTGCTGGCTGAGGAGCCAAAGGGCCTGATCTTCGATCTGCGTGACAATCCAGGGGGCTTTCTGGATGTAGCCGTAGAGATAGGCAGTCAATTTGTTAGCGAGGGAACTATCCTCGTAGAGAAACTTAAGGACGGCCAGGACAGAGATTACCCCGCTCAAAGCGGCGGCTTGGCTACCGATATACCGTTGGCGGTTCTGGTCAATGGGGCCAGTGCCAGCGCCTCGGAGATCGTGGCCGGTGCTATTCAGGACACTGATCGAGGCATCCTGATTGGAGAGCAAACCCTGGGCAAGGGCTCGGTCCAGCTTTCGCATTACCTCAGCGACGGTTCCGAGTTACGGGTCACCATTGCCCGCTGGTTCACACCAAATGGGCGGGCCATTCACGAGGAGGGCCTTGCTCCTGACATCCAGGTGGACATGACCGAGGAGGACATCAAGGCTGGTCGTGATCCACAATTGCAGCGCGCGATTGAATATTTGCGGGGATCAATAGGTGAAAAGTAAAGACAGGACAGTTGCCACTAATCGCAAGGCGCGGCACGATTACTTTATTGACGAGACATACGAGACTGGGATCGTCCTCACCGGCACAGAAATCAAGTCGGTCCGGGATGGTCGTGTCAATTTGCGAGATAGCTATGCTCAAGTGAAAAACGGTGAGCTTTGGCTGATAGATACCCACATTGCTCCCTACAAGCAGGCCGGGCGTAGCAGCCACGAGCCCAAACGCCCCCGTAAGCTGCTCATGCACCGCCACGAGATCAACCGTCTGCAGGGCAAGGTGCAAGAGAAGGGTTACACCATCATTCCCCTGCGCTTGTATTTCAGGAACGACAAGTGGGTCAAAGTGGAAATCGCCCTGGCTCGCGGCAAGAGGCTCTACGACAAGCGCCAGGCCATTCGCGAGCGCGACGCCCAGCGAGAGACGGAGCGTGCGCTGGCTGACCGCAGAAAAAGATTATGACAACATTCCGTAGTTGCAAAAGTTGCAAAGTTGCAAAAAATTCAGAGGTATGCTATAATCTAACTGCAATTGGGGATGAAGGGTTTCGACAGGGAAGGCTGGCTAAGGATTGCAAGCCGAGGTGCCCTACCCTCGCAAAACAAGGGCAACTAAAGATAACAGGCGAACCTCAACTCGCCCTGGCTGCCTAAGAGCAGCCACGTCTGACCAGGGCTTCTCCCGATAGGTCTGGATCAGATGCCATAGAAATCGGGGTGCGGTGCTCTCGACGCCGATAGAGAGCATCAAAGACCAGGTCACAAGACCTGGATCGGCTGGTTCAAGCCAGACCCCGTTGGTCGGGGCTGGCCTGGACGACAAACAAAAGACCAACTAAGCTTGTAGCACATCCTCAGCCGAACTCTTTGGACGCGGGTTCGATTCCCGCCATCTCCACCAACTAAAATGCCTGTGGGGCTCCCCTACCCCTACAGGCATTTTGTTTGCTTCTTGAGCTGCCACGGTCAGTTGCTCTTTTCGCCCCGCTCTCTGTCTGGCCCCCATCTATTTTTCAACAATCGTCACTTCGCATAGCCTATTTTTCCTTTACAGACCCTTTAACTAAATGAGTACAAAGTGGACTCTGGCTACGCGAAGACTGCGGCAGTGACTAAAAGTCCACATAGTCCCGCTTCAGAAGACTCTCACGATCTACGCTAAATACATCCAACAATTCCCCTATCAACAGCGCTTTCTGCTCAGCATCTCTTTTCGACCAGGTGCGGCTCTTGATCTCCAAAAAGGCTCCTTCGTAAGCCGGCTTAGTTAACCTGTCAAAATTGACCGCGAATTGCACCCCCTTGTACCTGATATGCCAGCGCTGCCGATGCTTGTGGACCTCTTTCACATTGTCAGGCTGAAAATACTCACAATAGAAACGCAGGGTGCGATCGGCCTTGGAAGTGAATCGAGACCGGGAGAGGAGAACGGAATTACCAAACTCTTGCTCGCTGCCAGGCCCGGTTAGAGTCAAGGTGCGGATGGACTCAGGGACTCCCCCCTCTTCCCTCACCACGTTATCCTCACGATGGCGAATGCATCCCTGACTCGCGTCTGCGAAAAGCAGGTAGGCATCGTACTGGTCTCGCACCGAGGGCCTCCACACCACAGAGATATCCGGATGAGCCAGCCCTTCCTTCACAGCAACCTCGCCCTCCACAGATCCCTTGACTTGCACCTCGAACGTCTCCCTCCACTCCAAACCGCCAATGGCCACGAGTTTGTCCAGGAGGCTCTCCTCTCTCCGCATCAGGAAGACGTTTACCCGGTCAGCGATGCGTTGGGCCTCGGCCATGATCATCTCCGCATCCACCGTGAGGAGCTCTCTATCTCTCATCAGCAAACGCCCACTCACCAAGACGTGACGCACATCGGTGCTCTTAACAGCATAAACCAACCGGGAATAAATGTTATCAGCCGACAGCTCGAACTTTGGCGTGACGTGCAGGACGTCCACATCCACTACCGCCAAATCCGCCTGCTTGCCCACCTCAATAGAACCTATAATGTGATCCAAATGCAGGGCTCGTGCCCCCCCGATGGTAGCCATGGTCAAAGCGATCCGTGACGGCACAGCCTTGGGATCGCCCGTGATGCCTTTGGCCAGGAGGGCCGCCAGGCGCATCTCCTCGAACATATCTTGATCATTGTTGCTGGCGGGGCCATCGGTGCCGATGCCGACGTTCAGGCCGAGATCCAACATGCGAGCCACCGGTGCCACACCGCTAGCAAGTTTCAAATTGCTGGTTGGGCAGTGCGCCACGCCGACACCTCTCTGCGCCATCAACCCCATCTCTTCCTCGGTCAAATGCACACCATGTACCGCCAAAGTTTTGCCATCCAAAACACCGAAATCGTCCAGGCAAAACGCCGGCGCACAACCATAAAGCTGCTGGGTGCCCTCCACCCCCGCTTCCGTCTCCGCGACATGGATCAGCAAAGGCACATCATTTTCCTGGGCCAAACGCGTGACCTCCCTCAGAATCTCCGGCGTGCACGTATACGGTGAGTGCGGACCGACAGCAGGCACGATGAGCTCGTGTCCCTTCCACCCGGCAATGAACCGCCGACAATATCCCAAACTTTCGTCGTAGCTAGTCGCATCGGGGGTAGGCAGCTTCATAACCGTTTCAGCACAGACGGCCCGCATACCTGCCTCCTGCGCCGCCCTGGCCACTTCATCCTCAAAATAATACATGTCGGCAAAACAGGTCACGCCCGAACGAATCATCTCGGCACAAGACAGCAAGGTGCCATAGTAACAGAACTCCTCATTCACAAATTCTCTCTCCACGGGCAACATGTAGCCATACAGCCAGACGTCAAGCCGCAGGTCGTCGGCCAGGCCCCTGAGCAGGCTCATGGGCACGTGCGTGTGAGCGTTGATCAAGCCAGGCATGATCACCTGCCCCGCGCAATCAATGGTCTGCTCAGCCTGGTACTCGCCGCCCAAATCGCCCGCTGGCCCAACCGCGACTATCTGGCCACCTTTTATAGCCACCGCCCCCTGAGGAAAAACATCCAGGCGCTCATTCATAGTGACCACCGTGCCATTGGATAGAATCATATCCACTTTCTTCATACTGATACTCCTTCCCAGACATTGCCACCCATTATAACTGCTTTCGCCAGAACCGACAAACTGGCACGTTTCATGCTGTTGTGCTATAATATCAGATGTTTTTCACATCACCGCCGATGCCGAATCCAGGAGGCCCTAAATGCGCGCCGTTGACATCATCGCCAAGAAACGAGACGATCACCCCCTCACCGCCAAAGAGATTGACTTCTTCGTCCAGGGCTTCACGCGGGGAGAGATACCCGATTACCAGGCAGCATCCCTGCTAATGGCCATCTACCTGAAAGGGATGAACGAGCAAGAGACCGCCGATCTCACTATGTCCATGGCCCGCTCAGGCAAGCTGATGGATCTGTCAACCATAGCACCCCTCGTGGTTGACAAACATTCCACCGGCGGAGTGGGCGACAAGACCACCTTAGTAGTTGCCCCCCTGGTGGCAGCCGCAGGATTGCCGGTGGGAAAGATATCGGGCCGAGGCCTGGGCTTCAGCGGCGGGACGCTGGACAAGCTGGAGTCCATCCCTGGCTTCAAAGCCAACCTCTCCACCGAGGAATTCATGGCCACGCTGCGCGATCACGGCATCGTCGTCGTCGGGCAAACGGCCGCCATGGTCCCAGCCGATGGCAAGCTCTACGCCCTGCGTGATGTGACCGCCACAGTGAGCAACATCTCCCTCATCGCCAGCTCCATCATGAGCAAGAAGATAGCCGGTGGTGCCAACGCCATCGTCCTGGACGTCAAAGTGGGCCTCGGAGCTTTCATGCACACCAGGGAAGAGGCCATAGCGCTGGCTCATGCCATGGCTAACATCGGCCAGGCGCTGGGCCGCCGCGTGGCAGCCGTCATATCCAATATGAACCAGCCCCTCGGTCGAGCGGTGGGCAACGCCCTGGAACTCAAAGAGGCCATCGCTACCCTGCACGGCCACGGCCCCACCGACTTTCTCGAGCACTGCCTGGTCATCGCCAGCCAGATGTTACTTCTGGCCGACCGCGCGCCAGACGCCCAAGAGGCCCGCGAGCTGCTGCGGCACGAACTGGATAGCGGACAGGCCTGGCATAAGTTCCGCGATTGGATAATAGGCCAGGGAGGCGACGCGGCCTACATTGATGACCCTTCCCTATTACCCCAGGCAACCCTTGTTGAACCTCTGCCCTCTCCTCGCTCTGGCTACGTAGCTGGCCTGGACGCTATGGAAGTTGGCCTGACAGCGGCTCTCCTCGGCGGCGGCCGCGTCCACAAGGGTGATGCAATTGACCACGCCGTGGGCGTAGTCCTGGCTAAAAAAATCGGGGATTATGTCAAAAAAGGCGAGCCTCTGCTGACTATCCATGCCAACGACGAGCAAAAGCTAACCGACGCCAGGCGCAGACTCCTGGACGCCTACTCCTGGAGCGATGAGCCTGTCGAGTTTCCCCCCCTGGTACACGAGATCATAACTTGACAATTGTCATTGCGAGGCGTGCTGTTTTGCGCCGAAGCAATCCCCTAGCGCGCTTGGAGATTGCTTCGCTCCGCTCGCAATGACAATTGTTCAAAGTTCAAAGTGGTAAATGTACGTCTTTGGCTCCACCAAATCACCTCTGTCATCGAAGGTGATGGGGCCAACCAGGCCTGGATAGTCTTGGAGAGTGCTCAACTCAGCGACGACAGCATCCCTGGCAGGCTCTCCCCGCGACTCGATGGCCCGGGCTAGAGCCTCCAGGAGAACGCAAGTGGCATCGTAGGCCACGACCGCCTGAGGGCCAGGCAATCGTCCGCTTGAGGCCCGGTAGCCAGCCACAAAATCCCCTGAATTGATTCTCGGCACTGGTGTGATGTAAAGGGTTCCTCCAACAGCCTCCCCTCCGATCTGCGCCAACTGGGGGCTGTCCAATTCACTCCCTCCCATCAAAACCGCCTCGACGCCAGCGTCTCGCACCCGCGCTATCAACTCCCCGCCCTCAACCGCTCCCCCACTGAAGAAAACCAACTCAGCAGACGTGAAACGTGAAACGTCAGACGTAAAACGTGAAACGTGAAACGTGAAATCGGCGTCAGTGTCCAGCACGATGGTAGCTCCCAACTGCTCAGCCGTTCGAGCAAAGGCGTCAGCCAAGTCATCGCGGCCGCGCAGGACGGCGAGGCGGCGCATTCCCAACTCCTCCACGACGTAGCGGGCCGCCTCTTTCCCCAAAAGATCGTTACGAGCGTAAAGGCGAAAGACCTCAGGGTAGCCCTGCCCTGTCACAGCGTCCGCGGCCACTGGCGTGATCAGGGCCAGGCCAGCCTGATGGTACTCGTCCAAAGCAGCCAGAGCCGCCTCATCAGAGAAATGGCCGATGACGCCCCTGACATCCGCGTCAACGATCATCTTCCTGGCCTGCAACCTCGCCTGAGCCGGATCGTCACCGTCGTCCAGGGCCACTAACTCCACCATGTAGCCGCTTACGCCACCAGCCGCGTTGCGCTCCCGCACCGCCAGCTTCACGGCGTAGAGCACATCGTAGCCCAGGTGCCGGCGGAGTCCCTCGAAAGGGGCCACCAGGCCGATCTTTACCACAGGGCTGGTACTCCCCAGCGCGGCGCAACCACTGAGCAGCCATCCCAGAATGAAAAGTGAAACGTGAAGCGTGAATTTCTTTCCACGCCTCACGTTTTCACGTTTCGCGGCTTTACGATTTACGTTTTCACGTTTCACGGCTGATACTTCTGCTGATTCTGAAGGTGTTCCTCGAAGGTTACGGCGAAGGCGTGGGAGCCATCACCCTTGGCCAGGAAGTACAGGTAGTCAGTCTCCACAGGTTCCAGAACGGCTTGAATCGAGGCCAGCCCCGGATTGCAGATGGGACCAGGAGGCAGCCCCCGGTGAAGGTAAGTGTTGTAGGGAGAGTTAACGTGGTCGAGCTCTTCTAGCGTCAACGGCGTCTTCCACCATTGGCCCGTATCCTCCTGATAGCCCAAAGCGTACTGCACCGTGGCGCAAGAGTCCAGGTTCATGCTCTCATCCAGTCGGTTCAAAAAGACGCCGGCTATGATAGGCCGCTCCTCCGCCACCACCGCCTCGCGCTCCACGATGGAGGCCAGGGTCACTACCTGGTAGATGCTCATCTCCCGCTCCACGGCTGCCTGGCGCATCTCCGCTGTGAAACGCTGATCGAAATTGGCCAACATGCGCTCAATTATGTCGAGAGCTGTAGGTTGAAGCGGAAGGTTATAGGTATCAGGGAAGAGAAAACCCTCCAAAGTAGCCTCTGGCGGACGGTGCTGCAGAAACTCGTATTCGAAGTCCCCGCTGTGCACCAGGGCCAGAAACTGGTCGCCGTCCACGCCCACTTCTTCTGCCAGCATCTCAGCGATCTGTTCGGCTCGCCAGCCCTCAGGAACGGTCACCGCGATCTCCTCGAGACGCCCGTGCTGCAGGGCCTCGATGATCTCCCCCATGGTCATGTTTGCTCGCAGCTCATAGCGGCCAGCCTCCAGCTTGCCATCGGCTTCCTCGTACTGGGCCAACTGGCGGAAAAGCTCGGCGTCGGTGATCAAGCCCAACCGCTTCAACCGCAGAGCGATATCACCCGCCGTATCCCCCAGCTCCACGACGAAGACGACCGGAGTGGGATCATCGCTGGCTGGTCGGGAGATATCCTCTTGCCGAAAGCGCAAGTAGGCCCTCAAGAGAAAATCATCCAGCGACTCAGCAGCATCACCATCCCCCTGGGTCAGACCGCACCCCCCCACCCCCACCAGCATGAGCATCATTAGCCCAAGAACCAGCATCATCAGTAGACCTAATCTTGCTCGGCCTGGATCGCTAGATCCAGGCCAAAGGCGGGGATTTGGCAATCCCCTTGGAGCGGTTTTGGATCTATTGAGCATTGAGATGCTCTTTTTCATAGGTTTACCCATCCTCTAACGCGAATCCAGATAATCCTGCAAGATCACCGCGGCAGCTACGGCGTCAACTCTCTCCCGCCTCTTCTTGCCCCTCGAGCCCGCTTCCCTCATCAGTTTCTCGGCACTGACAGTGGAAAAACGCTCATCCCACAAAACCAGCGGCACGTCCATCGCCTTAGCCAAGCCTGCCGCATAGCGCTCCACCTTGTCGGCTTGCTCGCCAACCGTCCCGTCCAGGCTCCGGGGATAGCCAACCACCACCTTCTCTACTTCGTACTCCTCCACCAATCGAGCCACAGCAGCGAAATCCTCCTGCCGAGAACCCCTCTGGATGACTTTCAAGCTGCGAGCGAGTAACTGGCTTGGGTCGCTGATGGCCACGCCAATGCGCTTATCCCCCACGTCCAAGGCCAAAATGCGCATCATTCTTCCTGGGTCGAGATGTTAACGCGGAAGCCAAGCCACGGCACCCGCCCTGGCCAGGTGGGTGTGACTTCGATGACAGGAGCTTCCTCCAGGCGCAAGTTCTGACTCAGATATTCCTCGGCCAAATCCAAGGGTTGGCCACGGATGGCTTCCTTGACGGCGTTCTCGTCTACCTCAGCCATCGCTGATCCAGCTCCCTTCATGACGAAGGACACCTTCCCCTCCTCCACTACAGTGATTTCGCCTCTTTGATATTGCAAGCTCCGCTCCACCACTGCGAACCCATCTGGCACCACAGCTTCCAAGGCCGCCCGGATCAGGGCCTCGGCGTCCCCCTCCGCCACGACCGTTCCTCGGAACATCACCTCCATCTTCAGGGTGAGCACATCGGTCTGCTCACCAACGGGTTTGTCGTACTCTTCGGTCACAATGTGATCCATCGCCACGGACTCGGAGACCAGGAACTCTCCTTCCTCTTCCTTGAGCTGCTCACTCAGTTGAGAATAGGCCACCTGTTGCAACTGCTGCAAGAGAATGGTTTGGAGACGCTCCTGATCGGCCGTGGTGACCATCCCTACCTGCTTGACGCTGCCTCCCTCCATTGGTTCGGGATTGCTGACCCTGACCTGCAAAGAGAGAGGCCCTTCAATCATGTTGATCAGGTTGGCCCTCACATTGCCGCCGGGGCCGGGATCAACAGCCACCACCTCCGCTTCAGCAACGGCTCCTACTGTCCCTGGTACAGTAGCTTCCTCAACAGTGGTGAACCTGATAGTGGATCCAGTTGAGGTAGCGATCACCGTCCCCTCAGGCACGGTAACAGGCTGGTTTATGTTATTTATGAAGAAGACCAGCCCTCTGGCCGGCTCATCGGGAGCATCTTTCGTCCCACTAACAGGAATCTGAGCCTTCCCCTCAATCTGAGCTTGCACCACCCGAGCCGGAATCTGGCCCGCCTCATAGTCAACCATGTCCAAGTCAGGGTCAGCTTGTACCGGCAGAGTGGCATCAACCGTCTCATTGGCCAGGACCAAGGTGATCTCGGCGCTGGGCACGATCAAAAGAGCAACGGCCAACACAGCCGAGAGGGCTACGAGGAACACAAAAGCACTAAAGACGCGCTCCCCCCAGCTCAAGCGCTTCCCCCACCTGGGAGTGGCCTTCGGTCGGCGCCACCTGGTTCTCCCCTGGCCCCACCTCGCCGAGACGAAGACCGAAAAGCCCAACTGACGCGCCAGAACCCGCCTCTCGCTGGAGTTGGTGACCAGGGCTACCTCCAGGGCCAGAGACCCGGCGTAGCGTTGGAGCAGCTTGAAATCGAGCAGGCTGTTGAAGGCCTGACACCTCGGCGGCACCACCAGCAGCACCCGTGAGGCTTCGGCCTTTCCCAGACGGGCCCGCACGGCAGTGATGTCGTCGTCAACTTCCAGATGAATAACCTGCGTTGTCAACTAAGCCCCTCCCCAACCAGATCAGGCACCAGGCCCAGGGCCTCCCCAATGCGAGCCACATCCCGGCCGCCAGCCTGAGCCAGAGTAGGTTTGCCGCCTCCGCCGCCGCCCACCACCTGCGCCACCTGTTTTACGATCCGCCCGGCATGGAGACCCCGCTCCACCAAATCGGGAGTGACAGCGGCCACAAAACCAGGCTTAGAATCCATCACCGCACCCAAAACAATGACTCCAGACCCCATACGATTGCGAAACCAGTCGCTCATCTCCCGCAAGGTATCCAGGTCGGCCGCTTTGACCTGAGCGGCCAGGACTTTCACCCCGTCCACATCCTGCACCTGAGAGAGCAGTTCCTCGAAATCCCGCCGGGCGATCTGCCGACGCAAGCGAGCAACCTCCCTGGTCTGCCCCCGAAGCTCATCCTGAAGCGCCAGTACCTTTTGATCAACCTCACCGGGAGAACAACCGAGGGATGCCGCGGCAGATTCCAAAACCCTCATCCGCTTTTGCACAAACTCCTGAGCACCCCGACCCGTAACCGCCTCGATGCGACGCAGGCCCGCCCCGATGCTCGATTCAGAGACGATGTGAAAGGAACCGATCTCGCTGGTACGTTTCACGTGGCTGCCGCCGCAAAGCTCCTGGCTGAGTAGCCCCCCCTCTGTCCCCCCCGATCGCGGCCCCCCCCTCTTTTCCTCCCGACTTTGGGGGGGATGAAGGGGGGGGGCGCCGATTTTGAGCACCCGCACCCGCTCGCCGTACTTCTCGCCAAACAGAGCGATGGCCCCTTCGGCGATGGCCTCTTTGTAGCCACGATGGATTACGGCCACAGGGTGGTTGGCCAGGATGGCCTCGTTGACCAACTGCTCGACCTGGCTCAGCTCGTCTTGAGTGAGCATGGCCGAATGGGTGAAGTCAAAACGCAAGCCGCTGGGACGTACCAGGGAGCCAGCCTGCTGGACGTGCTCGCCCAGGACGCGGCGCAGCACGTTGTGCAAAAGGTGGGTGGCGGTGTGATTGCGGGCGATGTCCGCACGCCGCTCGGCGTCCACCAGGGCGCGGGCCCTGTCACCCACTCGAAACTTGCCTGACACAACCTCCCCGATGTGAACAATGAGTCCAGGGAGAGGCTGTCGGACATCGCTGACTGCCACCTCCCATTGCCCCCCCTCTGTCCCCCCTCGCCCCGTTCCCCCCAACTTTGGGGGGGCAGGGGGGCGGGATGATGGCGAGGAAACGATCGTGCCGGTGTCACTGACCTGGCCGCCGCTCTCCACGTAAAAGGGAGTCGCGGTCAACACCACTTCAACTTCATCGCCCTCCTGCACCGAGTCCACCACCTGGCCATCCCGCACTATGGCTGCCACCTTGGCCTCGGCCTCCGTCCCCTCGGTGTAGAGATGCTCCACGCCGGTGGCGGGAAGCACTCCTGTTCGCTTCAATTCATCCAGAAGACCGCTGTAGACTTCCAGCTTCTCCCCCACCTCCAAGGCGAACTGCTGAGCGGCCCGAGCCCGTTCTCGCTGCTCCTCCAGCGCGGCCACGAAACCCTCGTCGTCCACGGTAAATCCCCGCTCTTTGGCCACGTCCCTGGTCAAGTCCAACGGGAAGCCGTAGGTGTCGTACAGCTTGAAAGCCTGGTCGCCCGGAATCACGGTCGCTCCCCGCGCGCTCAGGTCAGCTATCAGGTCATCAAGCAAAGTCAGCCCCACGTCCAGCGTGCGCTGAAAGCGCTCCTCCTCCTGGGTGATGGTCTGCAGGATGAACTCCCGCCTGGCCTCCAGCTCGGTGAAGTGAGGGCCCATCGTCTCAATCACCACTTTGGCGACCTCGCCCAGGAACGAGCCAGGAAAGCCGACCTTGCGGCCAAAGCGGGCGGCGCGACGCAGGATCATGCGCAGCACATAGTTGCGTCCTTCGTTGCCTGGCAACACGCCATCGCCGATCAGAAAAGTCACTGCCCGCCCGTGGTCGGCGATGACCCGATAGTCCACGATGTTCGCCTCGCGCTCGGCGTCGCTGTGACCGAGCATCTCCTGAACACGATCCATGATTGGGGTAAACACATCGGTCTCGTAATTGGAAACGACGCCCTGCAAAACGGACACCAGTCGCTCAAAGCCCATGCCAGTATCAACGTGCTTGGCAGGCAACTCGCGGAGGACGCCGTTACTATCCTTATCGTATTGTATAAAAACCAGGTTCCACAGCTCAAAATAGCGCCGGCAGCCGCTGTTCACACCGCAAACGTGATGGGGGTCATCCTGAAGGTCACAGGCCTCTTCTCCCCGGTCGAGGTGGATTTCACTGCAAGGGCCGCAGGGACCGGTGTCGCCCATTTCCCAGAAATTGTCCTTGCGGCCAAAATAGAGGATGTGGTCAGGGTCTACGTCCGTTACCTCTCTCCAATAGTGAGCCGCCTCCTGGTCGGCTTCCAGCTCACCCTGGTCATCCTTGAAGACCGTGACCCAGAGCCGGTCTTTGGGCAGGCCCCAGACTTCGGTGAGCAACTCCCACGCCCAGGCAATGGCCTCCCTTTTGTAATAATCGCCAAAAGACCAATTGCCCAGCATCTCGAAGAAAGTGTGATGATAGGTATCGTATCCTACATCCTCCAGATCGTTGTGCTTACCGGAGACCCGCATGCACTTCTGAGTGTCAGCAGCCCGCGTATACCCCCGTTTCTCCAATCCCAGGAAGATGTTTTTAAACTGATTCATGCCCGCATTGGTGAACAGCAGCGTGGGATCATCGCCAGGCACCAGCGAGGCGCTGGGCACTATGGTGTGTCCCTTGCTGGCGAAGAAATCCAAAAACGATTGCCGGATCTCAGCGCTGGTCATTGACATAGACAATTCTCCCTTCAAGGATTAACTTCTACACTGGCGGCATCATTTTAGCCTAAGTCAGCCATAATGTCAAACCCATTTGCTCAATCTTCTGTAAACTGCTTCTTGTCATTTTAGCATTTTTATGGTATAATTATATTAAATCAAGTGATTATCCGGGTTTACTCACGGTTTGTAAGGAGGTTAGAGAATGACTGGGAAACGAGGCATATTGACTCTGACGATTTTCTTGACACTGCTGACCTTCCTTCCCCTCGTAGCGCGCGCGGGGTGGACAAGGAGCCAGGAAATGCAGCAACCCGCCACCGATGGCGACTTCACTATCAGCTTTGTGCCTAACGGGAGGCAGAGAAACCCGGCCATCGCCTGCAGCCCCGAAGGGCGATGTCTGGCCGTCTGGGAAAACTCCATAGAAGACAACTGGCGCATATACGGACAGTGGACGGTAAACGGGGAGCTAGAGGATGAGAATTTCCCCATATCAGCAGCGCCAAGCAATCAGTACGACCCCGCCATCGCCTATAACAGCTCAAAGGATGAGTACCTTGTGTCGTGGTGGGACGACAGAGACTACGTCATGAGTGGCTACAACATCTATGGACGGCTGATCGCAAGCAATGGAGAAGCAAGAGGTGGCGATTGCCCCATCACTGCCGTCCCAGGCGATCAACAACATCCCGACATCACTTATAACAGTACAGATGGCGAGTACCTGGTGGCCTGGCAGGATCTTCGTCACGGGGATTGGGACATCTTTGGACGACGGATTTCAGATGACTGTACGCAGTTAGACAACGGCTTTTCCATCTCCAGAGTACCGGGTCTCCAGAGGCATCCCGCTGTGGCCTACAACAGCACCGACAATCAATACCTGACGGTGTGGTGGGATAATAGAAACTGGCAAATCACCGACGAGGACATCTACGGACAGGTGGTCTCGCATGACGGCACTCCGCTGAATGGTAACTTCCCTATCTCCACCGCAGAGGGCCTGCAGGGTTATCCCGACGTGGCCTATAACAGCGCAGGCAACGAGTATTTGGCAGCGTGGGCCGATGACAGAAATTCTACCAGCAGCGGCTCAGACATCTACGCGCAGCGAGTATCATCCCAGGGAGAACTTTTGAACGGCGAAGGCAACTTCGCCGTATCCAGAGCCACAAATGACCAGGAGTATCCCGCGCTCGTCTACAATAGCGACATGGCCCAATATCTGATAGCCTGGCAAGACTTGCGCTACGGGAACTGGGACGTGTTCGCTCAGTTGGTCTCAGGCCAAGGGGAGCTTCTGGACACGGCTGGTAATTCTGGCGCAGATCCTACAGTAAACTTCTCCATCTCAGCGGCCCCCAACAGCCAGGAGCGACCAGCCCTGGCCTGTGAGCAGGATGGCTACTCGACTACCTGGCAGGATAGCCAGCACTACGATTTCGTCGCAGAGGATATCTACGGGCAACGTATTTCGCGGCAAGGAGAATTCCTGGGCAGCAACTTCCTCCTCGTCACCACTCCCCTTTCTCAGAGATACCCCGCTGCAGTGTACGACGGTCACCAAAGCTACCTGGTGGTCTGGCAGGATGACAGGAATTCGACCGATGCCGATATCTACGGGCAGATCGTGGATACCACTGGCAACCTCCAAAGCATCAATTTTCCTATCTCCAGCTCAGCAAGGGACCAGTACTTTCCTGCTGCAGCCAGTGACACCGGAGGCGATTTTCTGGTAGTCTGGCAAGACTCGCGCTATGGCAGTTGGGATATCTACGGACGGCGCGTCTCAAACGAGGGGGCGTTATCAGGTGACGAACTCACGATATCCACAGCAGCCAGTGACCAACGCTTTCCCTCCCTGGCCTACGGAGGTAAGTACCTGATAGTCTGGCAAGACCATCGCACTGGGGATTGGGACATATACGGACAGTGCATCTCTTCCGATGGGGAGCAGGGAAACAGCTTCCCGATAACCACCGCTCCGGACAGCCAGGAGCGACCTGATGTCGTCTACAACAGCGTCAAAGACGAGTACCTGATCATCTGGCAGGACTACCGCCACGGGAATTGGGACATCTACGGGCGCAAGGTCTCAGGGCAGTGCTCTCCGCTAGGTGATGAGTTCCCCATATCCCAAGAGGCGGAGCGCCAGTGGTATCCTGCTTTGGCCTACAACAGCGGCGAGAACCAGTACCTGATGGTATGGTGGGACAACAGAGACGCAGCCGCCGGGGGGGATATCTATGGTCAGCGACTGTCACCTGAAGGCGAATTACTGGGCGCCGATCTCCCCGTCGCCGCCGCCCAGGGTCTCCAATGGTTTCCCGACGTAGCCTATAGCAACTTCGACAACGATTATCTGGTAGTGTGGGAGGATAATAGAAACTCGACCAGCACTGCTTTCGACATCTACGGACAGCGGGTGGCAAGCGATGGAGAAATGAAAGGCCACAACTTCCCCATCTCTACAGCCCCAGACAACCAGGAGCGTCCAGCTCTGGCCTACAATGATCTTGGAAACCAGTGTCTGGCAGTCTGGCAGGATGATAGGAACTACAATACTCTCTTCTGGGAAATCTACGGAGAACTCCTGGAGGACGTGGCTATCTCCAAAGAAGCCCCCATCAAGGCCCCCCCCGGCTCAGACATCGTCTACACCATATCCTATCGTAACGAAGGTGCCAGAGATGCCACAAACGTGCTGATCACCGACACCTTGCCTCCAGCCACAACCTATCTATCCGACACAGCCCCCTTCTCTCGAACCGTAGCTGGGAACACCGTGGTTTGGGAAGCAGGCCCACTCGCTGGAGGCGACTCAGGTCAGTTCACGCTGGTGGCCAAAGTCTCACTCACAGCAACAACCGGCAGCATCCTGACCAATACGATCCAAATCAACACCGGCCTCCCAGAAAGCGATTACAGCAACAACAGTGCCCAAACGGCAACCAAGATACCACCCTGGACCTTCATGGTCTACCTCAACGGAGACAACGACCTGGACCCCCTCATGGAAAAAGCCTTCAACAACCTGGAGAAGGCAGCCCAAAATCCTGACGTCAACATCCTGGTGCTCTGGGACCGATGTTCTCTGCTCTCAGACGACGGAACAGAGTGCCTCGACAAAGATGAGGGTATCGAAAACACCCGCCTATACAGGGTCGAGTACGACGACAGTGACCTGATAACATCGCCTGTTCAGGAAGTGAGCTGGAATCCGGGCGAGTTGGACATGGGCGACCCCGACACCCTTGTCAATTTCGTCACCTGGGCTAGAAGTAACTACCCTGCCAAACACTACTTCCTCTCGATTCTCGACCACGGCGGCGGTTGGTCCCCCACCTTCCCTGAGGAGCCTGAACAGGGTCTAGCTTCCCCACCTCCCTCCAACCCTTCGACGGACCTCAGGGCAGGCGTTGGGGGGCCAGGGGACCATTTCATCCCCCTCCGCCGCAGCTATCACATGTTCGGAGGCACTGGCCTCAGTTGGGATTTCTCTGACGATTACGATTACCTGTCCACGGCCGAAATGAGGCATGCCTTCTGCAGCATGACCAGGGAAGGCACTGAAAAAATAGACGTGGTATTCTACGATGCCTGCCTGGTGGGGATGATCGAAGAGGTCTACGCGATCAAGGACTATACCAACTATTTCGTCGGCTCCGAGAACGAGGCCTGGGGCTCCATGCCCTATGACCAGTACATTGACTCCATAACTTCCTCTACTCAACCCCAGGAGTTGGCGATAGATGTGGTCAACGATTACACAGCGTCCTTACCACTGACTGGGCATCCCTCTACCATGTCAGCCGTTGATCTGGCAGCAATCAACGAAGTCGCACTGGCAATTGATAGCCTGGCCAGGGCGATGATAAACGGCCTGACCTCGGCCGAGACCGCGTTACAGCTAAAGGATGCTTACCTCCTGGCCCAGAAGTTCGACTACAACAGCGACTGCAAGCTGGAGGGGGAAATTGACGGCTACGTTGATTTATATCACCTGGCATTGCAAATCGAGGAAAACGTAACGGATACAGCGATACTGACCGCTGCTCAGTCGGTAATAAACGCGCTGGCCCCCCCTTCATCCCCCCCAAAGTTGGGGGGGAAAGAGGGGGGGGGCGCATTTGTCATCGCGGAGCAGCATCGCAGCGGCTACCCCTGGGTGATGACCGGGCCTTTGGAGTACTGGAACCTGGATAATGCCCACGGAATATCCATTTATCTTCCCCTGGGGCAGGACTTGCTGATGACATTAGAAGATGAGGACGGTATCACCGAAACCGTAAAAGTGCGTGACTGGTACACCGATGACCAACTATCGTTCGCTGCGAATACCCAGTGGAACGAGTTCATCGCCACTTACTATGCGGTCACCTCCACCCCGGTTCCCACCTCCACCTTGCAGGGGCCCAGGGGAGGGATTCGAGCCATCCGGTGGAGAATCTACCTCCCCATGGTGCTCAAGAAGTGAGTAACGCGAGTGACAAGTGAACTGAAATGAGATACGACGACTTCGAGTTGTTGGTAATGCCAAAAGGCGCCGACGGGTATCCTGCCCGAGTGATCTCGGCCACCGCAGGCGAGGCCCAGAGAATCCTCTCCTTCGACTCTGCCTCCGACGACGTCCAGCGTGCCCTGACAAGAATCAAGGCCGAAGAGACCGATGAGGAGCTCTTCATCAGCCTGGGCAGAACGCTCTTCCAGCAACTATTCAGTGGCGAGATAGAGGATGTCTACAGAGCCAGCCTGGGATATGCCAGAGCACAGGGAAAAGGCTTGCGCATCAGGCTACGCCTTGAACCGCCCGAACTTGGCGCCATCCCCTGGGAGTATCTTTACGATGAACTGAACGACCTCTTCCTGGGTGTCTCACCGGAAACCCCCATCACGCGGTACATCCAGGTGCCTGAGCCTCCCCGCTCTATCACCATCCATTCCACGCTTAAAGTGCTGGCGGTCGTTTCCAATCCCATCAACCTGGCCGAACGTGGCCTGCCAGAGCTGGATGCGGAGAAAGAAAAACAAGTCCTGAATCAGGCCCTGGAAGAGTGGGTAAAGGCGGGCCTGGTGCAGTTGGAATTCCTCGATCACGCTGTGGCCAGCGAAATCCGGGAGAAGCTGCGTCGGTATCAGCCGCACATTTTCCACTTTGTGGGGCACGGCGCCTTCAGGGACGACCAGGCATACCTGGTTATCGAGGACGATGATCGTCGTCTCAGGTTGATCACCGATAGAACCTTCCGCGAGTTCTTCCTCGGCAACGACTTCACCAAGCTGGTAATCCTCAATGCCTGCCAGAGCGCGACTACTTCGTCAACCCAACCAATGGTGGGTTTGGCACCCAACCTGGTGCGCCGGGGGCTGCCCGCAGTGGTAGCCATGCAATACAGCATCTGCGATGACACGGCCATCAAATTCTCCAGGGAGTTCTACCGCGCCCTGGCAGTAGGCTTCCCCGTGGATACGGCCATATCCGAGGCCCGCAGGGGGATCTACATTGACTGTGGGATGGAAAGACGGGACTGGGGCATTCCCGTGCTCTTCATGAGAGCGCCAGATGGGATTATCCTGAAGCTCACCAAGCCCATCGCTCGCCCCCTGCGGCTGGAGTCCATCCCCGGCGGCGGTAATTTCATCGGGAGGAAAAAGGAACTCGATGAATACCAAAAGAAGCTCGATTCCCAGAACATAATCGTAATCGGGGGGACGGCAGGGGTAGGCAAGACCATGCTGGGCACTCAAATAGTGGCCCAGCAACCCCAAAGGAGGGTCTTCTGGCATACCTTCCATAGGGGCTTAAATGACAACCTGGAATCGGTCATCTGGGCCCTGGGAGGATTCCTGGCCGCAAACCAGGACGACGCACTGCAGAGATTTCTCGACCTCAACGTCGAGAAACTAAAGGAGGAGAGATACCGGATAAACGAGGCCATCAACCTCCTCATCTACAGCTTGGAACAGGGCTCTTACCTGCTGTGCTTCGATGATTTTCAGGTAGCTGACGAAGACGAGAAGATCAATTCCCTGTTCGAGATATTCAATGGCCGATTGCAAACCACCAGAGCCATGGTGATGAGTCGCCGCAGGCCCCGTTTCGCCGATGCCCTGGGCCTGGACTATGAGCCTCTGGCGGGTCTAAACAAAGAGGATGCCGAAACGCTTCTCGATAGAGGTGCCATCAATCTAAGTGCCGAGCTTTTCGCCAAACTCTACGATCAGACCCTGGGAAACCCCAAGCTCCTGGAGTTGTTCATCACCTGGATGGAGAACAAAGTATGGAGAAGTGATGAGGTCAGTGAGTTTATCAACCGTGCATTTGGGGAAAGAGTGGAAGAGTACCTGGTAAGGAACGTTTACGAAACCCTGTCAGTAGAAGAACAGAAACTACTCAAAGCGATTTCCATCTTCAGAGCTCCCGTAGACGAAGAGGCAATTGGCGAAGTATTGATTGAAGAAGGCATGGAAAACGTGGACCGCCTCCTTGACGCTCTGGTGCACAAGTATGCGGTGCAAGAATCCGATTACGGGGAGAAATACCTCCACTCCCTGTTAGGCGAGTTCTGCTATGACCGGCTCAGGACAGATGCCCCCTTTAGAACAAGATTGCACAAGAACGCAGGGCGATACTACCATGACCAAGAGGATTACCTTGAGGCAGCACACCACTATTTCGAAGCCAGGGAATACCAGAAATCGGCAGAAATCATCACTGATAACTTAGAGCAACTGATTTACGCTGGTCAGTCCAGTGCGATAATGCGTCAACTGAGAAAACTCGGTCTGCCCCCCTGCCCCCCCAAAGTTGGGGGGAACGGAGGGCAGGCAGACACTGGGGATCTAGGGGGACTAGATGCAGAAACCTGGGCATCGGTTTGTATAGCTATGGGCGACGCTTGCATGATAGCAGGCGAATACGATGCCGCTATAGAAAGCTACCAAACCATTCTGGAGAGTCACTTGCCCCTCCTGTTGAGTTCCCGAAAAGTGGCGGATGTCCAACGAAAGATTGGCGCAAGTTATCAAAGAAAAGGGCAATATGATCAGGCGCTAAGACATTACGATGAGGGAATCCAGATATTGGGTGAAAGTGTCTCGGTCGAGATGGCCAGAATTTACGGGGATCTTAGCTGGATTTATGCCTATCAGGGGGAACACGAGAAAGCGATCGAAAGCGCTCAGCAGGGTCTCAAAATAGTTGAAGGAACGGGGTATGAAAAAGAGACGGCAGATTGCCATGATGCCATCGGGAATATTTATTTACAACAGGGCGACTACGATAGAGCCATCGAGCATCAGACCAGAGCTCTAGAGGCGAGAAAGAGAATTGGAGATAGGATTTGGCTGGCCCGATCTTATATTAACCTTGGAATGGCGTATAAATTCAAGGGTGAATACGATAAGGCGCTTAAATACTACACGGATAGCCTGGCAACCTCTGAAGAAATCGGGGATATATATCGTATTGCTGGCTCACACGGCGAGCTAGGTTTTGTACAAGATGTCAAGAGCAACTATGACGAAGCAATCTGGCATTACGATAAAGCTCTTGCATCATTCATCAGGCTGGGAAACAAGCCCCTGGTGGCGATAACCCATAACAACCTGGGAGAGGTTTACAGAGGCAAAGGCGAATATGACCAGGCAATGGAACATCTTAACACGGCATTGAAGATGTACGTTGATTTCGAGGACAAGGAGGGCCTGTCCGACGTATATAGAATCCTCAGCGAAATCAGTCTGGGCCAAGGCGACACGGACCAAGCACAAGAACACTGCCACAAAGCTATCCAATTGGCAATCGAGATAGACTCCAAATACTGCGAGGGTTGTGCCTACAGGACGTTGGGGAAAATCCAGGCCGCGACGCAAAACCCCGACGAGGCCAGAAAGCACCTGCATCAATCACTGGACATCTTCAGGGAGCTTGGCGACGAAGGGGAAGTGGCTTACACGCTGAGCGACATAGCGAACTTTGAGTACGAGGCGGGAGATACCACGAGGGCAAGAGGGACATGCACTGAGGCCCTGGAGATGGCTGAAGAGTTGGGGATAAGTAAAATCGTTGAAGAGATGACCGACCTGAAGCAGAAGCCGGCTTAGAAACAGCCTATACACATCAGACCCCCTGGGCTCGCTACGCATCACCCAGGGGGTCTTTTGTTTCGACAGGCTCAACACAGGTTTATTCCTGGAGCTGGAAGATCCACACAGCTCCATTGGAGTAGACTGGCCAATAGTAAGGACTGCCCATGAGCATCTGCGGGGTGATGCTCCCCCCACGAGCGCCAATGTAGACGTGGGTCACACCGCTGTCCTCCAGAAGTTGGCGGGTGCTCTCCTCATCGAAAGATTCGATGGCAACGACCGCCTCCGCCAGGTCGTTGATCCCCTTCACGTACTCGGCGGAGCCATAGATATAGATTGCCGGAGGCAGGATCGTGTCGCGCCCGGTCAACAACGGTATCCAATAGCCACCATCGGTGCCCACGTAAGTGCCGCCCTGCCAATGGCGCACGTTGATCAGGAACCTGGCATCAGAGGGAACGTGACGGCGGATCCAATCCATGGCCGCCACGTCGTCCTGGGTCGCCAGTACAGTGCTGGGGTTGACGATCGCCAACATCCCGCCTGCTCCCCACAGGGCAACGAGGGCGATCACGATAGTAAGTATCAACCACTTGAGATTGGAGGCTGGAGGTTGGAGATTGGAGGTTGGAGATTGGAGAGAAGCCAGGAAGTAGCCGCCTAGAATGGCCAAGGGAACGAATAAGGAAATGGCCAGCGAGGCATTGTTGATTAGCCAGGTGCTGGGAAAGCCCAGAATGGTGGGGTTAGCGACTAGAGCCGCGATGATTACCCAAAGAGCCGTCAGGATAACGGCTCGCTCCCGCTGGTAGAGACCCCAAAGTAGGCCACCGATGGAGAGAGCAATCAGCTCTCGGTTGCGCCTGAGCACGATCAGGTCATAGGGGACAACGTTGTACGAAGGCGCGCCTTGCATTCTGGAGGGCAGCGTCGCCAGGGGCAACAGAGCACGAGCTAGATTCATCAGCCAGGGCAGGGTCAGCAGGACAGCCAAAAGACACACCATCGCCGCTCGGCCCCAATATCTCAGAACCGAACACGGAGACACGGGACTTCCATGTTTCCGTGTTCCCCCGTGACTCCGTGTTAAGGTCTCGTAGAGCAGATAGGCTAGCAGGAAGCAACCGTAGAGTATCAACACCCGATAGTGAGTGAGCGCCAGCCCGGCCACGCTGACGGCAGCGATTGGAAGTTGGAGATTGGAAGTTGGAGGACGGGGATTTGGCAATCCCCTTCGAGCAGTTTTGGCACCGACACCCTTCATCGTGAAAACGATGGCCGTGGGCAGAAGGGCCAGCCCGGTCAACTGGGTGTAACGCCCCCAACTGACGTAGTAGGCAGGCATGGTGGAAATCACGCCCACGATCAAGGCGCCGAACAGACCCGCCAGGCGACGGCCAGTCAAGCACTTTACCAATAGATAGGCAGAGAGCCCCATGAGCCCGTTGATGACCTGTCCCACCACGAGCATCGCCCGCGGTATCTCCAGGCCCGTCAACCAGTGGAAAACCGCTATCAGGGAGTGAAAGCCAAAGTGATAGATGAATTGCCCTATCGGCAAAAGAGGCTCATAGGACTGCGGCACTCCGCCCTGGGCCACTATCAACTGCGTGATCAGGGTGTGATGCACCGAGTCAATCCAGGCAGGCACGACCAGGTTGCGGATGTGGATAAAGCGCACCACGAGGGAAACGAGAAAGATGAAGAGAAAAGCAACGATGAAGGGCCTGTCGGCGGGGCGCAGCCAACGCTTTAGGTCCCTGAAACCCGTGGAGGCCAGCCGCCAGAGAGCCCCGACGCTCAACGCCACCGCCGCTATCAAAACCCTGGTCCCATTCAAGACAATGCCCAGGACGGAGCAAAAAAGCAGCGCCAGCGGCACCAGGGCCAAACTCAAGCCGACCACCAGCGCCAAATGCTCCAGAGGCTCCGTTTCGAACTCGAAGGGGAGCAGGCTGTAGAGCAAGTAGCCGGGGAGGGTGAAAAGAGCCAACAGGGGCAGGATCAGCCAGGCGCCACCCAGCAGGCCGCGCCAGACGTCGCGGGCCACGAGGGCCAGGTTGTAATCGTAGTAGGTCTTGAAGTGCAGGTCGCCCTCGCTCGGCTGACCGCCCAGGTACATCGTCCCCTCACCGTAGGCATCAAAGGAGCTGTACCAAACAGTCGTCCCGTTTCCCTCCGTCGCGTCGAGGAAGAAGTAGTAGGTCTTGTCCTCCGAGTCGGCCTGAGGAGGAAAAGAGAAGCGGCACGGGTCGTTGTGTTTCCAGTTGGATGTATCAACGGTAAGGGTGGCGATGTCACCTGCATTCTGGGAATCGGAGCGAAGGTGAAAAGTCAGGTGGCGCGGAGCGTCGGGGGGTGAGCCGTCGTGGGGATAGACGACCACGAGCAACTCCACAGCCGAGAGGCGGGGATAGTGCGAAACGAAGGTCTGGCCCACAGTTTGTGAACCAGCGATCAGCGGGGCAGCTTTGTCCAGCCTCTCTTGAACGTTGTCCGTCTCGACAACGGAGCCTGCACAGCCACCGCTGAGAGCTGCCAAGATGATAAGGAGCAATCCCAGTATGAGCTTTTTATCCGACATCTGCGGCGGGAACACCTACCCGGAGGGATAGGGAGTAGCTGGTGCTGGTGTAGGCGTGGGCAGCACCGGATAGGGAGTCGCCGGCGTTGGTGTAGACGTGGGTAGCACCGGATAAGGGGTCTCTGACACTGGCGTAGCCGTGGGTGGCACCGGCGTCGCTGCCGCCGGCACGGGGGTAGCGGTGGGCATCGGTGTAGGTGTTGGCTCTGGCGGTTTCTTGCAACCAGCCAGTAATGCAGTAATCACCATTAGCGAGAAAAGAACCTTCAGCAATTTCATCTTGCCTCCTTGATCGTCGCGGATGATAGGGGCAATTTTAACCCAAGTTGGCGGTAATGTCAAACTTCATTGAGCGTTGAGAAAGAGGCGCTGATAACAACGGACTGGCTAGATTAACGGATCAAGCAACTTGAACTGAAATTGAACTCGGCGACGAGAATATCATTTACGTCAAGAGGTTTTTGGTCAGGCGAATACTTCCGTTCTTCTATTAGCATTTCACTTCGATTTTCATCTCTTCAGCAACTTTTCACACCGCATTATTATAACCTCAGAATAGAGGTTATGTCCATAGGCTTGCGAACAAGTCAGTTTCTGGCTCCCGCCCCGGTTCGAGACGAGAGCCAGCCAGAGAGAAGCACTCATATCTCTCCCGCCTCCCCCAGCGTAATAACACAGGCCAACACCACGCGCACCCCTTCGGCGGCATACCTGGCCAGCGTCCCCCCGATGCCGAAACTCTCATCGTCGGGGTGGGCAAAGACAGCTAACAGCGTTCGTTGTTCTTCCAAGATGTCATCTCCTTTGTTCGTCGGGTGGCCCTTGGTCAGTTGGTCAGATGGTCATTGGTTATTTCGTCATTGGTCATTTATCAAATCGTTTTTCTCAAGGTGTTGATCGCGCTCTCCACGCTGCGTCTTGTTCGGGCATCCACTGCCTCCAACCAGGCCTCGTAGACGGGTAGGAGATCGGTGAACTGCGGCAGGAAGGTCCTGGTCATGCTGCGGATGACGTCGCACAGCACCCAGATGCTATTCGGGTCGGCTGCATCCCGGTGAGCGAGGACGAAATCGTGGACCGGCGCTATCTGGCCACGGGCACTGATGCGGATGGCGAAGCTCAGGGCCCGTTTGACGTCGAGGTCTGAGTCGCCCAACGCAAGCTCGACCAGTTCCAGACAACGGGCCGTGTAGTCGGCGCGCTTCATGGGCAGCCGTCCGATGGCAGTGATGGCCGCGCGGCGGACCCACTTGTTCTCGTCGGTCACCCAGGGAGCCAGGCGGTCCAAGTAACCCTCCGGGTCCTTCCTCACGATGGGCTCCAGCGCGGTCATGGCCAGTTGGTCGCAGTCCTCCCAGGCAATGCAGGCCTGAGCCAGTTGGTAGATGACCGGGATGACCGCCTCCGGTGCGGCCAACTCCATTGGTCCCAGGAAGGTAACGGCCACGATCCGCCCCTCACGGCCATAGCTATTCCAGAGGTGACGGGCCAGGGGCATGAAATCGGCCACCCGTTTCCTGGCCACCTTGCCGATCTCCTTACCCATAGCCTTGAGGACAGGCACCGGCGTGCCGGCAGTCTTGAGCCCCAGGAATTGCTCGGCCTTGTCCAGATCGATGCCCGTGGGCGTGGCCTGGAGCCAGACATCACGCAAGGCCTCAGCCGTCGAATCGAGGTCAGCAGGGGAATAATCGCCGATGATCTGGCGCGCCGCGCCGGCAGCTTCTTTGGGATCCATGTCCACTCCTCCTCAAACGACCTGATTATAACACGGAACCAGAGAGAGGGCAATTGTTATTGACAGGAGCGGAGAAACGGAGTAGACTTCTTTCGGATGAAGGGTGTTACTTTTTGCCGCCTGGCACGATATAGTAGATGAGGACCAGGAGATGTCCCGCTCCAAGGAGAGCACACGATCACGGCTGGAGATGAGAACGAAAGGGGGTAACGATGTCAGAGACAAGACGAGGTGGCACCTGGGGCGAAGCTACGCTGGCTGGGCTGCCTCACGTGCTTTTCCCACTGATCGCGGCAAGTTCCCTCATCACCCGTTATCTGAAATGGGTGCGGATTAACGAGGACGCGGCAGCGATGTGGGCGTTCGCTAACGCGGCAATGCTGGCGTTCGCTGGAGTGATCGTCGTGATGCTCATCTTCGCCTGGCGGCGGCACTGGCCGCGCTGGGCCGCCAGTTGGATCGGCTATGGCTTGATCGTGGCGTGGATCGCCCCATTTGGCCTGGGTGGGGGCTATACAGTCACTAGCTGGCTTGCCTCACAGATGCCGACTGCCTTGGCAGACCTTTTCTTCTTCGCCCAGATCCTTTTTTCCATCGGAATCGGCTTCATGCTGGCCGGGCGCGACCGTCTCAGCGGGCTGCTGGTGGCGCTGCCGGCGGTACCGATGTGCTGGGCCTGGATTGAATCCGATGCCATCTATTCGGCCATCGGCCTGCCCCTCTTCATCGGCGCCGGCTTAGCGACGGCGCTGACCGCAGCCGTCATGGTGTACTCAGGACACGAGCAAGTCGGCATACGATTGGCGCTGCTGGTCAATCTGCTGACCCGACTCCCTTTCACCTACGCTCGCCTCTATCACCATGAATACCTGCTGCCCCCCACCACACTGGAGGCAATCGCTGTCTCCGTCCGCAATGTCGTGTTAGGCGCAATCCTGGTCACCGGGCCGTTGTGGGGATGGGCATTGTGGGAGCAGGGACGGCGGCTCATTGCGCGCGGCGTGAGACGTCAGGCAGGCGAGAGGGCTGTGCCAGGCCCTCGTCGCCACACCATCGCCTTCACCCTTCGGCGCGTGCTGCGTAAGTGGTGGCTCATCGGGGCGATTCTGGCGACCACCGGGGTGCTCGTGATAGGTGCCCGTCCGTGCGGCTGGCTCGACGTGGCGCTCAACGTCAGCGGCTGCCAGTGCACGCTGGAGAAGCACGATAGCCCTGTCCAGAGCGTGGCTTTCTCCCCCGACGGCGCTCTGCTGGCCTCCGGCTCCTGGGACAGCACGATACGGTTGTGGCAGGTGGCGGATCGGACGCTTCTGTATATGCTGGAGATGCCCACCGCCGGGGACGCGAGCTACTCGCATGACGTCGCCTTCTCGCCCGACGGGGCGACGCTGGCCTCCGGCCTGCCGGACGCGACCGTGTGGCTATGGCGGGTGAGCGATGGGACGCTCCTGCGCACGCTCCGGGGAGACGCCGACAAGATCTGCAGCCTGGCCTTCTCGCCGGATGGGCGCATCCTGGCCTCCGGCTCCTGGGACAGCACGATACAGTTGTGGCAGGTGGCCGATGGGACGCCTTTACGGACATTGACAGGCCACAAGGATGGAGTGCTCGACCTGGCTTTTTCGCCCGACGGGTCGCTGTTGGCCTCGGCCTCTTTCGACGGGGAGGTACGGGTCTGGCGAGCGGCGGATGGCACGCCGCTACATACGTTCGAGCCTATGGAAAGCGTGGTAGAAGGCGTGGCCTTCTCGCCCGACGGGTCGCTGCTGGCTTTGGCGTCGTGGGACGGGTGGGTGCAGGTGTGGAGCGTGGGCGATTGGCGCTGCCTGCGAGTGATAAAATCCGAATCGTCTGGGATACACGACCTGGCCTTCTCGCCGGACGGGACGATCCTGGCGGCCGGGGATTCCTGGTACCGGCTTCAATGGTGGCGGGTGGCCGACGGCACACTGCTGCGCGACGTGGGAGGACACGAGAACACCGTGGAAAGCGTGGCCTTCTCGCCAGATGGGGAGATCCTGGCTTCGGGCTCGCTGGACGGCACGGTACGGCTGTGGCGGGTGCCAGAGGGAAGGTAGACTCTAATCAAGGAGAGCACACGATCATGGCTGGAGGTGAGAACGACGCCCGGCTAGTGACCGCTGCCAGGCGGAACCGAGCTGCCTTCGTCGCCCTCTACCGACGTTACCTGCCCCGTGTCTATCGCTACGTTTACCGGCGAGTTGGAAATCAGCAGGACGCCGAGGATCTGACAGCATCGGTATTCACCGAGGCGCTGGAGAGCCTGGAGGATTACCGGGAGCAGGGGAGCTTCGCCGGCTGGCTGTTCACTATCGCCCATCACAGGGTGGCCGACCACCATCGCCGCCAGCGGAAAAAGGTAGACTTTAGACAAGTGGCGCCCTTCCTGGCTGATCCCGCCCTGGATGTTGAGAGCAGAGTGGAACAGAAAGAGCGGTTGGTCCGGCTAGCCGCAACGATACGAGAGCTTGCGCCGGATCGGCAAGAAGCCCTGGCTCTCCGCTTCTTCGGCGAGCTCTCCAACAAAGAAGTGGCCCAGGTGATGGGCAGGAGCGAGGCTGCGGTGAAGATGCTGGTCTGTCGGACCCTACGTCAATTGCGAAGGAGGTGTGGGGAAGATGAACGATGAGCTTTATGAGGCCGATGAGTTGAGCGAGCTGATTGACCGGGTGGTTCTCCACGGTGCTGAGACCATCGGGGTGGAGTCGAGCCTGGATGAGGAAACGGCTGCCCTGGTTAATGACTTGCGAGCCATGGCCCAGGACATCTCGATGCGGGAAGGATTCGCTCGGGAGCTGGAGGAACGATTCCTTGCCAGGGAGACCGTTCCGGCCAGCCAGCACGTCGTTGGAGAAGCACCCTTACGTCGCTTCTGGGCTCAATTGGTGCAGTCCTTCAGCCAACACCACTGGGCGACAGCAGCAGCCCTTGGCTTGCTGCTTACTGTGGCCGTGGCACCACTGGCCGCCGTAGGTCCCCAGCCCGTCTGGGCCGACCTGCAACGGCTGCTGGGCTATGTGCCCGGCGTCGGATTCGTCAACCTGGAGGATACCCGGGTGCTGATGGCCCCGGTGGAGGTCACCCGGAACGGCGTGACCCTGCGCGTCGAGCAGGTGCTGGCTCGGCCAGATCACACGGTGATCGTCATCCGCAGTGAGGGACTGCCACCGGAGGATCAACTCTGGCCCCACGGTGCGCGAGAAGATAGTGATTATCAGCCCCGGCTGCGCCTGTCCGACGGCCGCACGCTGATCTCCGAGTCCTGGACCTTACGCCTGGGTGCAGGCATGCTGGAGTTTCCACCCCTGCCGGCCGACGTCTACCGCGTCACCCTGGAGTTGCCACGTCTGCCGCTGCTTCCCGCTGGCGCAGCCCCCGAGGCGTGGAAGGTTCTCTTGAACCTCCGTCCCGCCACGGGCGCACTGGTGGCGGAACTCTTCCCACAACCATACGCACCACCTCACGCCAGCGATACCCACGCTGGCATCACCCTGCATGTCTTGGAAGTTGCCCACAGTCCACAAGAGACAGCGCTGCGCTTCCAGGTGCAGTGGCGCGACTCGGACTGGGAGTTCCACAACATTGGCGGCGACCAGTCGCCAGTGCTGCGCGACGACCTGGGCCACGTGTACTTGGATGTCGTTCCTTCTAGCAGCGGCTCCTTGGTCCAGACCAAGGTGATACGCATCCCGGATAACCTTGAAATAACACCCACCCCGACCCCCCCACTCCCTACCTACGAGCAAACGAAGGCCTTCGCCCCGGCGTCCCCCTCCGCGCAGTGCTTAACCCTGTGGGTGGACGCGCTCGAATTCGAGGTTCCGGCCGAGGGAAGCTTCACTGTGGATCTGGGCGACGATCCGCAAGTGGGCGACTATTGGCCGTTGGATGTGAGCCTGACGGTGGCCGGATTCCCCGTGCACATCACCGGCGCGCAGTTGGTGCACGAGGAGCTACAATTGCGCGATGGCTCCAGGCAGCGGACGCTGCTGCAGTTCGACATTGGCCTGGTGCCGGATCAAGGTGACCGCACACTGCGAGGGCTCTACCTGGACGGAACGGCGGCTGGCTTCAGCGGTAGCGGCGGCGGCTACAGCCGCGTGGGCGGCCTGCGTGCCAGCCTGGACCTACAGGAAGGGCAATCCATCCCATCTGGTTCCATCCGGGTGTGGGTCAGGAGCGCGGGTGTGCTCATCCGGGGGCCATGGACCATTACCTGGACAATACCCGGTGCTGACGAGGCAGGGGCCACCCCGGTCACGCTTCACCCCAAGGACGCCGTCCAGACCCGCAATGGCCTGACGCTCGGCGTGGAGGAGGTAGTACTAACCGACCGGCTGACAGGAGTGAGGGTGGGACTGGAGGATCCGCCGCCGGGTGCGACGCTGGTCAGTGGACTCCGCTCATATGGCTCCATCCGCCATCAAGGACTCGCGCTGGAGGATGACCGGGGTCGGCACTACGACCATGCCGGGGACGTGTATTGGCGGCCTTACAACGAGCCTGAACCTGACCTTAAGGCGTTTGTCTTTGGCCCGGTACAGCCCCTGGCCCGGCGGCTGAGGCTGCACGTGCCAGCAGTGGAGATCGCCTTGCCTGCCATAGCTGCCTTCGACGTCACCGTGCCGGAGGGGTTGACGATGACCCTCGACGCTAATGATGTTCCCTGGCCGGCCAGCAAGCCGTGGGAGGTGGACATTCCGCTACGGATAGGGGATTACGAACTTCATTTCAGCCAGGCGCGGCTAGAGGAGCTGAACGGTACCACGCTGCTGACCCTCACATCTGACCCGTACAGGCCCCAAAAGGATAATCGTTGGTTGTCTGGCCTGCAGTTGGCTTCGGTGACCGCGCCGGATGGGCGGGCCGTGGATTTGACCAGCGCATTCAGTCATGCCGGCCCTGGCGAAGAGGCTGGCGGGCTGTACCAGGCCGGGCTGGCCTTCGATGTGGTAGACCCAGGGACCGGCACCGTGCGACCAGGCTGCTACCATGTCAAACTAGACGGCGTCACCGTGGCCGTGCAAGGGCCATGGACGTTAGTCTGGAACCTGCGCGCTCCATGAATCGCATCTAGCCGCCTACGTGCAGGCCGTAGCCGACGACTACCTGCGATAGACGAGACACATTGCCGCCAGGGGGCGACCGGGCCAGCCGGTCGCCCCTTTGTCTTTATGCAGTAGGGGCGGGTCTTGCACCCGCCCAGGGCGACCGCAAGGGATCGCCCCTACAGCCGAATTTGAATACACCCACATCAAACCCTTTGGGCAGCCCAAGGATAGTATAAGTAGAGGATCCTCAGCGTAACCCATCGAATCGAGAGGAAGCGAATGGAGGAACAGGAGGCCATCGCCCGGCTGAAGGGAGGCGACATCGGCGGACTGGAGGCGTTGGTGCGTAAGTACCAGGTGAAGGCGGTGCGAACCGCCTACCTGATCGCCCGCGACCGCGCTCTGGCCGAAGACATCGTGCAGGCGGCTTTCCTGCGGGCCTACGAACGCATCGGCCAGTTTGACACAGGGCGACCATTCGGCCCCTGGCTCCTACGCAGTGTGGTCAACGATGCTCTCAAAGCTGCTGCCCGCCGCGAGCGCCAGGTCTCCCTGGAAGCCAGTCCTGAGGGAGAAGGAATATCCCTGGCCGATCTCCTGGCCGACCCGAGTCCGGGCCCCGATGACCTCATGGAAGCGGCAGATCTCCGCCAGACCGTCTGGGCCGCGCTGGGCAGACTCCCGCCGGCGCAGCGAGCCGTGATCATCCAGCGTTATTATCTGGACTTGAGCGAGGCTGAGATGGCCGACGAGTTAGCTTGTCCGCCGGGCACAGTCAAATGGCGTCTGCACGCGGCGCGGAAGCGCCTGCGGACGCTGCTATGTCCCCTATGGCCAGCGGCCTCGGGATCAGGATGTGGAGAAAAAAGATGATGGCCGCCGTATACTCAATCTTCTTATCCCGAAGGGAAGAATGGTAATCGGTAGAAAGGATGAAGGAACAATGGCAAAGGCAAGCTCTCTCTTAAAAGCGATCGTAGTCGTGGTCGGCTTCGGTCTTGGTATCCTGGGCGGGATCTGGCTCGTGCAGCGATCACCGGACCCGATCCAGGCTGGTGTCAACGACGGAACAACACTCGAAGGGGATCGACCTACGAACCCGACGATTGAGGCCTTGAAGGCCGAACTCGAGCGGGTTACCCAGGAGGAATTAACGACCGGTTGCGTGGAATGGGACCCCCGGCTGGAGCAGCGGATTCTCTGTGGCGAATCTCAGGTCCGGGTGGATGCCGTGCACGGGCGGTTGGTTGAGGAGATCCGAAAGTTGGAGCAGCGAGAACCGGAAGCGATGGCTGCGGCGATTGCCAATATCCGGGAGATGGCCGAGGATACCTCCCTGGAGGTGCGTTTTGAGGGCAGCTCGGCCAACCCATACAACAATCGGAAAAGGATCGAATTTTATGTGGATGAGAAAGGGGTGGCATACTGGATCAACCCTGAAAACAGCGAGATCGTGAACGTTGATTTTTCTGGAAGCAGGGTTCCAATCCGGGTGACTCCCCGCCTTGGACAGGAGGAACTACGTGCTATCGCCGAAGGGTTTTTAGCGGAGCATGTGAGCAACTTCGAGCAGGTCAAAGCGGAGTACCAACATAGAATACTCGACTGTCGGGAGGGGGAAGACTTCTGCACCTTCCGCTGGGAGAAAGACAAGGCTGCATACACCGTGAAGAACGAGATGCCGCCCTTTGTACAGGTAATTGTGTCAGTAGCTGGCGAGATTGCTGGCTTCACCAACACCCAGAGCCTCTATGAGGAGGAGTGATCGTATGAAAAAGCAGCAAGTTACAAAAATCTTGCGGGAAATCGCTGAGCAGGAGGTGCCTGACAATGTAGACCTGTGGCCGGCGATTCGGGCGCGGGTACAGCCACAACGACGCTCATCCCGCTGGGCACAGTTGATGCCCGCCACCCGTCTGGGCTGGGCCTTCCTGGCTCTGGCGCTGTTCCTGACCTTCGGTGCCGTGACCTATGCCGTGGCCCCCGTTGTGAGCCGGCTATTCCAGCAGGAGGCTGGCCTGCGACACGTTGAGCAGGCTAACCTGGTCCAGGAACTCAACCTGAGTCAGACGATAGATGGGGTCACCGTCACCCTGGAGCGGGCCTACGCCGACGCCAACCGCATCGTTATCGGCTTCACCATCAAAGATCCCAACGGCCAGCGGTATGACGCATACCGCCGCCTGACGCTGACCGATGCAGCCGGCACCGTCTTTTCGGGGACAATTGGATTTGGGGTGACCGGCCAATCCGATATTCTCCAGGTCTCGCTCCCCCCCGGCGAAGGGGCTGACGTAATTTGTTTCGATGCCGCCCCTGTGGAAGGTGCGCCCGTCGAATTGGATTTGCGGCTGGTGATGGAGCTGGAGAAGTTTGTGCTGCCCCCGGCCGCCCTCGAACCCTCTTCCACCCCGGACAGTCCGCCAGCCGAACCGCCGATGGTGGTGGTATTGGAGCCGCTGCCAACACCCGAGGAGGAAGCCATCGTGGGTCCCTTCACCTTCGACTTCAGTGTGCCCTTCATCCCCGGACGGGTAGCCGAGGTGAACCAGACCGTCGAGGCCGCCGGGGTTGCCGTGCACCTGGAGCGGGTGGTGGTCACCCCTTCGGAGACCAGGGCCTACCTGCGCTTCGATTCGCCCAGTGGCGGAGCAGAGGGGTGGATACCAATCGCGATGCTCCAAGCACCGGGTGAGGATGGCAAAAGCTATGCCGGATATGTGGGCAGCTACGGCCCGGCTAGCTACCAATACGGATTCCTCGCACCGCTCTATGACCGGCAAGGAGAGTGGACCCTGACGGTGACCGAACTGCTGGGAACCGATCTGACGCAGCAGCCGAGCAAGGATATCCGCTTGGCCGGCCCCTGGGTCTTCCGCTTCCGCGTGCCGTAACGATCAGGAAGGGGATGACAGTTTGCGATGGCACAAGACAGCAGACGTTGCCAGGCTTTCGTGGGAAGAAGATGGGCTCACCTAAGCTTTCACTGGCTGGACAACCTGCGAGAGGAGGTGTCTATGGACGATTGAAAGCGCAAATGTAAGTGTGACAGAAGTTCGAGTTCAGAATCCGATTAGGAGGTGTTGAAATGCGTAAGAAAAGCATGCTGTTGGTGAGTGTGTGGGTTCTGCTCCTGGCAGGTGGATTGCTGGGGGTAGGTTTGAACAGGATGTCGGTTCAGGCGTCTGGCCCTGAACCCGTTAAAGTCCTTCTGGAACCCATTCATCCGGGGGAAGAGGGCTGGTGCGTGGAACCGAGCGAATCAGGCGATCAGGGCGATGCGGTCAACGGCATTGTCCGTGGCCCCAGCGGCGAGTCGGAGTATCGTTGTGTTGTCTTGCTGGAGCCCATTCAACCGGGAGAACAGTTCTCAAAGGTCGTGGAGACGGTCTGCTCTCGCGGTCCGATCGATTCCATCAATGGCGTCTCCCTTGACTCCAGCTACCTGATCGCCAAGTTCTACGACGGGACCAACTATACGAATCTCTTGGTCGAGTACTACGGGGCCGAGCCCTGTTCTCCGACGGTCAGCTATGGCGTCCCCGACCTTCCTGACAACCTCGACAACAAGTTCGCCTCCGGGAAGGCGTACTCCAACTGCGACCACATCTACGTTTACGACCGCAACGGCTACAGGGACCCATCGTATGCCTGCGGAGCGAATTGCTCAACCTTCTACGCACTGAACGACGCAGTGAGCTCCTGGAGGGTTACCGATTGAGAGAAGCGGCCAGTAATAAAGTCCGATGCAAAAGTCGAGGTAAATAACTCTGAAGGAGGTGCAAAGATGTCCAAGCGAAAGATGCTGTTTATCCCAATTCTGCTCCTAGTAGTTGGGCTAGTAGGAATAAGCGGCGCGTTGGTTCAGGTGAGTGGGCAGCAGAGTGAGCCTCCTGTGGGTACCCCTCAGCCTGATCTCCCGTGCAGTTCAGATGCAGTGACGGCGCAGGCGGTGAATCCTGATGAACTGTCCCTGGTCTCTCGGCCCCTGCCTCAAGCACGGGGGACGCCGCAGATAGGTGATACCACGGCTGCGCCCGCCACGGCTTCCGAGTCACTGGCTCGCCCGGCGTCCGCAGATGAGCAACAAGCGATTCTTCAGACCGTCCAGACACTTATGGCTCAGTGGTCAGACACGGTTCTCCAAGGCAGTGGCTGGCTCCATATGGTGACCCATCATATGCGCGATAAAGACAGGGGCAGTTCTCTGCCCAATGGTCAGGCCATCCCACTCAATTACATCTCCGAGACTTGGTACCGCCTGGATGACCAAGGCCAGGCGGTTGAGGTGATCGCGTTTATGCGCTCTGAGGACGGTGAGCCTGTACAGATCAGTACTTTCCGGGGCAACATCTGGCGGAATCTCACCGTCGGCGAAAAGTGGGATGGAGAGCCCTTCATGCCCCGGCCTGATCTGGGCTTCAGCGCGGATGCTGCTCAGGCTCGCGAGTGGGGTAGCACGCTGAGCCAGCAGACAGTGACGTTAGCGGGACGGACCGCCTTGCGGTTTACGATGCGGGATGAATTTGGTTCGCCCTTGCTAATGGAGGGCTATGCACAGCCAGTGATTAGCGCAGAACGGCGAGCCTACTTTGACGCTCGCAGCGGCGCACTGTTTCTGCTGGAACGTGTTCTCGTGATAGCCGATGGAAAAGAACGAGTCGTTGAGCGAATGGATCCGATCACCATTGAATACAGTGTAGAACCCCCCGCCGAAGTGCTGGCCTTCTTGCAACAGGAGGTGACAAAATGATCAGGCGGCCAAAGTTCTGGCTGGGTGTGGCACTTGCCATCGCGCTTGGGGTATATCAGGTGCACAATGTCCTGGCGTATGCCACAACATCTTATCCTAATTTTGCGGGCGTAACCACGGCGGTTGCTCTGAAAGACGTATGGGTGGTCAATAGCACTTCGTGGGATGCCAAAGTCCAAAGCTACACAACCAACCCCGTTCGCAACATAGGTACGATCGGGTGGACTTGGTGGACCTTCCGAGACACCTGCAACGGGGTCATCATAGACAACTGGGTCCAGCCCGGATCCGTACGCTACGGGGCAAGTAACCATTGGGATGTGGGTGTTGACGACCGTGACCCTTGTGGCGGCTCATATCGGGGATGGTCACTGGGCACGCACGACTTCAAGGAAGGGGACAGCATATGGCGGCCTTACCTCTCCACGGATGAGGGAATCTAGCATCCACCACAAGTGTTCCTCGGGGTGACGGTGACCGAA